>Ga0114919_10002497_pt1 | contig 14904 bp, 13 predicted proteins | sample BlataG_FD_88682 | JGI IMG/M metagenome (GOLD analysis project Ga0114919, IMG submission 88682) | Deep subsurface microbial communities from Black Sea to uncover new lineages of life (NeLLi) - Black_00105 metaG | ecosystem: Environmental > Aquatic > Marine > Oceanic > Sediment | place: Atlantic... | reverse complement strand
TGCTAGGTGAACTAGAGGGGCGGAGCATTGCTTTCCTCGCACGGCATGGCATTGGTCACATATACTCCCCTGGTGAAGTTAATTATCAAGCGAACATTTATGCTCTCAAGATGTTAGGCGTCGAGCGGATCGTCTCGGTGAGCGCTTGTGGATCGCTGCGTGATGACTACGCACCGGGGGAGATTGTAATTCCAGACCAGTTGTTTGACCACACTCATAGTCGGAGGCGGTCGTTTTTCGGTAACGGTCTGGTGGCGCATGTCAGCGTAGGGGATCCCCTCTGTGCTGATCTTTCTCCTAACTTGTCACAAAGTGTCTCTGCAGTCGGTGGCAAGGTTCATTTGGGTGGAGCATATATCACTATCGAAGGCCCTCGCTTCTCAACCCGGGCTGAATCAAACACCTACCGTGCATGGGGGATGTCGATCATTGGGATGACAACTTCACCGGAAGCGTTCCTGGCCCGTGAGGCTGAAATGTGCTATGCCGTCATGGCTCATGTGACGGACTACGATGTCTGGCATATGGCGGAAGAGCCGGTGACGGTTGAAGTGGTCGTTCGTGTCCTAAAAACTAACAACCAATTGGCGCAGAAAGCTATTGCTCACCTAGTAGTAAATATCCCCGACGAACCTAACTGTGATTGTGGGCAGGCTCTCGATGGCGCGTTTATTACCAACCCAGAGATGATCCCCTCAGAGACGCGCAAAAAACTCTCGCTTCTGGTTGAACGATATCTATCTTGATTCATCTATTGATGTGTCTGACAGTAATTACTGTCAGACACATCAGGAAACAGGTATAAATCTGTGTGCTTTGCTAACAACATATTAATTTCCGTTTCCCTTGACCGTCCTCCCATTAGAGGCTACAATGCGTAAGCTCTATGGCATTGTGCGACATGTATCCCGCCGGCCGGTAGCTGCTTCAGACAGCCCGCTCGGCGGCTTGTGTGTCAGCTGTGATTAGTGGAAATGTTTGAATCGCTAACCAAGCGCTTGCAATCGGTTTTCCAGGACCTTGGACGGAGGGGCAAGCTACGTCCTGAGGACATTGACCATGCCCTACAGGAGATCCGCTTTGCATTACTAGAGGCGGATGTACATTACCAGGTAGTCAAAGGTTTGTTGGAAATTGTGCGTGAGCGAGCATTAACGGCAGATGTCTCACGTGCATTAAATCCATCACAGCAGGTGATCCGAATTATCCACCAGGAATTGGTTGCCACTATGGGAGAGCCAGCCCGTCTCTCGCTGGTTGGGGTCAAGCCGAGGCCTATCATGCTAGTTGGCTTGCAAGGATCGGGGAAGACAACAACCGCAGCTAAGCTAGCTCTAAGGTTACGAGGCAACGGCGAGCGAGTGTGGTTATTGGCTGTTGATCCTTATCGCCCCGCAGCGGCCGAGCAATTAAAAGTGCTGGGAGACGAGATCAACGTTCCCGTGTTCTTTGATCCAGATCTGTCTCCGTCGGACTTAAGTGCCGCTGGTATAGATGCAGCCGCAAAAGGTGGCGCGAGCGTGGTGATCCTGGATACCGCCGGACGCTCGCAACTCGATCAGTCTATGATGGATGAATTGATAGCCATCCGGGATCGGATTCATCCGGTTGAGGTGCTGCTCGTCGCAGATGCAATGACTGGACAGGAAGCAGTACGGATTGCGCAAGGTTTCCAGGAACCCCTAGGTCTAACCGGGATTATACTAAGCAAAATGGATGGTGACGCACGCGGCGGTGCAGCCATATCCATGCGGGTAGTCACTGGCATTCCGATTAAACTCATCGGTACAGGGGAGGCGAGAGATGCCTTGGAGACCTTCGATCCTAACCGTCTTGCATCCCGCATCATGGGTATGGGGGATGCCTTGGGGTTAATTGAGAAGGCGGAGGTCGCTTTCGACTTGGAGCAGGTTAAGCAGCCGGTTGCTCGCATAATACAGGGGGAGTTCAACCTGGAGGATTTCGCCGAACAATTGGCAATGGTGCGTAATATGGGACCGATTGGGAAATTACTAGAAATGCTACCGGTCGGTTTAGGCGGAGCAGCTGTGCAAGATCAATTGGATGGATCAATTGCCGAATGCCAATTGATCCGAACTCAGGCTATAATTCAATCAATGACCGGAGTCGAACGCCGCAAACCCGAAGTACTCAACGCAAGTAGAAGAAGGCGTATCGCCGCTGGTTCGGGAACATCAGTGCAAGAAGTTAATCAACTCCTGCGCCAATACAAGCAAATGCGTAGGATGTTCAAGAAAATGGGTAAACGCGGTATGGCAGGGATTCCGCCCTGGCCGCAGTAATCCTGGTCAATCGGCTGTGCGTTGGGTGGACTGTGCTTTCCTTCGAGGCGCGACCCTCTCCACCTAGCGCTCCAATAGACATCTCGAGGAAATAATAGGAGAAAGAAGAAAATTATGGTTCGGATACGATTACGCCGGGTTGGTACCCGGCATCAACCTAGCTATCGCATTGTGGCTGCTGACAAGGAGAGTCCACGGGATGGACGCTTCCTTGAGATCCTGGGGCACTACAATCCACGCACGGAACCGTCGACGGTAGAGATCGACGAGGCTCGTCTGTTTCATTGGCTGAAGCACGGTGCGCAACCCTCCGATGCGGTAGTGAAGATCCTCAAGCCGCTTGGTACCTTGGATCGTTGGGAGCGTTATAAAGCGGGTGAGCCGCTGGAAACCCTGATTTTAGAGGCCAAAGCTGCCATGCCCGAAGTAGACCCACGCACTCGGCGAGATGATCTGATTCAAGAACGACGTGCTAAGAAGCCCTCAGCTAAGAAAGAAAAGGTTCCTACTAAACCAACCCCAGAGGTTGAGGCGACACTGGAAAAGGAGGCATCTGAGGATGACCTACCTAAGGAGATTCCAGAGGAAGTTGCTGAGGTTGAAGCCTCGGAAGGTGTCCCCACTGAGGAACCCACTGAAGGCACCGCGGCTGAGGGGGAATCAGAGGAGGCTGCCGAGGAAGAAGCTGTAGAGGAAGTCGCTACTAAGGAACCCTCAGAAGAACCTGATACCGAAATAATCCCCGAGGAGTCCCTTGAAATGGAAGCCTCCGAGGAAAGCATTGAGGAAGAGGTCCACGAAGACGAGGCAGGGGGGGACGTTGAGGTTGAAGCAAGTGAGGACGAGGATACCTCCGAGGTTAAAACCTCAGATGAAGAAACAGCTTAGATAGCTACATTAGAGAGCCGGGCATTCAAGACAAAGAATTTCCTGCTGGAAGATGCATTTTCAGCAGACTCAATCGGTTGATTTCCAAATAACGTAGCGTGGGACAGGTTTTGTCCAGTAACAAGAAGGGTATGTAATTATGAAGACCCTGATTGAGTTCATCGCCAAATCGCTAGTGGATGATCCCATGGAAGTGGTAGTAACCGAACATCATCGGCAGAGAGTTGTGCACCTGCAATTGAGTGTCGCCGATGAGGATATGGGTCGAGTGATCGGACGTAATGGCCGGGTGGCGAATGCCATGCGCACATTATTACGCGTCGTCGCTTCACGCAAAGGGATCCGCGCTGACCTTGATATCATTTAGTGCGTATGGGTTCATCTGATTCTTCGGGAAGGAAACCTGACGCCCGGCAGCCACCAGAATATCTGGTTGTCGGGCGTATTTTGCGTCCACACGGTTTGCGTGGTTTGATGGTGTTTCAACCCTTTTCTGATCTCGTCCAAAACCTAGTTTCTTCGAACACGGTTTACATTGGATCAGAGCGAATTCCGGTTATTATCCGCGACTTCCAGCCTCACAAGGCTCGTTTCCTGCTTTCTGTAGAGGGGTGCGAGGATTGCAACACGGCGGAACGATGGCGGGGTGAGGTTGTGCACATCCGCTTCGATGAAGTAGGACCGCTCACTACAGATGTTTATTACCATTGGCAAATCCTCGATCTGCAAGTTGTCACATCAGAGGGTGAATCCCTCGGCAAGGTTGTACAAATCCTTGAGACTGGTGCTAACGATGTCTACGTAGTCCGAGACCAAAACGACGCAGAACTTCTGCTCCCGGCCATTGAGGAAGTCATCTTGGAAGTGGACCTGGAGTTGTCTCGGATGGTAGTAAAATTGCTTCCAGGCCTGCGTCCTGATTCCCCCCGTTGAACCTTGCCTGTCAGGTTTGATTCACCAATTCTATAACTCACGTTTCTTAATAAGGCTACATTCCTCTAACTTCCAACTATGATGCTTGCTCGCCCCTCGCGCCTATGGTAAACTCCCAACGTTAAGCATCCGGCATGGAAAAAACATCTATGGAGAAATCACGGACTGATTTATTGGTCGATCGCCTGCGTGATCTGCAGTCAAGGACACCAGACATAGAAGCTTCAGCTGTGGTCAGTATGGATGGTTTGACTATTGCTTCCGCGTTGCCAGTGGAGCTTGAGGAAGATCGGGTTTCAGCCATGTCCGCAGCCATGCTCAGTCTGGGCGAGCGGATTGCAGGAGAGCTTGCGCGGGGTGGGCTGAATGAGATCTACATTCATGGTAACCAGGGGTACGTGCTTCTCACCTCAGTAGGTTCGGAAGCCGTTCTTACTGTCTTGACGCGCCGGCAAGCCAAGCTTGGCTTGGTCTTCTTGGAGATGCGTCGTGCGGCGAAGGATTTAGAGCAATTGGTGGGTTAATGCCGACAACTCCTATAGATGATCTGGATCATTGCCAGTATTCGGTGGGGAGGTCGCCGTAAGTCGGCCCTCCCCACCGCTCTTTTATCGCAGCCAGGAGACTGGTTATGGAGGTGGTTATGACCAAATACATCTTTGTCACTGGCGGGGTAGTTAGCTCAGTAGGTAAGGGGTTGTCAGCAGCAGCCCTCGGAAAACTGCTCAAGGAGCGAGGATTCAGCGTTTCGATCCAGAAGCTGGATCCCTATATCAACATCGATCCTGGGACAATGAGCCCTTATCAACATGGTGAGGTGTTTGTCCTCGACGATGGCTCAGAGACCGACCTCGATCTTGGCCATTACGAGCGATTCATCGATGCAAGCCTGAGTTCAGTATGTAATGTCACCACGGGACAGATCTACTCTGAGGTGATCTCACAGGAAAGACGGGGCGATTTTCTGGGTGGTACTATACAGGTCATCCCACATATTACCAATGAGATCAAGCGCCGTATTGGGCTCGTTCCTATCACAACCAAATCGGATATTATCATCGTCGAAGTCGGCGGTACAGTGGGGGATATCGAGTCGCTCCCTTTCCTTGAGGCGCTGCGTCAGATGCGCTCCGATGCAGGTCGTGAGAACACGATGTATATACACGTGACATGGTTGCCACGCATTGGTGCAACTGGAGAGTTGAAGACCAAGCCCACTCAACATTCGGTACGCGAACTACGTTCTATCGGTATCCAACCAGATGTCATCATCGCTCGGTCCGACTATGTTATCGGTAAAAACTTGTGCGATAAGATAGCCTTATTCTGTGATGTGGATGCGCGGGCTGTGATCCCTCTCACGACATGTTCGATTCTTAATGAGATTCCAATCATGTTGGAGCAGGAAGGGCTGGGTGGGATTGTCCTCGATCGGTTGGGGCTCAAGCAGCGGCGAAGACCAGATTGGTTGGATTGGGAGCGTCTTATTGCCATCGAACGTAGTGCTCGTCCTAATGTGCGTATTGCGTTGGTTGGAAAATATATTGAGCTTCAGGATGCCTACATGAGCGTGCGGGAAGCCCTCCGGCACGCCGCGCTCGCGGTGGGCGTCGAGGTTGAGATTCTTTGGTTGCACTCAACTGAACTGGAAAAGGGTAAGGGCTGGAAGGAACTTGAGTCAGCCCACGGTGTCATTGTACCAGGCGGCTTCGGTTCTCGGGGAATTGAGGGCAAGATCGCCGCCGCCCGTTTTGCCCGGCAGGAGAAAGTACCTTACTTAGGCCTTTGCTTGGGGATGCAAGTCATGGTGATCGAATTCGGTCGTCACATACTCGGTTCGGAAAGTGTCAATTCAACCGAATTCGACCGTAATACCGCTCATCCAGTGATTGACTTGCTTCCAGATCAGGTGAGTATATCAGAAATGGGAGGGACGATGCGGCTGGGGCTCTACCCATGCCAGTTAGTGGCTGGGACACTAGCCGAAAAAGCTTACAATAAGACGTTGGTTGAGGAACGCCACCGTCACCGCTTTGAATTCAAGAACTCTTACCGAGAAATCTTGGGTGAGCATGGGATGGTCTTCTCAGGTATTTCGCCGGATGGAAGACTAGTCGAGATTGCAGAAATTTCAGACCACCCCTTTATGTTAGGGTGTCAATTTCACCCGGAGTTCCTCTCACGACCGAATAAACCTCACCCGCTGTTCCGGGTTTTCCTAGAGAGATCTGCGGTGAAAGCAAATGTCGTGACTCAAGCAGTGCCAAAGGAAGTGACCGAAGCAGCGGAATAGCAAATATCGATTACTACATATTCAGGGAACAGCCCGATTGCTTACGGCTGTTATTCCTCTTCTGGGTTTTCAGATACCTCCCCTTGAACTTGAAGCAATAGTTCCTTTTCGGCGGTTAATCTGGCGATACCATTCCGCGCCTGTTCGATTAAGCGGGTCAATTCTGCTTCCAAAGACCCCAGTGTCTCGATGATGTAGTCATCGGCGTCGCGACGGATAACCTCTGCATCCGCACGAGCCTGAACCAGGATTTGTTCAGACCTATCCTGCGCCGCCTCAACGATACCATCACGTGCCACCAGCTCATCAGCCTTCTTCTTGGCGAGGGCGATCGTCCGGTTGCCTTCTTCCTGAGATTGGGCGAGAACCCGGTCACGTTGAGCCAACACCTGCTGGGCTTTTTTGACCTCCTCTGGGATCGATATACGCATCTGGTCGATGATCTCCAGCATGCGATCCTCGTCCACGATCACATTATGTGTGAGAGGAATCAGCCGGCTCTCGTTGAAAAGTTCCTCCAGCCGATCCACCAGGTGCAGGATATCCATATTTCCCTCCGGTCCACCACTCCGACCAATCGGACCGCATTCCTAGGGTGCAAGGTTTAGGCCGAAGCGTACATCATACATCGATTGTGGTCAACCCAATTTAATCCCTCAGTGAGGTCATGGGTACCATATTGGGTCCGTCCTCGCCTAGTTCATTAAATCGTTCTTTAAGTGCTACGGCAACGTATTCAGGCACGAAGCTGCTGATGTCTCCGCCGAGTGAAGCGATCTCCTTTACGGTGGAACCGCTCAGGAAGCTATGCTCTTCACTGGTGATCAGAGCAATGACATCAATCTCTGGCGCCAGCCGGTGGTTAGCCAAGGCCATGCGGAATTCAAGTTCGAAGTCTGAGAAGACTCGCAACCCACGAACGATTACCTGGGCTCCCACTTCCTGACAGAAGTTAACGATCAATCCGCTGAACAAAGCAGCGCTTACATGTTCATCTTCTGTGAAGGCTTGGCGCACAAGGTTAAGTCGCTTCTGCGGTGAGAGCAACAAGCTCTTTGGGGGTTTATCATACACAGCGACGATCAATTCATCGAAGAGCCGTGCCGCCCGTTGGGCGATATCGATGTGACCGTTGTGGATAGGATCGAAAGTGCCGGGAAAAACGGCTCGTACCATCAGCTGATCTCTCCTTTTGCGGTTGTCCAGAATCGCGCCATCTCCCTTGATAGAAGAGCGTGTTCTGGTTGAGCCAACATAGGATCCGCTTTAAATAAGTGGACGGCTTCTCGACGAGCTTTCTCGATCAGGCGAATATCCGTTAGACGAGCTGTTCGCAACTCAGCAAACCCTGATTGGCGCGTTCCCAGGAAATCGCCTGGCCCACGTTGGTTCAGATCAAGTTCGGCTAATTCAAAGCCGTCGTTGGTCGATTCTATAGCAGATAGACGTTGGTTGTCAGCTTCATCCTCACTATCAGGAATTAGTAAGCAATACGACTTGTGTTCCCCGCGTCCTACGCGACCTCGAAACTGATGGAGCTGGGCTAAGCCGAAGCGGTTTGCACCTTCTATCAGCATCACGGTAGCATTGGGTATATCCACCCCGACCTCAAGTACTGAGGTGGAGACAAGCACATCATACTCACCGGATCTGAAACTTGCCATGGTGTTCTCTTTCTCATCTGGACGCATACGACCGTGCAACAGCCCCACTTTATAACCCACGAATATATTTTCCTGTAGGCGTTGGTATTCATCAACCGCAGCCTTGGCCTGGACCTTCTCGGATCCCTCCACAAGGGGATAGATGATGAAAGCCTGGTGACCGTTCTCCAATTGGCCGATGATGAAGTTGTGGGCTCGTGATCTCTCGATGGGTAGTAATACACGCGTTTCGATCGGTATACGACCAGGGGGCATCTCATCTATCACGGTGATATCTAGATCTCCGTAGATCGTTAGTGCCAAAGAGCGGGGAATGGGAGTGGCGGTCATGACTAGCAGGTTGGGATTCTCGCCTTTGTTACGTAGTACAGCTCGCTGCTCGACACCAAAACGGTGCTGTTCATCGATAACCACAAGGCCCAAGTTAGCGAAGGTTATCGGATCTTCCAGTAGGGCGTGTGTTCCCAAGACGACCTGGATCTGCCCATTTGCCAAACCCTCACGGATCGCTTGTTTCTCAGCTTCTGGCGTTGCTCCTATCAGCAATTGGATCGCTTCCGCAGGGATGTCGGTTGCGGGAGGCAACAGATCTAACATCGTCTGGTAGTGCTGCTCGGCCAGGATGCTGGTCGGTGTCATGACGGCTGATTGTGCGTTGTTGGCGGCGGCTATACCAATGACTGTAGCCGCGATAACCGTTTTACCAGAACCTACGTCCCCTTGCAATAAGCGGTTCATCGGATGTGGAGCTGCCAGATCCTCACGAACATCTTTGAAGGCAGACAGCTGAGAATTTGTAAGTTGGTAGGGAAGAGATTCGGTGAAGCGGGTGATCCGTGTGTCATCGATTGTCAATGGCGGGCTACTCAGTTGTCCCCATTCGCTCTTCTGGCGTAAGACGCCGAGTTGAAGCAAGAACATCTCGTTAAAGGCCAACCGATGCTGTGCCAAGCGGAGGTGTTCCCAGTCGTCTGGAAAATGGATCTGTTGTAAGGCAATGTTCAGCGGTAACAGATCAGCTGATTCCATGACAGATTTCGGCAGCGGATCAGGAATGCGGGGTGCCAGTCGGGTGACGACTGAATGGATCACCCGCCGTAGCCACTTCGAGGTCACACCAGAGGTTAGTGGGTAGACGGGGACGATGCGGTTGGTGTGTAATTGCTTGCGTTCGAGTGCCTCCCATTCGGGGTTGTTCATCGTTAGCCGGCCCAGGTACTGATCCACTTTGCCAGAGAGAACGATAGGTCGACCAGGGTGAAGTCGGTCAGCGATCCAGGCTTGGTTGAACCATGTGACCCGAAGAGCCCCTGTACCATCGCTGATGACAGCCTCGATCAATTTCATCCGACCGCTACGTACAGTACGAATCTGGACATCCTCTACTGTGCCGATAATGGTGACTTCCTCGCCGTACCAAAGCCGGTTGATGGTTTTTAGCTGGGAATAGTCGTCGTACCGGCGAGGAAGGTGCCATAGGAGATCACCCAACGTCTCAAGGTTAAGCTTGTGCAGAGTCTTAGCTGATTTTGGTCCTATCCCGGCGATGGTGGTTAAAGGCGCTTCCAAGGCGGCTGGTGGTTCTTCAGGCTCAGTGAGTTGATCACTCTTTGGTTCTCGGATCGTCTCAGGCTGGGGAAGGTGTGTTGAGGGTGGTCGGCTAAGTGGTATCTGAGCCTCGATTCCAGTTGGTTCACCAATTGGTTGAGCCTCGGTAGCGGCCAGAATAGAGGGTGTTCGATCTTTTAATTCAGCTTTTTCCTTAAGCTCAGGGGTTTCAGGTAATGAAAGGTTTGGTAGTTCGGTTCCTAAACTGCTCCACAAGTCCTTCAACGTTTCTTGGCGGGAGTGTGGAGTGAGATGAGGGTAATCTTTTAAATGGGCAAGCACGATTTCAATGATCTTCTCCGGTAAGCCAGTTCCACGCGCTTCCGCTTCCCATGGATCGAGCATATGCTGAAGCCCACCCACCACAGCACGGTTGTCATAACCACGATCGGCTTCCAGGCGTAGATACTTGGTCAACTTTATCAAGGCTGGGTTCATGGATTAACTATAAAAGGGAAGACGGAAATGTGCCAGAGGCTACTTACTCAATCCAACCAGGCCGATGGAGTTGGGTCCGACATGAACGCCGAGTGCAGTAGTGACATCCACAACCAACGGCGGATATGAGGACTGGTGGCGAAGTATATCAGCCACATTGGCTGCTTCTTCAGGGATGGCTGAGTGGAGAACAGCCAGGCGCTTGAGCGGTCCCCAAGAATTAGCTAGAGATAGAAGTTGGCTGAGGGCTTTGCTCCGGGTTCGGGTCATCCCCAGTCGTTCAATAACCCCGTCGACGACCCTAACCAGGAGTTTAAGGCGCAACAAATCTCCCATGCCTGCACGCAGCCAATTTATTCGTCCACTACGTTTTAGGTATTCGAGGGTGTTGATCATAGCGATAAAATTTATTCTTCCCCGGGCGATAAGGGTGGTTTCGAGCACGGATTCGAATGACATATCCTTGAGCGCAGCAGCTGCGGCTTCCATCACCTGGAAGCCTTGGCCCAATGAAAGCTGTTTGCTGTCGAATAAATGTATACGATCGCCGAAAGCCTGCGCTGCCTGGTGGACGGTATTGAGCATTCCACTTAAATTAGAGGCGACGTGGATGGAAAGAATCCGCTCAACACCTGAGCTTAATAGTCGCCGATATACTTTCTCAAAGGCTAGGGGGGATGGAGCAGCGGTGGTTGCTGGTTCCGATAGGGAGGGCATCCGGCGATAAAATTCATCCCGTGAGAGCTCTTCCCCATCCAGGTATGTTTTTCCCTCCACCGTGACCAGTGCTGGTACCACAGTTATGTGTAAGGCTTCCACCTCCTCAGGTGGGATGTCGGCGATACTGTCGGTGACGATGGCGACGGTATTTTTAGGTACCATCAAAGGCTACTCCCTTCTGCTTCCAGGACAACAACCCCCAGGCTGTCAAGTCCAACTATGGTTGAGATGAAGGGGCCATAGCACACGGTCGTGATCGGGGTGCTAGGGTGATAAACCCGCAACCGGTCTATCATCGACATGGTCTCCTGGCTGGGACGGGAATCAGCCTGTAGGATCGCAAGGTGTTCAACATCGGAAAATTCGCACACAAATTCAATCAGTTTTTCAATTGCTCGTGGTCTTGAACGAACCTTTTCCATTGGGGTCATCTGCCCTTCTTCCATAGTCAGAAAGGAAACGATCCCCAGCATGTTACCTAATATGGCTTGCGATTGGCTGATTAGACCGTTTTGGACTAGGTAGTACAGGTCACTGAGGAAAAAAACCATATAGATGCGGGGGATCATCCCACGGACAATTTGGACCAGGGTATCAAGATCCTCGCCACGTGAAGCTCCCTCAGCGGCAGCCTGGACGAGCAATCCGAGTCCGATTGATATCGACTGAGAGTCAATCACCTGGATGTCTAACCGACCGAGGAATTGTTGGCTGGCAGCATTCGCATTGACGACCGCGTCGCTCAACCCGGCGGAAGTGTGGATGGAGAGTATCTGATCAGCGCTTGATTGGAGCTGAGCATAGATTTGGGTTAATTGTTCCTGAGTAGGTGATTCAGCCGTAGGATTAGTTTGACAATCCTCAAGTAGGCGATGCATCATCGCCAAATCTACCAGTGGATCGTCCTGGACGCTAACCGACCCACAGTGGACTATCGTTGGGGCGATAGTCACAAGATGGTGATCGATATAGTTGGGGGTTGAGAAGCGTATCGTGCTATCAGTGACAATTCGTACCCGGGACATAATTACTCGATGGATAGAATTATTTGGTAGTGAGGTTGTCCACCTTCAACGACCTCGACCTCTTGTTGCGGCCAGGTTAGACGTATGTTGTCAGCCAGTTGGTTTGCTTGCATCACGCCGAGATCGGCACCATAGTATAGAGTGATTAATTCCGCCTGGTCTGTGTTCGCTTGGCGGAGTGTTTCGTGAAAAACTTGCTCCAGATTGTCGCCGGCAGCGGCAAGACGCCCGTTGAGCATGCAAATAACCTGCCCTTGATTTACCGATAGCCCATCAATATCGACCGAGCGGGTTGCAGTTGTTAGTTCGGCAAACTGGACGTCGTTGAGTGCGTTGGTCATGGCGGCTACGATTTCATCGAAGTCGCCTTCTCGATTAAAGGCAAACAACGCACTGACGCCCTGAGGGACAGAGATCGAGGGGACAACAGCCACTTGCTTAACGGTTAATTCGGTAGCCTGCTCTGCGGCCAAAATGATGTTCTTGTTATTGGGTAGGATAATGACTTTATCAGTGGGTAAATTCTCGAATGCGTCGAGGATCTCTTGTGTGCTTGGGTTCATTGTTTGGCCGCCCTCGACGATCGCGGCGACTCCCAAACTTGCGAAAACACGCGCAATGCCATGACCAGGCGCAACCGCAATAATAGCGATCTGGCCGGGTTCGACAGTTTCCAGGAGTATGCTCCACATGTCTTCTTGACTGGACTGATCTCCCATTTGCACCATCAGGTTTTCGATGGCAACGTTGGTAACTATCCCAAGATTATCTATGTACTCGATGGGTCCAAACCGTACTTCGTCGGGGACGTGGATGTGCATCCGGTACATCCCGTCTCCTTCGCCGACCTGGATGGAAGTTCCCATCTCATCTAGGTGGTGATAGAAGTCAGTCAAATCAAGCGGTGAATGGGGGTGGAAATCGACGATAACCTCCCAATCCTGGCCGGGTTCGATCGCCTCTGAAGCACGGTCCAGAACAAGAGCACTGAGTGGTTGGACAGCTGTCAGTGGTTGATCTAACGGAAGACGATGGATAGCTCGTAAAATACCTTCGAATAATAAGAACAGGCCTTTACCGCCACTATCCACCACTCCCGCTTCTTTGAGCACTGGAAGCAAGTCAGGAGTACGGATGACAGACTTATCCGCTGCTTCAACGATACGTTCTAGCATTTCATATGCAGATTGGACGCCGTCGTGGATCGCCTCCTCCGCGGCAAGAGCGATATCTTTTGAGACGGTCAGGATAGTACCTTCCACTGGCCGGACCACACCTTTATAGGCTGTTTCCCGAGCCTCATCCAGGGCAATTGCCAGGGTTTCAGCATCCATCTTCTCATGTCCATCGAGCGCACGAGCAAAGCCGCGCCAGAGTTGGGACAGGATCACGCCTGAGTTCCCTCGAGCACCCATTAAAGCACCGTGGGCGATTGTTTGGGCGACTTGGCTGATCGAGCGTTCCCCAAGAGAAGCGATCTCGTCCATAGCCGATTGCATTGTCAGCACCATGTTGGTACCGGTATCACCATCGGGGACTGGAAATACGTTGAGTGAATTGACTAATTGCTGATTGGTTCTTAACCAACTCAAACCAGTACCGACGACTTGACGCAGCATTCGACCATCGATCTCGCGGTACTTATCGATTAATCGCTGGTGCCTCTGGCCATTTTCCTGGATGCGTGCCTCGTCCATACCTGCCCGCCTATTAACTTTCAGTCGATATCGCTAACACGCAAGTCTTGTACATGTACATTTACCGCTGCCACGGGTAGGCCTATCGCTCGCTCGACCTGGTATCGTACTGAATTGGCAACGCTGGCAGCCACAGATGAGATCCTAGTGCCATATTCGATAATAACAAACAGGTCGATTGCGATTTGATCACCAAGCGAATTAACCTGCACACCATGCCGAGGATCACGGGCAAAGACATGGGCAATGCCGTCGGCTAGATTCTTGCTGGCCATACCAACAACCCCATAGGATTGCATCGCTGCCTGACTTGCGATGGTTGAAATTGCCCGAGGTGAAATTGTAATGCGACCAATTGATGTTGTCTCGCCAGTCATATACGTTTGCCTTTAAAACTGTTTTCCAAGTAGGTTTGAAGAGCTTTACGACATGTGGTAAGATTCTGTCCGCTTATTAAGTTTTATTTTTTTTCCGGGAAAGGATATTTGCCCGATGGCTAGGTGTGAGAACTGTGGTAAGACGACTTCGTTCGGACATAGACGAAGTTTCTCGATGAATGCGACCAAACGCACATTTCGGCCCAACCTTCAGAAAATACGGGTGATGGAGAACGGTCGTTTGGTTCAAAAAACGCTCTGCACAAAGTGTATTAAACGGCTGACACGCGTTTAGCACTGATTTTGTCTCCTATTGATATTAACACCATACTTGGCCGCCGCCTCGGCGGTCAAGTGCTTATATGAGATAGCGAAGACCTGAGGGCAGCTATTCCACCACTTATCCCTTCTGGATGGTTGAATATTGCGTTGGAGGCTACGAACACATCTGCACCTTCGGCTGCTGCCAGTGGCGCGGTCTGCGCCGTTATCCCTCCGTCGACCTGAATCCTGGCTCTCAGATCCAACTCATCCAAATGTGCTCGCACCCGGCGTATTTTACTTAAGGTGGAGTGAATAAAGGTTTGCCCAGCGAAGCCGGGGTTAACCGTCATCACCAGTACCAGATCCACCAGCGATAAGATCTCGGTAATGGCTTCAACTGGTGTTGCAGGATTAAGAGCAACCCCTGCACGCAAACCGATTTCACGGATCATATGGAGGGTGGAGTGCAAATGGGTGCAGGCTTCGACATGGACGGTAAGTGAGTCAGCGCCAGCATCGGCAAACGCCTGGAGATACCTTTCTGGCTTATTGATCATCAACTGGACATCTAATGGCAGCTTGGTGACTTGCCGAAAGGCTTTAACCAACACCGGTCCCATGGTGATATTAGGGACAAAATGCCCATCCATAATATCGAGGTGAATCCAATCGGCTCCAGCAGTTTCTACTTCTT
>Ga0114919_10002496_pt1 | contig 14906 bp, 8 predicted proteins | sample BlataG_FD_88682 | JGI IMG/M metagenome (GOLD analysis project Ga0114919, IMG submission 88682) | Deep subsurface microbial communities from Black Sea to uncover new lineages of life (NeLLi) - Black_00105 metaG | ecosystem: Environmental > Aquatic > Marine > Oceanic > Sediment | place: Atlantic... | reverse complement strand
TAAGGCAGTTGCTGTCCGATTCCCTCTCCAGCGACGACGCCGCGTGGGCCATTCTGTCGGCGCCTAAGCGGCTCTGTGTGCTGCTTGTTACCCGAGGCAATGTTATACTCGAATCGGCCCTGGCAGCTTGTCCGCTCGCCCGGCTCGACGTTGTATCGCCAAGCCAATTCGACGGGGACCCCGATGCAAACGAACCCTCCGACTCTAACATCGAGTTCGCTTATGACGTTATAATACTTGATAATCATCAGCCGAAGAAGCTGCCCAAGTGCCGATACTTGGTCTTCGGTCATCCGCCGGACAACATCGATGTATCGGTTCGGCAACAGCTCGAAAACCAGGTCGTGGTGGACTGGAGGCCGAAGCACGCGGTATTGAAGTATGTCAATCTGATGAATCTGTTTGCTGCAAAATGTTACAAGATGGTCCTGCCTCGCGATGCGGAAGTCCTTGCCGAGTTTAATGAATCACCGGCGCTGGCGCTCGTGCGGCGAAACGGCAGTGTTTTTCTTCTTGTCGGATTTGATGTCCTGCAGAGCAATTGGCCTTTTGAACCGAGCTTTGTCTTGTTCTGCTACAACGCCGCCGGGTTCCTCGGCATGCAGCTTGGACAAAACCAGCAGAGTAATCTGCAAGTCGGCGAACCCGTCGTTGTTGACGGCCTCGGTCCCAAAATCCCGGCTCTAATTGACGGGCCTGATTTCTCCGATGTGGAAATCAAGTCAAGCTCCGCAGGTTCAATTCGTTTTCCAGGTACCGACCGCGTCGGCGTCTATAGCGTAAGAGTTCCGGGACAAACGCCACGGCTTTTCGCCGTCAATCTGCTCAACCCCCAGGAAAGCAACATCGAGCCGGTGCGGGAAATTGTCCTCTCAGGCCAGAGCGTAAAAGCTGCCGAGCACGCCCTAAGCCGGGCCAATCTGCCCTTGTGGCCGTTTCTTGTGGGGCTGGTTTTACTTCTTGCATGTATAGAATGGTTAGTGTACAATCATAAGGTTCGAATCTGATGCGTAAGTTAAATATATGGCGGGAGTTGCGAATGTTACGCGTTTCACTAATTTTGTCGGTGGTTCTGATTTGCTCACCTGCGGGCCCATCCCTGGCGGACTCGCCTTTCAATGTCGATTTTTTCTGTGGCTGGGGCGGCTGCTACCGGCCTATGGAGTGGACACCAATCGAAATAGGAATCGGAAGCACGCTTACAGAGCACTTCGCTGGTTCTGTAGTCATTTCCGCCCCACAGGATGGCTTAAACACGTTGAACATTACTCACGACTTTGTGCTAACGCCGGATATTTACCTGCATCTGCCGCTCGTGACCAAGTTCGCCTTTGCCGCCGACAGATGCAGCGTGCGGCTCATTGACGCAAAACGCCGCCGGTCAGTATGGCACTATAATTTCGAACTGTGGGGTCGCTCTACGAGAAATCGCATGCTGACAGTAGTTAATGAAAACGACCTGCTGGTTGGACACGTCGGCAGCAGAAAGTTCGGCCTGCTCCAGCTTCCCAAGCAGGCCATCTGTGAATCACACAAAGGAGCTGGAAAAGTATATCTCGGAGACAAACTGACGCGAATGGTGCCCTGGGACTGGACCGGCTTTGTATCTCTTGATGTGCTAGTACTCTACGACCCCGACTGGGACCAGTTCAATCCGCACCAATTGAATGCGATTGCGCAATGGGTTTCAAACGGTGGTAAGCTATTAGTTATTCTCGGAAGCCATCCCCTGCCCGCCAACAATCCCATTGCTCAGTTGCTTCCGGTTGAGGCCCGCCAGATAAAAGAGATTACTGTCCACCCACAAATGCTTTGGAAATGGGACCTCCAGCCCGACGAATCAGAGACTGTTGTGTGCTGGCCGCTCCTGCCTAAACCTGGCGCCCGACTCTGCGAAGCTGAAACCTCTGACACAGGCGAGTGTCTGTTCGCGGCCGGATACGCGGGCTTTGGCCGGGTAGGCATATTGGCCTTCGACCCTTCAGCGATGACCGACAGACAAAGGGCGAATTCTGCTAAGTTCTGGGTCGGCCGCATCACGGCAGTCCTCGAAGATACCTGCGACGGGTCTTTTATAGAGAGCATATCGATTTCAACACGCAGTAACACTCAAAGGCGTTCTGGACGTGACGTAATGGTGCCACCTCGTCGAATTAAATTCGTAGAGGACGCCGACCGCAGCGCCAAGAATTCCAGGAGCGACAGTCGCTTCGATGTCGGCCCTGCCCAGGCCGCAAGCAACGCCGTTATGAATCACCTCTACAAAGGAATCAGGCCCTTAAGCATTTGGTGGGTAATTCTCCTGCTGGCCGTCCTGGCTGTTTTGCTTGGACCGCTGGACTACAAAATCCTCAAACGCAAGGGCCGACTTCCGCTTACCTGGCTGACCTGTGCCTTCTGGATTGTCCTGTTTACCGTGGGCGCCTACTACGGCGTTCAGTTCTTGCGCGGCGGTGATATGGAGCTGAGGGTAGTCTCGGTCCTCGACGGTATTGAGAACAGCAACTCGACCTGGTCCACCTGTTATTGCGGCTTGTTTGCCCCACACAGCGACGACTACAAACTCAAGGGCCTAAAGAAGAACCAGTGGTGGTCCGGCATCGCTCCTACACAGGAATCTATCTGGTCTTATCAACGGGAATCCGGCAGCAGAAAAATTTATTGTGACCAGGAAGATGGTAAGAACTGGCCATATTCTCTTCCCATCAATATATGGACTATCCAGTGTCTGCTCAACGAGTCACCTCTGGAGAAGATGCCCTACAGCGCCGAGGTCGAACGCTGCGGCGATGAGATTATCGTCAATATCTCCAACGAATCTGACGCTACCATTCGATACGGTTATGTACTACTTGACAACAACAGGGGAATCGACTTCTCAGAACCTGTCCGGCCGCACACTACTAAACAGTTTCGCGGCCGGTTACGCACCTTGAACGTTTTGGGCGGTTATGACACCAACCGTTCCCGCGACTATTACTACAATCGCAGCCGCTCCGAGAAATTCAAACATCAGGACGCCTTCTTTGCTCAGGGATGTCTGCAGCGCACGCGCGCCATCAACGCTTATCTTGCACACGGGGCCGCGGTTGTTTGTGCCGAGTACGACCAGGCCCCCGTTTCGTTTGCTGTTGACGACCGTTCGTGCAAATATGACCACATCCAGCTGGCCCGTCTTGTCGTTTTTCCTAAAGAACAAAATTAAGGAAGCACAAAATGATTGAAACCAGGAATCTAACTAAGGTCTATGGCAATTTAACCGCTGTTGCCGACCTCAATTTGAAAATTGAGGAAGGTGACATATTCGGATTCATCGGGCCCAACGGCGCCGGCAAGACTACAACTATGCGAATTCTGGTAACCCTCCTGGAGCCCACTCGAGGCACAGCTTTCATCAATGGGCTGGATGTCAGAAAAAACGGCAAAAAGGTCCGCAGGCAGGTCGGATATATGCCCGATTTTATGGGCGTTTACGACGACCTGAAGGTCTTCGAGTATCTCGAGTTCTTCGCTGCCGCTTTTAGTATAGAGCGCAAAAAGCGCAAGTCCATCGTCGAAGGTGTCCTCGAGCTGACAGACCTCCAAGCCAAGCGAAGTGCCACCGTTGACAGTCTTTCGCGCGGTATGCAGCAGCGTCTGGGTTTGGCCCGCGTTCTCATCCACGACCCCAAGGTGCTCATCCTGGATGAGCCGGCCAGCGGCCTCGACCCCCGCGCCAGAATCGAAATCAGAGAGCTGCTCCGGGAACTCAAACGCATGGGAAAGACAATTATGATTTCCAGTCATATCCTGAGCGAGCTCGAGGAGATTTGCGACCATGTCGGCATCATCGAGCACGGAAAGATGGTCTTTAGCGGAACGTTGGAAGAAATCCGCCCACTGCTCGGAATTAAAAGCAAGGTCCGTGTGAAAGTGGCCAAAAACCAGGACAAGGCCGTTGAGCTGCTCTCGGCCCTTCCGCAGGTACGCCAGGTCCAGGTGATTGACGATTACATTTCCGTGACCTTCCGCGAAAGCAAAGACAGCGACGGTATTATCGCCCGCACCCTGGTTAAAGGAGATTTAGATATTATTTTTCTCCAGCCCGAACAGCTTAAACTCGACGATGCGTTCCTCCAGTTGACCAAAGGCATCGTTCACTAAGTACGCACCAATAGACCCGGCGATTGCCGCCGGCCCCCATACTTACGTATGGGGAAATACCACACATTTACATGTGTGGGCACAAGAGACGCTTATGACTACGGCGTTAACCAGCTTCTTTTCAAAATTGCTCAACCCTTTCTGGCTGACGGGGCCGCTGTTCGACAAGGAGCTCCGTGTCTCGGCCCGCAGAAAAAGAAACTACGCTCTGCGGTTTGTGTACGTAGTCCTTTTAACTGTCTTTGTTGCCATTGTCTGGCTCAGCGTGGTCCAGTCTCAGGTATCCACGACATTTCAAAAGTCCCGAATGGCCCTGGCCGGCAAGACCATCATCGGAACAGTAGTCACGTTTCAGTTTGTCGCCACTCAGTTGATTGCAATTATTATGCTCAGCACTTCCATCAGCGACGAAATCTATAACCGCACACTCGGCCTGCTTATGACCACGCCTATCAACAGCTTCCAAATCGTAATGGGAAAGCTGTTCAGCAAGCTATTGCAGCTGATATTGCTCCTGGCCATTAGTTTGCCGTTGCTGGCCATCGTCCGCATCTTCGGCGGCGTACCCTGGGGTTACGTTCTCTCGAGTGTTTGTATAACGCTTACGGCTGTTATCTTTACCGGCTCGTTGAGTCTGTATTTTTCTATCAGTAATCGCCGGGCATACGTCGTCATCATCAAGACAATCGTCGCGCTTGGTATTCTTTTTGCGTTCATTCCGCTAATGCTCCAAGTCCTGCTGGGATTGCCGTCAGGCTCAAATCCTGTATTGATAATCGGCATCTTCTACCTTAACCCGTTTGCCGCTATGTCTTTTAATACCTCGATGATGATGTCTCCAGGTGGAGTTGGTGGTCTTGCTTTGTTCCATTGGCCGTTGCACTGTGCGCTTATGCTGGGGCTGTCTGCTCTGTTGATAGCTCGATGCGTAATTGTCGTACGCAAAGTGGCCCTGCGACAGGCATCGGGGCAGCTTGAGTTCACTTCGAAGCGCCGAAAAAGACCAAAACGCAAAAAGCCATATCTGCAGAACGCTGAACCCCAAGACATCCCGGGGACAATCAGGCCGGTAAAGGGCTCGCCCGTCCTCTGGAAAGAGCTAAGAGCACCGCTAATTCAAGGCGCCGAAGGAAGAAACAGTATCATCGGACTGGCGATTATTCTTATTGTTCTGCTGACAACTTACGGCATCTGGGCAAATAAAGGTTATCTCGATGAAGATTTCGCCCATGTTTCATACACTTTATTGTTCATATTTATGGCCGTGATTTTTCACATTGTGCTTTCGGCCACCAGCATCACCTCTGAGAAGGAAGCACGCGCCTGGCCTATACTGCTGGCTACATCTATGGACGATTGGCACATCCTTTTGGGAAAAGCAGCAGGGGTATTTCGGCGGTGCCTTACTATCTGGCTTCTGTTGGCCGGCCACGTGCTGTTCTTTGTCCTGGTCAGATATATTCATCCAATCGCGCTCGTTCATATCTCTATGATTGTCGCGTGGCTGGTAGTGTTCCTGACCTGCTCGGGCCTGTATTTCAGTGCCTACTTTAGGCGAACTACATCGGCGGTGGTAGCCAGCTTCGCCCTGGCCATTGTTCTCTGGGCGGTTGTTCCATCCGTATCTGGGCTCATAGCAGCGGTTCAGCGCGACGAAGACATTCTCGCCGCTTGTATGTACTCGAATCCCGCAGTCCAGGGCTCTGTCATTATGCATGCAACAAGCGGTCGTTTCAATGCGCGAACAAAGCTATCTAACCTCGAATATAGATGGCCAGCCACCGGAGATGACCAGGGAGTTCTTTCGGTAACTGCTGTTTTACTAATCACTATGCTAATCTACATATCGATTGGTTTTGTTTTTGCCTGGCGCGCCAAGTGCCGATTCCGACGCAATATCTTTTAAGCTCTACTTGAAGTAACTATGACTGGTGCTTTAACAAACTTCGCTTCACTGTTTGGCGGCCTTTCCTGGCTGACCGGCCCGATATTCGACAAAGAGCTGCGTGTTGCCAGCCGGCGGCGCAGGAGCTACGCCCTGCGTTCGGCGTACATCGCGTTGTTGTGCCTGTTCATCTTGTACGTATGGTTTATTACGGTTAGATCGGGCGGTCCCGGCTCGGCGTCATTTCGGGCGTCGCGGATGGCCGAGGCGGGCAGGCTTATCATCACGGCGATAATCTGGTTTCAGTTTGTCGCTGCTCAGTTGATAACAATCGTTCTGATGAGCACATCCATCAGTGGCGAAATCCGCCAGCGCACCCTCAGCGTCCTGATGACCACGCCCATCAACAGCTTACAAATTGTTATGGGAAAGCTGCTGAGCGGGCTGCTGCAGGTGATGCTGCTGTTGGCAATCAGCCTGCCGCTGCTGGCGATTATCCGCGTCTTTGGAGGCGTGCCCTGGAGTCACGTTGTCTCAGGCCTGTGTATAACCTTGACTGCTGCGGTTTTCGCAGGCGCGCTCAGCCTGCTCTTGTCCATAACTTACTGGAACGCTTACACCGTTGTCCTGGCAGTCATCACCGGATACCTAATTGTGTTCGGCGCTTCTTCCGGTTTGATAGGTCTGCTTTCGGCATGGGGTCTATTCGGCAGCAGTTTTGCCGAGCTAATACTGTACGTGCTCAATCCATTCGGGGCGCTGCATGCGGTGCTTTCGCTCGGCAAGACTGCGGGAGTCTTTTCTTCTTGGCCGCTGCACTGTGCGATAATGCTATTGGCCACGGCCGCCGTGGTGTCTTTGGTGGTATGGCGCGTCCGCAAAATCGCGTTGGGCCAGGCCTTTGGCGGCGCGACAAAGACCGGGCAAAGCCGGCGCAGAGCGCGGATTCGCAAACGCCGTCGGCGAGTGGACTCGGTTATAAGACGCGTCAAGGGCGCGCCTATTGTCTGGAAAGAAATGCGTAGCCCCGTCTTCGCGGGCACAAGGGGCGGCTTTATCCTGTACGCCGTGCTGGCAGTTATGATTCTGGTTGGCTTTGTTACGATGATGTTTGGCGCTCCGATCGGCAGAGGCTTCATTGGTTCTGTGTTCTCCTACCTCTGGATGGGGCTATCCCTGGTTGTCTTTGTTCGTCTGGCGGTCGCCGCGGCGGCCAGTATCACGGCGGAAAAAGAAGCCGGGACCTGGCCGATTCTGCTGACAACGACGCTGGACGATAAGACGATAGTACGAGGCAAGGCCATCGCGGCATTCCGCAGAAACATGAAGTTGTTACTGCTGCTGATTTTGCTGCAAACCACGCTCTTTGTTGTTCTCATGCTGTCCTCGGCTACGACGTTCTTTTGGTTTCTTTATATTTTCATCTATGCGCTCGATTTGGCGTGCACCGCTGTGTTTGTGATCGGGGTAGGCTTGTATCTGGGCGTTCGTATGAAGAGTACTAATGCGGCTGTGGCTGCAACGGTAGGCATGTATATTGGAATTATACTCATTGGCCGCAGAATGTTTTCTTCTCTGTTATTGATGAGTGTATACAGGTGGCTGGGCACTTCAGGTTTGGGCGGAATGTGGATAGCTCCGGTCATGGTGATGGTGGTTCCCGCCTGTGTTTGTGCCGGCGTGGGTCTATTTGCCGCACGACGCGCAAGATGCCGACTAAGGCGCAACATTTTTTAGTTATTGTCTCAGATGAGTACGACAACCGCTTTAACAAACTTCGCTTCACTGTTTGGCGGCCTTTCCTGGCTGACCGGGCCAATCTTTGACAAAGAGCTGCGCGTCTCAAGCCGCAGAAAGAGAAACTACTTTCTGCGTTTCGCCTATATCGCGTTGTTGAGCAGTTTCGTCGGGTTTGCATGGCTTATCAGCGTCAAGGTCGGCGGCTCTGGTTCACCGGCCTTTCAGGCGTCGCGAATGTCGGAAGCCGGCAAGTATATTGTCACCACCATAGTCTGGTTTCAATTCATCACTATTCAGCTTATCGCCGTTATTATGTTAAGCACCGCAATCAGTGATGAAATACAGCACCGAACGCTCGGCGTGCTTATGACCACGCCCATCAGCAGCTTCCAGATTGTTATTGGAAAACTTTTTAGTAAACTGCTGCAGTTGATTTTGCTGCTGGCCATAAGTATGCCGCTTCTGGCCATCGTCCGTGTGTTCGGCGGTGTGCCGTGGGATTACGTCATTTCGAGTCTCTGCGTTACTTTGACGGCGGCGATTTTTGCCGGCTCAATCAGTCTGGCCTTCTCCATATACAACCGACAGGCACATTCGGTCATCGCACGAACCGTTCTGGTCTGTTTTTTCTTATACATAGTGCCGCCAATCGTCTTGAAAGTGCTTCAATTTACATATCAAGTTCCGATAGTGTCCGGCACTGTACTTTTTTACATTAATCCTTTCATCGCCATGGAGTATGCTACCGGAGCGATGCTCACTCCTGCCTCATTCGTTCTTACCCTGTCCTGGCTGCTGCACTGTGCAATTATGCTCGGCGCCTCAGCTCTGCTGTTGGCATTGTCAACAGTCTGCGTCCGAAGGGCGGGCCTGCGTCAGGCAACCGGACAGGCAGGGATGTTCGCCACCCGCAGAGAACGCCGCCTCGCTGATGGAAAACGCAGGCCAAGGGCCGATTCTGCGGCAATCTCCGGGCGAATCAGGCCCGTAAAAGGCCCGCCAATTATCTGGAAAGAGATGATAAACCCTTTAGCCGGAAGGCATCGCTTGAAAACCATCATCGGTTCGGTCGTGGCCCTTGTCGTTCTGCTGGTCATTTACGGGTATTGTGCGTATGAGAAGTACTTCGCCCTCAAGGAAACTCAAACGGTTTTTATTGCGGCTTACTTTTTCTTAGGTATGCTCCGGACAGCTTCTTCCGCCGCCACAAGTATAACCTCCGAGAAAGAGGCCCGCACCTGGCCCATCCTGCTGACCACCCCGCTGGCTGAAAAGCAAATTGTCTTGGGTAAAATCATTGGCTCGGCCCTGCGCGGCTGGCCGTTCTGGTTCCTGCTTGCAGCTCACGTCGTAGTATTCACCCTTGCCGGCTGCATACATCCTGCTGCCATTTTACCTTTAGTCCTGCTGGTTGCGAGCAGCACGCTGCTCGTTTCCGCCGTTGGCGTTTTTTTAAGCTCCTGTTTCAAGCGCAGCTCAACATCTGCATCTATAAACCTAATCCTGTTCCTTCTCTTTACAGTGCCGGTCTGCTGTCCTCTGCCCATCTTCTTTGTAAGTCCGCTCTTCGCCGCAATAATGATACTAAGTGTCACCGGCGGCTGGGGCGCAATGGGAACTCCCTTTGCCCCGGGAGGGTTGGGATTGGGGGCCTGGCTCGGGGCGTTTTTGGTTTCGGAGCTTGCATTGACTGTTCTCGTGGCTATATACTTACTGATGGCTTTTGCCGCTTTCGCGATTGCAACAAGTAACGTGCGCCGCAAAGTCTTTTAGGATTTGCCGGAATTGATTATGACTACTGCCGTGTTGAACTTTATCTGGTGGTTTTTTAGCTTGTCCTGGCTCACGGGGCCCATTTTTGACAAGGAGCTGCGCGTATCGAGCCGCCGACGCAGAAACTATGTCCTGCGCTTCGCTTACCTGGCGCTATTGACTGTCTTTTTAGTCCTGTTCTGGCTTCGAGCAGTACCAAGTGGCGGCTCCGGGCTGTACCAAACCTCTCGAATGGCCGAAGCTGGAAAAGTCATAATCACATTCATAGTTTGGTTCCAGTTTATCGCCACCCAGATTGTCGCCGGGATTATGCTCAGCACCTCCATCAGCGACGAGATTTATAACCGCACCCTCGGCTTACTGATGACAACCCCAATCAACAGCTTTCAGATTGTCACCGGAAAGCTCTTCAGCAAGCTGCTGCAGTTGATTTTACTGCTGGCGATAAGTCTGCCTTTACTGGCCATTGTCCGTGTGTTCGGCGGTGTACCCTGGGATTATATTCTCTCCAGTCTTTGTATAACGCTTACGACTATTATTTTTGTCGGCTCGCTCAGCCTGTTCTTTTCCATATTCAGCCGACGCGCCTATGTTGTCATTATCCTGACCATACTTACACTTGGCGTGCTCTTCGCTTTGCTGCCGTTCCTGGCCGGGATGCTCTGTAATGCAATTACAGGCCATTGGCCGCAGCAGGCCCTCACAACAGCAATCTTTTACCCAAATCCCTATGGCGCAATGATGTTCAATACCATGATGATGGCACAACCGCGTGCTATGGGAGCCGGATTCATGTTCTACTGGCCCCTGCACTGTGGTGTGATGATGGGTGCCTCGGCTTTTGTCTTGTTTCTCTCTGTGTGTATGGTCCGCAGGGTGGCTCTGCGTCAGGCCACCGGCCAGTTGGGTGTATCGGCCTGCCGGCTCCGCTCCGACGAGCCGGCCGGCACAATATCACCCGACCAACCTGTTTTTATTCCTGCCCCCAAGCGAGTTAAAGGCCCTCCGGTTCTCTGGAAAGAGTTAAGACGTCCTATGTTCGGACGACGCAAAATCGCCTTTATCATCAGTATTGCAATCGGACTTATAATTTTATTCTCAACTTATGCCCTTTGTGCCAACGAACAGGCGCTGGACGACGAAGGAACCCATATCATATATACTGTGATTTTCCTGGCCCTGGGAACACTGTTTACCATTATTCTTCCCGCCACGTGTATTACTTCCGAGAAAGAATCTCGTTCCTGGCCGTTACTGCTGGCCACCACTTTGAGCAACTGGCAGATATTGCTCGGCAAGCTCGCGGGTATTTTTCGCCGATGTCTGCCCATCTGGTGTGTTCTCTTTGGCCATATCATCCTCTTTACCCTGGCAGGTATCATTCATCCGGTCGCCTTTTTCCAAATAGCTATTCTGGTTGCCTGGGTCGTTGTGTTTCTTTCCGGCACCGGCCTTTATTTCAGCAGCCGTTTCAAGCGTACCACAACGGCGGTAATAATGAACTTCGCTTTGGCGGCGACTATATGGGCATTACTGCCTTTGTTGATGATTCTGGTCGTCGAGATAACCCACGATGGGTATGATTTGGCCGAAGCGTATATCGACACTAATCCCTTTGTCCACGCCGTCATTATTATGGACGCTGCTGTCGATTGGCGTGGAGGATTAGGCAGTTACTATTGGCCGGGATTGAACTCGCAAGACGTCTTCGGCTCAACGATTTGGATGCTCTTTTGTATGCTGGGTTATATGTTCGCTGGTCTGATTTTCGCCTGGCGCGCCAAATGCAGATTCAGACGAAATATCTTCTGACAGTCCTTTTTGAGACCCCTGTGAATATGCTTCTTCACGCTTGGAGAACCTGAGACAGCAATTATGGCTCGTGTTTTATTAGAAAATGTTACAAAAGTCTTTGACGAGATGGTAAGAGCCGTTTCAGATTTCAGTCTGGAAATTGCCGACGGCGAGTTTATGGTGATTGTCGGGCCAAGCGGCTGCGGCAAAACCACTACTCTAAGAATGATTGCCGGGCTGGAAAAACCTACCTCCGGAAATATTTATCTTGGAGATACTCTGGCCAACAACCTAGCTCCGAGGCAGCGCGATGTCGCTATGGTATTCCAGAACTACGCCTTATATCCCCATATGACTGTTTATCAGAATATGGCATTTGCCCTCAAAATGAGGAACTTCCCCAAGCCGCATATAAACAAACGCATCAAAGAGGTCGCCTCGCTGCTCGGTATCGAGCAATTGCTGCGCCGAAAACCACAGGCCCTTTCCGGAGGCCAACGCCAGCGGGTCGCCCTCGGCAGGGCCATAGTTAGGGACTCCCATTTTGCGAAAAGATTGCAAAATGGGGTTCCCCGCAATCCAAAAGTATTTCTGTTCGACGAACCCCTGAGCAACCTGGACGCTGCGCTGCGTGTGAGCACACGGGCGGAACTAAAAGCCCTGCACCACGGCTCCCAGACCACCTGTATTTATGTTACCCACGACCAGGCCGAGGCAATGACCTTGGGAGACCGCATCTGCGTGATGTTTAACGGCACCGCTCAGCAGACAGCCGGCCCTATGGAACTGTACGAGCGACCCGTCAACAAATTTGTGGCCGGTTTTCTCGGTACGCCGGCTATGAACTTCTTTACCGGCTGCATTAAGTTCCAGGGCGATGCTGTTTGCTTTGTGTTCGGCAATGATACAATCACTCTGCCACAGCGAATGAAAATGCTGCTGGGTGATTATCGTGACAGCAAAATGGTCCTGGGAGTCAGGCCGGAGAATCTTTCGCCGCACCCATTCTCACAGCACGCCAACAATACGATTTCGGCAACTGTTAACATTGTTGAGCCGTTGGGAACCAGAACCGACGTTCACCTGAGCACCGATACAGGGACCAAATTCATCGTCAGTGTCGAGCCGCGCATTGCTCTTAAGACAAATGACGCGGTGAAAATGCATCTCGACCCGGAAAAGGTTCACATCTTCGAGCCGGGCGAGACGGCGCCGAACGTCATGCTCTCTGCCGCCGGCCAGCAAGCTTGACCAATGCTCCCTCACACCCAACTTGCTTTCAGCGTCTTCTATATTGCATCAGGTATTACCCACGGCTGCCTGTACGTTCGCTTGAGATATTTATTGGCTTTGGGGTTGTTGACGAAAGATTCGGTTTTGGAATCGAACGACAGTTTTTGATTGCCGAGCCGGCACGATATGTTGGCTAGATGACAGAGCAGCACGGAATAGTGGCCCTGCTCAACGTCCGCATTCGGTTTTTTCCGGGTGCGGATACAATCGATGAAATTATCCTGATGCTCCTTGTCGGCCTGCCGGCCATATTCGGAATATTCCAGCTTATCATCTGAATCATAAACCTGCCATCCGCCGCCGTGCCTGCCCACGTACATAAAGCCCTCGGTGCCTAACACTTCAATTTTGGTACTGCTGAACGGCCAGTTGGGGAACGCATTGGAATTGCGGATGCTCTGTGGGGTCTTCTTCATATACGGCATCCAGAGGGCGGCTTCGAATAGTAACGTGAATTTGCCGTATTCGTAAGTGGCCAATTGTGTGTCCGGAGTGTCTCTGCCGTCCGGAAGGGCGTTGATACCGCCGGTATGCGAAACTGTGTCTGGATAGGGCTTATCGCCGCAGAGGAATCTGGCCAGGTCGAGTTGGTGGACGGCGTCGCCGGCAATGGGGCCGCAGCTGTATTGGCTGAAATTCAGCCAGCGGCGATTGGGGTTGTACGGCAGCTTTGGCGCTGGGCCGCACCACATATCATAATCAAATCCTTCCGGGACGGCTCCAGAAGGGCCTATGTTCATCATGGAGTGTTTCATCATATTAAAAACACGAATAAGATGGACGTCGCCGAGCTTGCCGGAGCGTATGTATTCGGCGGCGTGCTTCATATACGGCGCGCTGCGAGTCTGCATCCCCACCTGCACAACCCTCTTGTATTTCCGGGCCGCCTCAACCATTTTCCTGCCCTCCCAGATATTGTGGGCGAGCGGCTTTTCGACATAGACGTCTTTTTCCGCCTGGCAGGCCATAATGGTCCCAAGCCCGTGCCAGTGGTCGGGCGTCGCGTTGATAAGGACGTCAACATTTTTGTCGTCGAGAATCCTTCGGAAATCCTGCACCATCTTTGGCTTTTTGGCCTGGGCCGCTTCGATACGCTTTTGTGCTCGGGCAAAGCGTCTGCTGTCTGCATCGCAAAGATAGGCGACTTCCACATCCGGCCTGCCAGCAAACGCCTCCGCCAGGTAAGTCCCTCGTCCGCCAAGCCCCATCACGCCAACAATCACTTTCTCATTTGCCGCAAAACTACTCCGCTGAGACAGAACGGCCAATGTCGCGGCAGCACCGATTGAACCCTTCAAAAAACCCCGACGATTCACTGTTTGTCGAGTGAACATAGCGTAGTTCCTCCAATGAGTATCCGCCTTGAACAAGAATAACGGTTTCTGTGATTTTTATTGTCCTATCTGCGGCCTAAATCGCATCGTTCACCGCGTCGAACATTGCCGCGATGTTCTGAGGCGGCACGTTTGCCAGAATGTTGTGCACCTGCTGAAAAACGAAGCCGCCGCCGGGGCTAAATACCTTGACCTGCTCCCTGACATGTTCGGCAATCTGCTCGGTTGTGGCGCTGGGCAGCATGCCTCTGGTATCGCAGCCGCCGCCCCAGAAGGTCAAATCCTTGCCGAATTCGGCCTTGAGTTCCGCTGCATCCATCCCTGAGCAGCTAATCTGGACAGGATTTATCGCGTCAATGCCCGCCTCGATTAAGTCACGCAACAGTTCACGGACTCCCCCACAGCAATGAAGCATTACCTTTACATCGGCAAGCTCCTTGGCGCGGTTCCAGAGCAGCTTATGACGCGGCTTGAAAAACTCGCGATACATCTGTGGAGAAATAATAGGCCCTGTCTGCATTCCGAGGTCGTCTCCGAAAAGAATGATGTCTATATATTCGCCGACAGCTCCCAGGAATCGTTCGAGGTTGGCCAGATGAATTTCGACAAGCCTGTCAAGGAAACGGTGGGCCCGCCGTGGCTCACCGGCCAGCAGCATCATAAACCGGTCGTTGCGATAAAGGAAATTGCCTATTTCAAAGAGATTGCCTCCGAACAGGCCAATAATTGCACGGTCAGTTTTTTCCCGCAGTCCCCTGGTGCCTTCGGACAGTGTCCGGCTGTCCACGGGGCCCGGCGGGCCGGCAATACTCGTCCACATACTCTCTTCCAACGCTCCCTTAATCGCCTCCGGCTCATCGCCCCCTTCAAGAAAAGGATAATAGGTCTGCTCGAAGTAAAGTGTCCCATCAGGCATTTGGGCGAGTACTCTGCCGCTCCGCGAC
>Ga0114919_10002493_pt1 | contig 14909 bp, 13 predicted proteins | sample BlataG_FD_88682 | JGI IMG/M metagenome (GOLD analysis project Ga0114919, IMG submission 88682) | Deep subsurface microbial communities from Black Sea to uncover new lineages of life (NeLLi) - Black_00105 metaG | ecosystem: Environmental > Aquatic > Marine > Oceanic > Sediment | place: Atlantic... | reverse complement strand
CCGGTGAAATAGAAAAAAGTTTCACCCCAGTACGATCTGCCGGAGCTACCCCAGTACCATCTGCCGGAGCTACGGGGCAGGCGGGGCATGCTGGGTAAAAATGATGGGTTTGATAGCATAAACACGCCGCCATGAAAAGACTTATGAATTCGATCCCGCTATCTCAGGTTACATTTTATTATCAGTTGGCGGGTCAATATGATTATTTCATACACCAGAACTTATTGAGAAGTTACACTTTAATTGCGTATCTGAAAGATTTTCATCAATTTTTATGCAAGGCGTTAAACGAGTTCCCGGCAAGCCGAAACAAACAATATAACCATTAGCACGTCGATTACAAGGTTTGACGGCAATTTTGTTTCTACTGCTCTTGAGCTATATGCTCGGCCTGAATCATAGGGCAATCAGGCAAGTCACATGATAAAAACCCAATCCGGACAAACCGGAAAAAAACATGATTATTTTGATCGTCACAGCCACTCAACGTCCCCGATGAAATATAACCCTGCCAGGCGTTTTATGAAAATGAGCCCATTGACCGGGTCTTGTTCCAGGATATTTAGTAATGCTCTGCTGTCAAATTTTTATTAGAATTAAAGATTGATTCATGAGTCGGCTTTGATTATGATATGTTGTTTTATTTTAACCTGATAAGGATAACGGCGAATTTGAGCCATGTTGAAGGCAATTCTGTTTGACTTAGACAATACGCTGATTTTATTTGACGAAGCCAGGTTTTACCAGGAATATTTTCGCAGGATAGAAACCCGGTTTGCGGATCTTATGCCTGCGGATATCTTCCGGAAGCGGCTGATAAACGCAACCCATGCACTATTGCAAAACAACGGTGAAATGATCAATGCCGAATACTTTATGAGCGCCTTTACTGAACAATCTGCGGATTGGCGAGACAGACTGTGGAACCGGTTTTTGAATTTTTACGAAACCGAATATGATGAAATTAAGGTAACCGTAAGACTTCCGGATGATCTTCATGAAACTTTTGATAAAACTGTATTATATTTTGGCAGAAAAGTTAAAGACATTGATGAAAGCTTGAAATATTAGGAGAAAACCATGGGCGATATAAGAATGACCGGAGAAATTCGGACGGACTACGATTGTGAAGTAGCGGGTCTTCCCGCGGAGAGATGGGGAGAAGCCGTGTTTAAGGTTAACGATGAAGATATTGTTCTGGAAATCAGCGTAGAGAAAGATGTTATTGTCGCGATAATGGCCGGTGACAATAGTGTCTGGAAGGGTACTCTCGAAGGGCTTAAGAAGCTTCTGCGAGGCGAGATAAAAGGCAGATAGCCGGTCCCGCCGTGGCCTGAAAGGTAAACAACAGGACGAATTTTTCATGAGAAATGCGGATTGGTACCGGGAATAATCCCTATGGGATAGGATTTTCACCTATAAAAATGAATCTTTTTTCTCATGGACATATCTCATAAAATAATTATAATAATTAAAACTAAATGTCACTCAGCTTCAACATTATGATTTAAACCATGTGACGACTTAGTCTTTACGAAGGTTATACTGTAAAAAGAGGAGCGAAGTGTGACATTTATTAAGCTTCTCGGATGTCCGTGCATCTCAATGCAACACGGCATTGTACAACGACATTTAGGGAAGCTAACAGACAATAACGCCGGGCAGTCTCTTTGAAAAGAAGAGCTGTCGGGCAAGTACAGGCAGACCAAAATGGGGTCTGCCTTTTTTATTTGCCATTTATCATGTTCTTCAACTTGCCGGAACATTTAAACGTGACAACTCTTCTTGGGGCTAACATCATAGCATCACCCGTAGCAGGGTTTCTGCCTTTACGTTCCTTTTTTTCCCTTACACAGAATTTACCAAATCCGGAGATCAACACATCCTCACCGGATGCCAGTGTGCTTTTGATGATCTCTAAACAGGTTTCTACGATTTCTAAGGACTTGTTCTTGGTCAGACCGATCTGATTGTGAATTGATTCTACAAGTTGAGCTTTTGTTAGGGGCATAATAGAGTCTCCTTATTCAGGAAAAAAGTGATCGTTCAACACCGGCAAACCGTAAACTATTTTGCATATTCTCAATTCCGATAAGATTTGTCAAGATTTTTTTAATTACAAGATGCTGTATTTTTTAATATTCTTGGCAGTTTTTTTGGGCGGGCTTGCCATTCATCCTTTTCAGATTTCGATAACCAGACCAATGGGGCAATGGTCTGACCCAAAAATATCGTTGTCGATAAAAACTTCTTTAACCCAGCCGTTATCGATAATATCCTTTGTAACAAAAAAATAATCAATACGCCACCCGATGTTCCGCTCCCTTGCCTTGAACCGGTAGGTCCACCATGAATATTTTACGTCATCCGGACAATAATATCTGTAGGTGTCCACATAACCGTTTTCAATAATCCTGTCGAGCCAATCCCTCTCAATTCTCAAAAATCCGGAATTGTTTTCATTGGCTTTCGGATTTTTCAAATCAATTTCATTATGAGCGGTATTGTAATCTCCGGTAATAATAAGGCTCCGGCCCTGGTTTTTATACTCATCAGCATATTTGAAAAAACTTTCATAAAAATCGAGTTTGTACTGAAGCCGTTCTTCGCTCATTTGGCCGTTGGGAAAATAAACGTTAAAAAATATAAAATCAACAAAATCCATCTCGATAACGCGGCCTTCATTGTCGAATTTCGGTTCGCCAATACTGTAATTAATTGTTTTGGGCTTAATCCGGGTATAGGTGCACACCCCGCTGTATCCTTTTTTTACCGTTGCATGAGACCAGAATGCTTGATAACCAGAAATATTTTTCATCTCATCAGTAAGTTGTGAATCCTGAATCTTTGTTTCCTGAATGGCAAACATATCGGCATCCACCTGTTTGAATGATGTAAAAAAATCCTTTTTAATGACCGCACGAATGCCGTTCACATTCCAGGAAATCAGCCTTATTCTTTTTTTTTTCGGCATATCATACTCTCCTGCAGGCTCTCTGTTAGAGTATTTCTCGTAAATATGTTCCCATTGATCGGCCTCCGAGTTTTTGATCTCACCCTGGAACTATTTGAAACGTTCTAAAACTCGATCCGCAGCGTGTTTCGGTAAAGGCAAATAAACTCGTCGGCCATGGTATGTAACTATCGAGAGTTTATCAATATATACCACTTGAGATCAGCTTGTGATATTCAAAGGTTACTTAATTGAAACATGAAAATCCATAACGGGAACGTCGCTTCCTGCCGAAACAGGGTACGCTCTCATTCAAATAGAACTCATCTTAAAATAACGTATCCAAAATATGAAGTTATTTTTGAGCGAACCCTAAATTTCAAATTCAAGTCGGGTCACCGATATGATCAGCGGCAGGTCAAGCAGCTGTTCAACAACATGGTCGGAAATGCGGACATTGGTTTCAAGGAAAATGATGTTCATTTTTCCGGTTTCTTCCTGCCCCAAATGCATCTGCCTGATGATAATTTTTTTACTGCCGAGAAGTGATGAGAAACTCCCAATGGCCCCCGGCTTGTCAAGGGTGTATATCAGCGCCAGATGACCTTCAGGGATAAGCTCAAGCCGAAAATTGTTGATCTTCACGATCCGCATTTTATTCTTGCCGAATATGGTTCCGGATACCATATTCGTCACTTTAGGCGTGGTAACACGCACGGTAATCAGGTTGATATACTCTTCAGACGCATCACTGGTTATCTCTGTGACCGTTATCCCTCTTTCCTTTGCCAGGACCTGGGCATTGACGAAATTGACGTCATCCTTAACCACAGGCGCCAGCAAGCCTCTTAACACGGCTATGGAAACCGGTGATTGGTCAAGTCCCTTAAAATCTCCGGCATATTCAATAGAAACTTCTTCAATGGGGCCCCGAACAAGCTGGGACTGGAGACTGCCCATATGATTGGCAAGAGTTAATAACGGCTTCAGTTTGGTAAGAAGCTCACCGGTTACCGACGGGACATTAACGGCGTTCAGAATCGTGTCGTACTTGAGATAATCAATAATCTGTGCAGCCACATCAACGGCCACTTTGGTCTGGGCCTCCTGAGTGGAAGCACCGAGATGGGGCGTACATATCAGACGTTCATGCTCGATCAACGGGCATATGCCGGGAGGTTCATTCTCAAAGACATCCAATGCCGCACCGGCAACTTTGCCTGACTGCAAGGCGTCATAAAGGTCATCCTCATCAACAATCCCGCCCCTGGCGCAGTTTACGATCATGACCCCGTCTTTCATCTGCTCGAAGGCCGCCTTATTCAGCAACCCGATGGTTTCCTTAAACTTGGGCACATGCACCGTGATGTAATCGGACCTGCGGTATAGATCTTCAAGGGAAACACTCTCAAATCCGGCTTTTTCCATCTGCTCGGACGTTACATAAGGATCGTAAACAATTACCTGCATTTTCAGCCCCCGCGCGCGATCGGCCACAATAGACCCGATTTTTCCATATCCGATCACTCCGAGGGTTTTGTTGAATATTTCTCTTCCCTGCAGTTTCTTCTTGTCCCAGCGTCCGGCCTTCAATGATGCGGTGCCTTCGGGCACATTGCGCGAAAGGGCCAGTAACATGCCGATGGAATGCTCGGCAGTGGTAATAACATTGCCTCCGGGAGTATTCATCACAACGATTCCGCGCTTGGTCGCCGCCGGGATATCCACATTATCGAGACCAATCCCGGCACGACCCACAACTTTAAGTCGCGTTGCAGCGTCTAAAAGATCCGCTGACACCTGTGTTGCACTCCGGATAATAAGGGCGTCATATTCTCCGATAATGCGTTTAAGTTCCTGGTGAGACAGTCCGGTCTTGACATCAACGTCAATTCCGTCTTCTTCCTGCAGCATCTGGATACCGGCTTGTCCCAGATTATCGCTGACCAACACTTTCATGAGATTTCTCCTCATTCAGGTTGATGTTCAAAAGTGATTCCTGCAAAGCCTTTTGGGTTACACGGCAAGTTGCCAATCAGAATAAAGTTTATCCCATTCCTCATAAATCCGGCCGGGGTCGCGGCGAAGATCCAGACGATTCGACTTCTCAAAAGCCGCCCGGGCTTTATTAAATTCGGCCTCGGTAATATTGCCTTGTTCAAACAATATCTCCGCCGCTTCAAAAGTTTCATGTGCCTCCCGCGGAACCACCCTGACCAGACCCTGGTCAAATGCCTGCAAGAGCGTATTCCTGAGTTTTTTCGCCACGTCACCTCTCTTCTCTCCGGGTTTGACCGTCGCATTTTTGCTAAGGTAGCACACCCGAGAGCCGTCGGATATGAGTTGTTGTTTTTCTTGATCCCAGCTGATATTCGACGAAACAATAAGAATGCCCCGTTTTGCGAGGCTCTTGAAATTGATAAGAACCGGTTCATACTTGGTATAAGAATCAGGATATCCCCTCTGCCCCTGGGCTCCACCCGGGCCCGTAACCAGCGCAAGACAGATAGAAATTTGATCCCTGCGCACATCCGGAGACACCGCATCAAGCCGGCCATGGAATGCGGCAACAAGCAGTTCGCCCAGATTTTTAAGCCGCCGGGCAACAACCTGCATCTCAGGTTCACCAGCCCGAATATTCATTTCATAAACAAGAATACCCACGGGTTTTCCGGTAACCGGATTCATGGACACGCGACAGCCCGGATATAGGGTACAGGGCCGGAGAATCCCTCCCTCTTTCATCTGATCTACAAAAGGCCGGATCACTTTATTGCCGACCAAATTTATAAGGTCAGGCGTCTCAGCAGGGTGCATACCGATTGCAGCCATACCCCCGGTAACCGGGTTGGTCTGGCTTGGGGGCCCTTCAAAGCGAAGGGGATAATCCATGGCCGTGGGGAGAATGCAAAAGTTGCCCGTTCCGTCGATTAAAGCGGTAAAGCTGATCTCAATTTCGGATTTCCAGGCTTCAATCAAAAGCGGCCATTTATTGTCTCCGTGCCGTATCTTGTAGTTTTCGCTATAATCTTTCAGCAGTATATTCCATACGTCGAGAATGTCTTCAACCCGGAAAACCGGTCGGGAACCTTTGCCGCTCGCGCTGTAAGGATACTTGAAAACTGCGCCGCCGTGGTTGCGCATGAACTGAGTAACAATACTCTTTATTTGCTGCAGGTTTTTCGCATCCGCCACTTTGAACGGGGCAACCGGCACACCGGCTCTTCTCATCCAGATCTTTGCCTTAACCTTATCCCCTTCGATGAAAGACGCTTCTTTTGTCAGGCCAATGACCTGATCCCCATAACCCGCCTCAATGAGTTCATTTACGATGCCTTCATAAATCAAATCTTCAGGCATAATCACCACATAGTCAATTTCTCCGTTTTCAAAAGCCGTTATGATAGCGGACTTGTAATCAGCAACTGAGTTTCCTTGAACGGGAAAAATTTTCACTGTCCATTCTTTCTTTCCCCTGACAGCGTCCAGTACCGGGCCCATACCGGTCATGCCCTTAATGATGGCGCCAACAAACTTTTCGCTTTCAACGGTTGATATCGTATAGGCACACATACAGGTCCTGCCGTCCGGCCCAACAAAGCCGATCGTCTTTTTCGCCATATTATTCCTTCCTTCATTGAGAATCTGATTTTTCGGCACACGTGCCATGGAATTTTTATACCGTAATCTCTCCCTTTAGTTAAAGTTTCTTATCCAATAGTTTATTGTTATTTTCATCTTCAGCAATTAAATTCATCAGATATTGGCTGTACTCGTTTCCCATCATTTCGGATGCAAGATCTGCCAGTTCCCTTTTGTTTATGTAGCCCAGGCGAAAAGCGATTTCCTCAACGCATGATATTTTAAGTCCCTGCCGTTCCTGAATAGCCTGGACATAACTGGCCGCTTGCTGCAGGGCTTCTTGAGTACCTGTATCAAGCCAGGCATAGCCTCTCCCGAGAAGCTCCACATGGAGCTCACCCCTGCGCAAATACTCCATATTAACGTCTGTAATCTCAAGCTCACCCCGAGCGGACGGCTTGAGTTTTGCAGCAATTTCCACCACATCATTGTCATAGAAATAAAGACCCGGCACAGCATAATTCGATTTGGGTTTTTTCGGCTTTTCTTCGATACTGATGACCTTCCCGTTGAAATCAAATTCTACAACACCGTAACGCTGCGGATCACGCACTAAATACCCGAAAATCAGACCGCCTCTATTAAGCTGAACAGTTCTTTTCAGTATATCGGTAAGATTGTGGCCGTAGAAGATATTATCCCCTAAAATAAGGCAGACCGAATCTTTCCCAATGAATGATTTGCCGATGATAAAGGCCTGCGCCAGTCCTTCGGGCCGTGGTTGCTCTTCGTAATACAAAGAAATCCCGAGTTGAGAGCCGTCTCCAAGGAGTTTTTTAAATAAAGGTAAATCCTCAGGCGTAGAAATAAGAAGTATTTCCCGTATCCCGGCCAGCATTAAAACAGAGAGCGGGTAATAGACCATGGGCTTGTCATAGACAGGTAAAAGCTGTTTGCTTACAACACGGGTAATGGGATAAAGCCGGGTTCCGGAACCGCCGGCCAAAATTATTCCTTTCATATTCTATTTTCCTTTCTCATGCCATGACGATCTTCTCTTTTGCCCCCTTAATCCCCTTTGTGGCATTTCGGGTATCAATAATCAGATTGGAATGCTTTACGATTTCGGCGAAGTCATAGTCGCTGTGATCGGTAACAATGATCACAGCATCCATTTCAGCAAGGATTTTTCGATTAATGGGAGTTGACTCCATCTGAAAATTGTATTTTCGGGTGGTATGCAGCTTGGGTATCCACGGATCATTGTAGCTTACAATGGCGCCCTTTTCCAAAAGCATTTTCATGATTGCATAACCCGGAGACTCTCTATCGTCATCCACATCCTTCTTGTAGGCGATTCCAAGTATTAACACGCGGCTTCCATTAAGGCTCTTTTTGTTTTTATTGAGAGCTTCCACTGTTTTTTCAATCACGTAATACGGCATGGAAACATTGATCTCTCCGGCAAGTTGAATAAAACGAGTTGAAAAATCATACTCTTTTGCTTTCCAGGCCAGATAAAACGGATCGATGGGAATACAATGTCCCCCCAGGCCGGGTCCGGGATAAAACGGCGTATACCCAAAGGGCTTTGTGGCTGCGGCGTCAATAACTTCAAACAGGTCGATTCCCATCTTATGAGCAAGGATCTTCAGTTCGTTAACCAGTGCGATATTCACGGAACGGAAGGTATTTTCAAGAAGCTTGGTCAGTTCGGCTGTCTGAGTAGAAGAAACAGGCACCGACCGGGTAATGGAGTTGTACAGATCCGTTGCGACTTCCAGACAGTAACTTGTGACGCCACCCACGACTTTAGGGATATTGGTGGCAGTGAATTTTTTGTTTCCCGGATCTTCCCTCTCCGGAGAAAAGGCAAGAAAAAAATCCTGCCCAACCTTCATGTCATGTGACGAAAGTCGAGGGAGAAGCATTTCCTCAGTGGTCCCGGGATAGGTTGTACTCTCAAGAACAATCAGCTGCCCTCTGCGCAAATTATTTGCAATGGTCTCCGTAGTTTCCAAAAGAAAGCTCAAATCCGGCTCCATCTTGTCGGAAAGGGGTGTCGGCACACAGATCAGTATGCAATCCGCCTCTCTTAAACGGCTGAAGTCAATGGTTACATCAAACTGTTTTGCATCGATCATTTTCTTAATCTGATCTGCCGGAATGTGCTTGATATAAGATTCTCCATGGAGAATTTTATCGATTTTTCGTGAATCCAGATCAAAACCGATAACATTAAACCCCTTTCCCCCAAAATGAATGGCCAGCGGCAATCCCACATAGCCAAGGCCGATGATACCGACTCGGGCTGTTTTTTGCTCTATCATCTCAAGCAGTTTTAATCGTATTTCACCGTTGTTTTCCTTATGCATATTTTTTTAACCTTTATTGTCCGCAATTCCTTAAAAATCCAACGTTATACTAATAATATTAAGAGGCCCATTTCCGATGTTTTCGACCATAACACTCTGATTTTCAGAAAGCATCACGGATTCCCCTTTATTCAACAGCTCGCTCTGATTGTCTATGGTTGTTCTCGCCACCCCTCGGATGACAAGCAACTGTTTTCTAGTGGAGAGATCGGTTTTGGTCTCAACTTCTGAGCCGGGATATAGGATAAGTTTCTCTACCCCGCAATCATCATTCATTTGCATCACGGTTGAGGTTCCCCAGGGGGAGTATGATATCTTATGCTTTTGATATTCACTCCGCCCCCTTTGCTTTAGCTTTTCCACGATAGATTTCACATCCCGGCTGCTTTCCATATCGGAAACAAATACAGAGTCCGGCGTTTCCACAACAACCATATTTTTAATTTTGTTGGTTGCAATCAGCCGTTCATAGCCCATGATAAAACAATTTTTCGTATGGTTGGAAATAACATCGCCGTCAATAACATTTCCGTTTGCATCCTTTGGAATGAAATCATATAAAGATTTCCATGATCCAATATCGCTCCATCCGAAGTCTGAAGGCAACACGGCAGATTTATCTGTTTTCTCCATAACAGCATAATCGATAGAGATATTCGGCAACCGTTCATAGTCTTTTTGAGATACCATAATTCCGGATAAATCCAGCTGCTCCATTTTCGTAAGAAGTTTTGGCTGGTGGATCTTCAACTCTTTCATCATTACAGATGCTTTAAATGTAAACATTCCACTATTCCAGAAGAAGTTGCCTGCTTCAACATATCTCTTGGCCGTTTCCGTATCCGGCTTTTCAACAAATCTTTTTACAGAAAAGGCGTGTTCCCTAATTTCACCGGCGCCCTCAATATATCCGTAGCCCGTTTCCGGATGATTGGGTTTGATTCCGAAGGTCACAATATATCCCATTTCGGCAAGTTTTATTGAGGATAATATTTTTTCATGAAAAGCATCATTATTTCGGATCACATGATCAGCGGGAAAAATGCATAACACCGCATCTTTTTCATTATTAAGGATATGGAGCATGGCCAATAGAATGGCAGGCGCCGTATTGCGGCCACAAGGTTCCGCAATTATCTTTTCATCTATCCGGATACCGATTTCCTCAATATGTCTTGCAATTTCATAAACATGTTCTTTCCCGCAAACAATGCGGATATTTCCCTCATCGAGCAAAGGGACCAACCGTTTAATGGTGCTTTGAATAAGTGAATCATTACCCATAAATTTAACGAGTTGCTTTGGATAGAGTTCTCTTGATACGGGCCAGAGACGGGTTCCTGACCCACCTGCCAGCAGGATCGGATATACATTCAGTTTATTTTTCATAGGACCGGGCCTTTTTCTATATGTTTGCTTCCCTCTGATGCCATACCCATGCTGTTTTTATAATTGTTTCCAAGTCCTCATACTCCGGTTTCCAGCCAAGTTTTTTCTTTATTTTGTCGGAACTGGCAATCAGGATTGCCGGATCGCCCGGCCGTTTATCCGCTTCAATTGCCGGAATCGGTCTTCCGGTCACCTTTCTTGCCAGTTCAATTACCTCTCGAACTGAATATCCCCTGTTATTTCCGAGGTTATACACGGCACTATTCCCTCCGGACAAAAGTGATTTAAGTGCCAGCAAGTGGGCTCCGGTCAGATCACTTACATGTATGTAGTCTCTTATGCATGTTCCGTCGAGAGTCGGGTAATTGGCGCCAAAAATTTTTATATTTTCTCTCCGGCCGGTGGCCACCTCCAAAGCCAAAGGAATTAAATGCGTTTCGTTGCGGTGTCGTTCTCCAATTTTACCTGATTTGTCTGCGCCGGCAGCATTAAAATACCGGAGGCTTATGTATTTGAGGCCGTATGCCGAATCACAATCCTTAAGCATCCTTTCAACGGCAATTTTGCTTGCGCCATACGGGTTGGTCGGGTTGCGGGGATGGCTTTCCGTAATCGGAATTTCAACCGGCTCACCGTAAACCGCAGCCGTAGAAGAAAAAATAAATCGCTTTACGTTATGGCGAATCATTGAATCCAAAAGTTCTGCGGTTGCCGCCATGTTGTTGCGATAGTACTTTAGCGGCTTTTCCACGGATTCGCCCACCAGTGAAAAAGCTGCGAAATGCATGACCGCTGAAATGGTATGAGTTGAAAATAAGTTGTCAAGCAGAACCGTATCGCCGAGTCCGCCTTCTATAAATTCCCCGCCGGGGAGCAATTCGCGGTGTCCCGTGGAAAGATCATCCAGTGTAATAACATCGTAACCTGTATCGAGAAGATCTTTAACCATGTGAGAACCGATATAACCGGCGCCTCCGACAACCAGAACTTTTCCGTTTTTCATTTCTTAAGGCTCCTAACGATAATGAGTTTTTATCCAGGTCTGATATTCCCCGCTTTTCACACGTTCGACCCATTTCCGGTTATCCATATACCATTGAATGGTATTACGAATTCCGGTTTCAAGGGATTGTCTGGGGCGCCAGTTCAAGTTTTTATTCAATTTGCTGAAATCCACGGCATATCTTAAGTCATGGCCGGGCCTGTCCTTTACAAAGGTAATCAGATCCCTTCGGGAACGGCCGTCGCTCAATGTGTTCTTCTCATCTAAAATATCACAAATCATTTCAACGAGTTTAATGTTCTCCAACTCGCTGTTACCTCCGACATTGTAAGTCTCTCCCGACTGTCCGTTTTTCATGATTGTCCAAATTGCGATGCAGTGATCTTTAACATACAGCCAGTCTCTGACATTTCTACCATCTCCGTAAACCGGCAATGATTTTCCTTCAAGTGCATTTAGAATTATCAGCGGAATGAGTTTTTCCGGAAACTGATACGGGCCGTAATTGTTTGAGCAATTGGAGATGGTCATCGGCAGACCATACGTCTTGTAATATGCCCGCACCAGATGATCTGAAGAGGCTTTGGAAGCGGAGTACGGGCTGTTGGGTTTATAGGGCGTGGTTTCCTTAAAATAGCCTTCCCTGCCCAGGCTGCCGTAAACCTCGTCGGTGCTGATGTGGTGAAAGAGTATCATGCGGCTCTGGTGAATTCTTGCGGACTCCAGCAGATTAAACGTTCCGATAATATTGGTCTGTATAAATGCATCAGGTTTTACGATGGACCTGTCCACATGGGATTCGGCGGCAAAGTGACATACGCTGTCGATTCGATATTGTTCAAATATTTCAGCCATCCGAGTTCCATCGCATATGTCGGCTTTGATAAAAGTATACCGGTCTTTATAATCTTTTTCAATATCAGCGAGATTTTCCGGATTACCTGCATAGGTCAGTTTATCAACATTTACGATCCGTCCGTTAAAATCTGACTCCTTTAAAAGATATCTGACAAAATTGGCCCCGATAAACCCACACCCCCCTGTAACCAACATGTTTTTCATATTCTTATTTTCCCCTAAGATGAGCGTTTCAAATTCTAAAAGACACTCAAGTATCTATTATTTTTAATGAATTATCTTGATTTATATTTTTAAAATTTGAAACCCTTCGGGATTGCCGATCTTACCGCATCTACTGCGTCAGATACCGTCCCGCATAGTTGACTATAGCGGAACGGCATCTTCCTTGTATCTGCGGCAACCTCGACAATCGCTCAACTTAGGTTTCCCTTTATTATCTCGGCCACCAAATCTTCTCGAAAGCCGGAAACAAACTGATCGATGTCATCCTGCCATTGAGACATAATATTGATCCCTTTTTCCTTAAGATGCCGGTTTTCCAGAATGGAATTTTTCGGCCTTTGTGCACGAGTCGGATATTCCTCGCTGGTGCATGGAACAATATTATGGGGCACTTGCATTTTATTAAGAAAATATTCGGCCAGTTCAAACCAGGTGCAAAATCCCTCTGCGGTGGCGTGATAAATTCCCCCGGTATCGGCATCGATTATCCGCTCTATCTGAAGCGCCAGTCCATAAGACCATGTGGGCGAACCGTACTGGTCATTAACCACTCTGATTTCATCCCCCGGATTTTTCAAGGCCAGGTTAAGCATGGTTTTAAGAAAATTGTTGCCGTTCAGGCCATACATCCATGCCGGCCTGAGGATAACATGCCGATCGGATGCCCTCCGAACCACTTTTTCGCTCTCATATTTGGTCTTCCCGTAATATGAAACAGGATTGGGTTGATCCTTTTCCACATAAGGCTCCGGTATTTTTTTTCTTCCGTCAAAAACATAATCGGTGGAGATATGAATTAACCGGCCACCCTGTTTTTCCAAGCACTTAACAAGATTTTCCGTGCCTGTCACATTGACATTCCAGGCCAAATTTTTTTCAATTTCACAATTATCCACCTGGGTATATGCCGCACAATTGATGATGATGTTCGGCATGAATTTTTGGACCAACGCTTCCAGATCAGCCCGTCGGGTAATATCCAGCTCGTCTAAATCGATGGCCAGCACCTCATGTGTTTCACGAAAAACACGAACACAGTCGGTACCCAGCTGACCCTTACCACCTGTTACCAAAATTTTCATGATTTTTTGCTTCCTGCAAATGTCATTTTATATGTTTATCAAAGCTATAAAAAAAAGAAAGGTAAAAATCGCATAAGATGACTTGAGGCGGTGAAATAGTGAGGTTTAAAAAATTGAAAATGGTGTAAAATGATGTCCATTCAGGGCTCTCAAAGAAATACCTTTACATTTTGTGAATAGCTGCTTAAAAAAAGGAAGTTCTAAGGGCCACAGTAACACCCCTACCCTGCCTTTTTCACAGGAAAAGCTCTGGCAGGGATAGAAATGGATCTCGCAGTTCGAAATACCGGGCACGTTACTCTATGTTTTCATTAGATATTCTTGTAGATCAATATGTAAACTATCTTATCTTCGAAAAGGGACTTTCGGAAAAAACCATAGAATCGTACAGCAGCGACCTTGCCAGACATCTTGAATTTTTAAGGCAAAAAGGAGTCAAAAAGATCGCTGATGCTGATACGCCATTGATATTAAAGCACCTGATTGCCTTGAGAGATGCCGGTTTGGGATCAAAATCATGTGCAAGGCATCTCATAACCCTAAGGGGGTTTTACAAGTTCCTTGTCCGGGAAAAAATAATCGATTATGATCCTGTGAGGCTTATAGACCTACCCAAAAGCGGTCTTAAACTTCCGGATGTTCTGACCGTTGCAGAGGTGAATCTTATTTTAAATATTCCGGATACCGGTAAACCCCTGGGAAAAAGAAATGCAGCAATGCTTGAACTCCTCTATGCCGCCGGATTGAGGGTTTCGGAACTTGTTAACTTGAAATTTCTGGATGTAAATCTTGAAGCCTGTTTTGTAAGGGTGTTGGGTAAAGGTTCAAAAGAAAGGGTTGTTCCCATCGGTATGTGCGCAAAAGAGAAAATTGACGATTATATAAATATTGCCAGGCCTCTGCTTTTAAAAAACCGAATTAGCCGATATCTGTTCATCGCAAGAGCCGGAAAACCCATGACCCGCCAGGGCTTCTGGAAGCTTTTGAAACAGTATGCTCAGCAAGCAGGGATTAAAAAAAAAATCACACCTCACAGTTTAAGGCACTCTTTTGCCAGCCATCTTTTAGAGGGTGGCGCCGACTTGAGAGCTGTTCAGATTATGCTCGGCCATGTTGATATTTCCACTACCCAGATTTATACTCACATAGCCCGGGAACATCTTAGGCAGATGCATAATAAATATCATCCCAGAGGGTAAACGTATCGGGAATTCTACAATTAGTAAAAATCCTGGCCCAGAGGACCAGGCTTTGGTTATCCCCAGAGGGGATTTGCTTTGTTGAAAGTTCATTGACATATTGAAATTCCAAATATCAAATCCCAAATATCAAACAAATATCAATGACCGAAATTCAAAATTCAAAACAGATAGAATGACGGCGAGACATCCAATAAGTGATTGAAATGTTTTGGTCATTGGAATTTGTAATTTTGATATTGT
>Ga0114919_10002492_pt1 | contig 14911 bp, 15 predicted proteins | sample BlataG_FD_88682 | JGI IMG/M metagenome (GOLD analysis project Ga0114919, IMG submission 88682) | Deep subsurface microbial communities from Black Sea to uncover new lineages of life (NeLLi) - Black_00105 metaG | ecosystem: Environmental > Aquatic > Marine > Oceanic > Sediment | place: Atlantic... | reverse complement strand
GTTGGGACTCGAACCCAAGACCTACGGCTTAAAAGGCCGTTGCTCTACCAACTGAGCTACACTCCCAATATCCATCAAAACAAAAAGTTAAAGCAGCTCCCCAAAAATGTCAACACAAATCGCCTTTGCAGGAAAATTAAACGCGCGTTTCTGCACAAAACAAATTGGAAACCGTATCGTTGACAGTTCCTTCATCAAAAGGTAACATACTGTGTTTATAAATAGTTGGGAGCGTTAGGAAATGGCTGATGTAACTTTGATTACTGGCGACGGAATTGGTCCGGAAATTGCAGAAGCTGCACGCAGATGTATCGATGCTACCGGCGCTGGAATTAACTGGGAATTGGCGCAGGCAGGTGTGGATGTAATGGCTCAGGTTGGGACCCCCCTGCCGGACGCCACTGTCGAATCGATTAAGAAAAATGGTGTAGCGTTAAAAGCGCCTATCACTACGCCGGTCGGAAAAGGTTATAGAAGCATAAATGTGCATCTTCGCCAGACCCTTGACTTGTATGCTTGTCTAAGGCCCAGCAAAAGCTATAAGGGCGTGCGAAGCAGATACTCCGATATCGACCTTGTGGTCGTGCGCGAAAACACCGAAGACCTTTACGCAGGCATTGAATTTCAAAAGGGCAAAGACGAGACCGCTGAAATTATCAACTGGATAAATAAACACAGCAGCCGAAGGATAACCGAAGACGCCGGCATAAGTATAAAGCCTATTTCGGTCAAGGCCACAGAGCGGATAGTTCGTTTCGCATTTGATTACGCCCGAAAAATGGGACGTAAAAAGGTAACGTCCGTTCACAAAGCCAATATCATGAAATTCTCCGATGGCTTATGGCTTGAGGTAAGCCGAGAGGTCGCAAAGCAGTATCCTGATATCGAATTTGAGGACCGCATTGTTGATAATATGTGTATGCAGCTGATTCAAAAGCCCGAGCTTTATGACGTAATCGTGCTGCCGAATCTTTACGGCGACATAATAAGCGATTTGTGTGCGGGCCTGGTCGGCGGACTGGGCGTGGCACCCGGTGCGAACATCGGCGAAAAAATAGCTATCTTCGAAGCAACACACGGCAGTGCGCCAAAATACAAAGGCCAAAATAAGGTCAATCCGACGGCTTTAATACTCAGCGGCGTGATGATGCTAAGACACATAGGCAAAACAGTCGAGGCGGACAAGCTGGAGGCGGCGGCCGCTGCGGTAATTGCCGAGGGCAAAAACGTAACGTACGATATGAAAGCAGACCGCAATGACCCAACTGCCGTCGGGACAAGCGAAATGGCCGACGCCATTATCCAAAAAATAGGAATTCGTATCTCGTGAAGCGTGAAGCGTACCACAGACCACCAAAAACTATCCGTCCTATGCCGCAGACTCACCTCAGGCGAAACGGCTGGCCAATAAAATAATTTGACATTTTAAGGAGCGGTTTGTGTCGAGAAAATGCAGGAAATGTCCTAAGTGTGACTCCAATAGCGTCGCTGAGATTATTTATGGGTTGGTAGCCTGTGATGAGCAGATGGAACGCGATTTGGATGCCGGTAAAATTGTTCTCGGCGGATGCTGTATTTCCAATGATTCCCCTGAGTGGCACTGCAACGAATGTGGGCACAAATGGGGCTCTATGGGAAGGAAATCTGGATAAATCCTACGGTGGCTGGCCAATAGAATAAGAAGATAAATATCAGATTTTGATACATGCGTTCAGAAACAGCAGATTAATTGTCGTTCAAAGCATATTGCTTGTCAGGACCAAGGTACGCAGAATTGGGTGAAAGGGAGTTTTATGAGCGAACCAGTTATCAAAAGATATTTCTCCGAAGATATTTTCAAAAATATCGAAACGGATATTAAGTTTTTGATTGGTAAGATTATTCAGTCGGGGTTTGAATATGACTTACAAATAAGAAACAACTATTTCAATATTTATTACAAAGGGAATAGTATAGGAAAAATATCCTACACCAAAACAAAACAATTATACAAAATTGAAATTCACAATAAATTCATCAATGGCAGCATAAAAAAAGAATCTAAGCCTAACAGGGATAAAAAAGGTCGTTTAGTATTCAGTCTTTCGCGAGAAAAATTGCACCGCTTCTATTGTTCTGCAAACCTATCGTCGATGGCAGGAATGGTAAAGAAGGTTAATTTCAAAGAAGAACTGACCTTTGAACAAATGCTTATAACTGATAATGTCAATCGGTCTGATTTAATTATCATAGACAGACAAGTCCGCGATAGGGTAGACAGGAATCAGATGGATTTATTAGCCCTAATTCAAAAAACGGACAATGATTACCAATTCTATGTAATTGAAGTTAAGTTGGGTAATAATGATGACTTAAAAGGGAAAGTTGTCAAGCAATTAAGAGACTATGTTAATAAAGTCAAAAAGTATTTCGATGACTACAAAAAGTGCTATCAAGAAAATTTCAGGCAGAAGCAAGAATTAGGGCTTATTGATAAAAACCTAAAGGTTAATATCGTTAAAGGTGTTTCGGGAATGATTGTTGTGTTAGGTTATTCGGGAATAGCCGAAAAGCGTATCAAAGAATTAAAGAAAAAAGAACCTGATATAAGGGTTCTTCACCTGAGGAATATAATAGATTTATCAAAAGCAATTTAGATCAATTATGAGACTGACAATTCACAGAGGTGCGAAAGAGATCGGCGGAACCTGCATAGAGCTTCAATCAGGAAATTCAAGGATATTGATTGATTTTGGGCTGCCTTTGGTTGATAAAAACAGGGAGCAGTTTGATTCTAAAAAAATCAAAAATAAGTCAAAAGAGGATTTAATCAAAAGTGGTGTTTTGCCGGACATAAAAGGATTGTACAAAGGCGAGCAACGTGCCTTTGACGCAATTTTGTTAAGCCATCCGCATCAGGACCACTATGGCTTATTATCCTTCGTAAATCCCCGGATTCCGGTCTATCTCAGTCAAGGATGCAAAGAGCTTGTTGAAGTTTCTTACTTTTTTGGGCAAACCGATTTTAAGGCTATAAATGTCAAACCAGTAAAAATGTGGCAGCCATTTAAGGAAGGGGATTTTAGAATAACGCCATACCTGGTTGACCATTCTGGTTTTGATGCGCTGGCATTTTTGATAGAGAGTGAAGGTAAGAAGATTTTTTATTCAGGGGATTTCAGAGGGCACGGAAGAAAGAGCGTTTTATTTGACAACATCTTAAAAAATCCTCTCAAGAAGATTGATTATTTAATTCTCGAAGGCTCTATGTTGGGTAGAGACAAGGGCCAATACCATACTGAGACGGACATAGAAAATGAATTAACCCGTATTTTAAGAAATCAGGCTGCTCTATTCTTCATAGCGTGTTCTTCACAGAATATAGACAGACTCGTATCTATTTATCGAGCGTGTGTGAAGAGTAACCGAATTTTCGTGATTGACCCTTATACGGCTCTTATTTTGCACAAGTTGAAAAAGATTTCTCGACATATACCTCAGTTTGATTGGGGTAAAAACATAAGGTTGTTTTTTGTCCCTAATCGCTATGCAAAAAAAATGGCTGAAGATAAAAGTTTATTCAAATTCAAGTCAGCTAAGATAACTTACCAGGAAATGCAGAGCATCAGGAATCAATTGTTAGTCAAGGATTCCTATACTACTCGATGGATTTTTGGGAAAAAGCACGATATGGTAAATTCAACACTTATTTATTCTATGTGGGATGGATATTTGGCAGAGGTAAGGCCATTTTGGGACAAACATAACGTGCCGATTGTAAGGATTCATTCCAGTGGTCACGCTTATATTGAAGAATTACAAAAATTTGTGAAAGCGATTAACCCAAAATATATAATTCCTAACCACACTTTTTACCCTGAAAAGTATTTTGAACATTTTCGAAGTAAGATCAAGATTGTCAATGATAAAGAAACAGTTGAGATTTGAATGAATCACAATGAATCAGACATTTCCTCACGAATCTCTTTCAGTCTATGTAAGATGGCAGTAATATGATGTTCTCTTAGCATTGCAGCCAGGTGCCCTTCACAAAAGCGTTCCTTGCGAACATGAGTTGTCAGCAGTTTTTGTAAAGTTTCGAGGTCAGCGGTCTTTAACGCATTAGGGTCTGAAACTAATCGCTCTGCTTCATCCTGCCATTTCACCCAGTCAAAAGGAATAATGAATCCCTCGTTGTAGAGGGTTTGTTCAAATTGAATTACTTCTTCGCTATAATTGTAATAGTGAAAAGGGTCAGCTTCGCACCTACGCTTGGCAAATTCATATCCCCCCTGCTCAAAAATGGGGAGAAATTTCAAAACCTTATCAATGCTATGGACAGTTATAGGCTTTGGGATTTCATCCATATTTATATCCCTTGAAAGAATTTCGTATGTATGTATTATGGCTGAGTAAAATACTTTGTCCAAGTATATTCCGAGTTCTACTTGCGAAAAACCGGGTGGCTCAGGAACAAATGAGCAAGCGTGGATTCCCGCTCCGTCTAAAGCCGGATCTTCGACTTCGCAGGAATGACAGAAATAGAGGATTTTCTGAAGGACTTTATAATTGAATCAAGAAAGCTATCGCAAATTGATTTCAGGTACAAGCAGCGGCTTGGGTGCAGCGCTTCTGCGACTCCTTTTGGAGGTCGCTGCGAGCGGTTACTCGATTATCATTTGCCTGCGCAATTTCCTATATTCCAAAGGATGGTTGAAAATATATCGTGCAAATGCGATAGTCATAAGCATCGGTAACATAACAGCCGGCGGGACAGGTAAAACGCCACTTGTAATCCGGCTGTGCAACAAGATAACTAAAAACTCAAAACTCAAAACTCAAAACTGTAAATGTGCGATACTTACCCGCGGCTACAAAGCGACTCAAGACTCAAGATCCAAGACTCAAGACTATGGAGACGAGCCGGAGATTCTTACCACGAGTTGTCCGCAAGCAAGAGTGATTGTAAATCCAGACCGTGCTGCAGGCGCGGCCGAAGCTGTGAACAAGTTCGGTGCAAAGGTACTGATTATGGATGATGGATTTCAACATCGGCGATTGAGCAGGGACCTGGATATCGTGACAATTGACGGCACGCAGCCCTTTGGCTATGGGAAGGTACTGCCTGCCGGGCTGCTTAGAGAACCTGTCGCTGCACTGAAGCGGGCTGATGCTGTTGTTGTTACCAGGTGCGACCAAACCGCCGAGGTCGAATTGACCCAGCTTGAAGAGAAACTGCAACAGATAAATCCGAATATGATAATTGCAAGGTCGATACATGCGCCCGTTTGTGCAAAATCTATAGGCCACAAAGAAATCGCCCTTGAAGAGCTAAAGGCCAAAAAGATATTTGCCTTTTGCGGCATAGCCAATCCGGATGCCTTTTTGAACACAATCAAGAATATCGGGGCCAATCTGGTCGGTTCGAAAATTTATAACGACCATTATCACTACACGGACGATTGTTTAGCTGACATTTACGAACAAGCCAGACATTTGAAGGCGGATTTGATACTGTCAACGCAAAAAGACTGGTTTTCGTCCCCTGCTTTCGCAGGGGCAAGCCCTGTCATCCCTGCGCAAGCAGGGATACCTTTCGCTTATCTGGCAATTGAGCTGAGATTTATTAGCGGGGAAGATAAAATAACGCAGTTGATTGAAAATGCATTGAGGGGTAAAATCCCCAGAAAGTAAAAGGACGAAAGAAGAAAATCGGAAGTGTAAAAAGCTTAAAATGTACGAAAAGCTGCTGAAAACGGTAACGAATCTCGGCTCGCCGAAAATCCTGCTCGTGGGCGACTTTATGCTCGATGTTTATATCTACGGCGATGCGTTAAGAATAAGTCCGGAGGCACCGGTGCCTGTACTGAAAGTTACTAAAACCGAGTATAGCTGCGGCGGAGCAGGGTCCGTGGCTGCCGACCTTGCGGCTCTGGGTGCGCTGCCTGTTTGTCTGGGGGTCATCGGAGATGACCAGAACGGTAAAATTCTCAGGGAAAAGCTGATAAAAGCCGGGGCTGATGTCACTGGTCTTCATACCGTAACGGGTCGGCCCACCATCAGCAAACAAAGACTCATCGGCTTAGCACAGCATCGCCATCGGCAGCAATTGTTCAGAATAGATGAAGAATCCACAGAGCCATTATCTGACGAACAGCAACAAAAGATTTCACGGTTTTACAAAGACAAATTGGAACAAGCTGATATCGTTTGCCTGCAGGATTATGACAAAGGTTTGCTTGGTTCATCGCTTTGTAAGCAAATGATACAGTTAGCAGCGCAAGCGAACAAAAAGGTCCTTGTTGACCCTTTGCTTGCCGGCGACTATACAAAATATGCCGGCGCCACCCTCATCACGCCAAACCGCAGAGAAACTTCAGCAGTGGTTGGTTTCGATATAAAAACCGCAGAAGACAGCGCCAGGGCGGCAGAAGAGCTTGCCAAGAAGTTAAAGCTGCAAGCCGTGGTAATTACACTTGATAAGGAAGGCGCATATCTTAGAACAGAAAAGGAAAGTGAAATCATACCCACCAGACCCCGCAGCGTTTATGACGTTACCGGTGCCGGCGATATGGTTCTGGCGACGCTTGCGATAGCCCTGGCCGCTGATTGTGATTATAAAACTGCTGTACAGTTGTCCAACATAGCCGGCGGGATTGAGGTGGAAAAATTCGGCGCTGCAACGGTAACTATTGAGGAAATTATCAATGAAATCGTCGGTCAAAATCGGGGCAAAAGCGGTAAGGTGCGCCCAATTGATTCTCTGGTTGAAGAACTTACCTGGCATCACAGGCAGAAAGAGACTATAGTCTTTACCAACGGCTGTTTTGATGTGGTACATAGAGGGCACATCGAGTTTCTGAAATTCTGCAAATTGCAAGGAGACATAGTCGTTGTCGGACTAAACAGTGACAGCTCGGTAAGAACCATAAAGGGGTCCGACCGGCCGATTAACAACCAGTACGACAGGGCTGCCGTCCTTGCTGCATTGGAAACAGTCAATTACGTTACGGTCTTCAATGAGCCGGACCCGCTTAACTTAATCAAGAAAGTAAAGCCCGACGTGTTAGTAAAGGGTCAGGACTGGGCAGAGAAAGGTGTCGTCGGCCGGGAGTTCGTTGAATCTTATGACGGCAAGGTTGTTCTTGCCCCGCTTGTTGAAGGCAAAAGCTCAACCGCAACAATCGAAAAGATGAGGTCATTGGAAACAAAATCCTGATGGACAAGGTAGGTATTCCTTCCGTCATTGCGAGCGGAGCGAAGCAATCTAAAACGTAACGGATGAGATTGCCGCAGCCTGCTTTGCAGGCTTCGCAATGACAGTTGTATAGGAAAGAAAATCCTGATGAATGAGAGCATAAAGAAACAGATTATAGAAGCTATAGAAACGCACAAGAAGATGATTGCCGAATTCCAGATAAGTGGCGTTGAAACGCTCGCCACCGCCGCTGAGGCGATAATAAAGTCACTAAAGCAAAACGGCAGGATTTATCTCTGTGGCAACGGAGGCTCGGCAGCAGATGCTCAACACATAGCCGGCGAGCTTGTCGGCAGATTCAAGCGCGAACGCAGGCCACTGCCGGCAGTCGCCCTGACAACCGATACATCCGTGATAACGTCGATTTCCAACGACGACAGCTTCAAAAATGTATTCGCCAGGCAGGTCGAAGCGCTGGTTAGAGAAGGTGATATCCTGTGGGGCCTTTCGACCAGCGGTTCCTCGGCAAATGTCGTTGCGGCCGCGAAATTAGCAAAGCAAAAAGGCGCTTGCGTACTGGCCTTTACGGGCAAGCACGATAGTAAACTGGAGCAAATTGCTGATATTTGTTTCTGTGCCGGTTACAAATCAACGGCGCGTAGCCAGGAGATTCACCAGCTTGCTTACCATATAATCTGTGACCTTGCAGAACAAAGTTTTTGCGGACAGCAGCATAATACAGCTTGTCATTCTGAGCGAAGCGAAGAATCTCATCGTTTCAGGTAGGAGAAGAGACCCTTCGCTACGCCCAGGGTGACATACAGGAAGAACTATGCTTAATAAGGCGATATTCTTAGACCGTGATGACACTTTAATCGAAGACCCCGGCTATATCAATGACCCTGACCAGGTAAAACTGCTTGATGGTGTCGCTGAGGCACTTATCGAGCTAAAGCGTCTGGGGTACAAGCTAATTGTTGTCTCTAATCAGTCGGCTGTTGCACGCGGAATCGTTACCGAGAAAGTTCTTGGTGAAATTCATAACCGCTTAAAGCATCTGCTGGCCGAAAAGGAGGCATTTTTAGACCAGATTTATTACTGTCCTTATCATCCCGATGGGGCTATCCCAAAATACCGTAAAGAAAGCGACCGGAGAAAGCCGAACCCCGGAATGCTGCTGGCCGCTGCCGATGAGATGGACATCGACCTTAGCCAATCCTGGAGCATTGGCAACAGCGCCCGTGACGTTGAGGCCGGTTTACGAGCCGGCTGCAAAACTATATTAATAAATCGCTCTTCAGATTACAAACAGCCCGACCCCTGCTTGCTGCTGGCAGGGACAAATCCACACTACAAGAGTGTAAATATAAAGGAGGCGGTAAATATCATAAAAAAATATCACCGTTCGTCCGGCAAACCTGCAGAACAAATTCAGTCGGCCCCCACAGGTCAAACTCAACCGCCCCTGCAAGCTGTGAAAGAACCACACAGCTCAGAGCTTACGGAGCCGGAACCGGCCCCTCCGGAGCAAAATGTTGCTGATAAGAGAACCGAGCAGTTGCTCAGCAGCATCCTCGAACAACTAAAAAGCATGCAGCGGGCCAATATGTTCGGTGAATTTTCAATAATGAGACTGATGGCCGGGATTATGCAAATTATTGTTCTGTTTTGCCTGTTGGTAACCATATGGTTTCTGATGAGCCCAACCAGGCAGGACAATTTGGTTTTAATTGCCCTTGGGTTTGCTATGCTTTTTCAGATGATGTCACTAACCTTCTACATAATGCAGGGACGAAGATAGTGATGCGCGAAATGTGAAGCATATCTCGTGAAGCGTGAAGCGAGATGCAAGATGCAAGATACGAGATGCGAGATTTTAGTCTGGCTCCCTTCTCCTATGGGAGATGCTGTACTTTGCACACCGGCATTGCGAGCCATTCGCCAACATTTCAAATCCTGCAAAATTTCGTTTTTTGCCAAGCCCACGGTTCGCGAGGTCTTATCGCCAAGCAGCTTTAACGACAGCTGGCTGGAGCAACAGAGCAGGAATCCGTTTGCAATTGCAAAAAAACTCAAAGAACATAAGTTCACACACGCAATCCTTTTCAAGAATTCTTTTGCTTCCGGCCTGGCTGCTTCCTTAGCAAGAATACCAGTGCGTATCGGCTATGCCCGTGAGGGACGTGGCTTTTTGCTCACTGACAAACTTTATCCACCAAAACTACCTCGTGGCAAATTCAAACCCATTTCTATGATTGACTACTATCTTGCGATTGCCTCCTGGCTCGGTGCCGACACAGTCGATAGAAGCCTCGAACTGCTCATCGACCCACAAAAGGGTAAGAGCCTGCGGGCCAAACTGCCGGAAATCGTCAACTGCGAAGGCCCGATTGTTGTTATTGTCCCGGGCGGAGCATTCGGGCCAAGCAAGTGCTGGCCCAGCGTTAGGTTTGCTCAAACAGCGGATTGGGTGATAACTAACTACAACGCAACAGTTGTTGTTTCCGTTGCATCCTACCCCGTTGAGAGGCAAATTGCCGGAGAAATCTGCAATTCAAGCAGTCTGTCATTGCGAGCGCAGCGAAGCAATCTCAAACATAAACTTATTAACCTGGCAGAAAGCCCCATAACCCTTGGCGAATTAAAATCACTTTTTTCAATTGCCGATTTAGTAATAAGCAACGACACAGGCCCACGGCATATAGCCATAGCCCTGGGCCGTAAAATTATCAGTTTGTTTGGGCCAAATGACCCTGCCTGGACAGATACCGGCTGCGAAAATGAAATCCAAATAGTCGGTGACGTCTCTTGCGCTCCCTGCAGCAAGCCGATATGTGAGAAGAAGGAACATTTGTGTATGCAGGCAATCACCTTAGAGATGGTTTGTGACGCCGCGAAAAAATTACTCGAAAATAATCACCGGATAAGCAACGGCTATGAGTAAACAAAAATTTGTAAAAATTTCAAAATCGTTCTTCATCGACCCTGATTATAAAGCGGCATTTAGTAAATTAGGTTTAACTACAATCGATGCCGTCTTTTCTTTTAATGCCGGCAGAAATTTAGCTAAAAACAATCTTGCGAGGTACCGCACGCGCCTGCAGTTTGAAATAAATTCGCCGGCAGTTACAGTGTTTTTGAAACGCTATGACAGGCCGCCAATCCTGGTCCAGCTTGGAAACCGGCTCTCGGCTCGCCGCCGGATAAGCTGCGGCTTGTTCGATTTCGAACCGGCAAATAAACTGGCGGCAGCGGGAATAAATAACCCGAAAATTATTTCTTACGGCGAGCAATGGGGCGTCTTTTTTGAGAAGAGAAGCTTTATAATCACTGAAAAAATTCCTGAGGCCGAATCCCTGGAACGAAAATTACCCGATTGCTTCGACGCCCCGAACACAGTTGAGGATTTGAAACTGCGAAGAAATTTTATCGCTCAATTAGCGGGCTTTGTAAAAAAAATCCACGAGACAAACTATTGTCATCGAGACCTCTACCTTTCACACATATTCTACGCCGACAGCGGTAATTTTTATCTGATAGACCTGGCGCGGGTCTTTAAACCAATCATCTGGCGCCGGCGATTTCGGATAAAAGATATTGCGCAAGTTTATTATTCGGCTCCAGGCAGGTATTTCTCGAACACCGACCGGCTGCGTTTTTACTTCGGCTATACCGGCCAGGAAGGCAAGCTGACCAGGAAAGACAAAGCGTTTATTCGCAAGGTAGTGAATAAGGCAAGACGGATGGCACGGCACGATATGAGGCACGGCAGGCCCGTCCCCTTTGAAAGCTGACCGGATTCGGTTATAATTCTGCGATGAAGACGAAAGTCGCAATCATAATAGAACGGGCAAATATTACCCTGGGGGGGGCGGAACGCTCGGTTTTTGAGATGGCAACCGCCATTTCGGCACTCGGCCTTGAAGTGGACATAGTTGCCGCAAAAGGCCATATCCGGCATAGCCGGACCAGTAACATTCACATTCTATGTCAAAATACGCCCGGCAAGCGTGCTTGTTATTTTACATTCGCAAAGGCATTAAAAAAATATTTATCAGAAAATCACTATTGTCTAATTCACAGCGTTTTACCTTTTGACTTTGCCGACATTTATCATCCGCGCGGAGGTACATATACCGAATCCATTTTGCGTAATGCCGCCAGTTACCAGAACAAGTTCCTCGAATCTTATAAGAAGCTCACAGCTTTTGCGAATTTTCGGCGAACCGTACTTCTTCGAGCGGAGCGTAAGCTATGCAGAAAGCCGAACGGGCCGGTAATCGTCGCACTTTCGGAGTATGTTGCTGAGCGGTTCAAACAACACTATCGCGCCGATGCGGAGCGTATAGTGGTTATACCTAACGGCGTAAAAATAAATAAACGGAGCGACACGGGCGAGGCCGAAAAGCTCCGCACGCAAATACTGGCTCAATTGGGCCTTAAAGAAGCGGACAACCCTGCCTTTTTCTTGTTCGCAGCGAACAATTTTAGGTTAAAGGGATTGGCTGTTTTAGTAAAAGCAATGTCCGCCTATGGCGGAACGCCGGGCCATAACACGGACAGGCAGGCTTACTTGATTGTCGCCGGCAACGCCAGAGCACACAAATACCGCCGACTCGCAAAAAAGCTTAACGTCCACAGGAAAATCATTTTCTTAGGGCCTATCAGGCACATTTTAGACGCTCTGTCAATAATCGACGTGGCTGTGCTGCCTACCTTCTATGACCCGTCGAGCAGGTACATTCTCGAAGCATTAGCAGCGGGCAAGCCGGTGATAACCACGAAATTTAACGGTGCAACCGATTTATTCGTTAATAATCGGCACGGTAAAGCGCTCGATGCGCCCGAAGATGTCCCTGCACTGGCAGAAGCCATTGGCTATTTCACGGATACAAACAATATCCGGAAAGCATCCGAAGCAATTGTTGCAGACAATCTCAAAGAAAAAATTTCCATCCACCGGGTTGCCAAACAGCTAATATCCGTTTATGAATCTATACTGCAAAGGAAAGGCCAAAAATAATGTACACGATTTTCGCACCTGCTATCGTAGCGGCATATTTTCTCGGCTCAGTACCCTTTGGAGTTATCATTGCCGGAGCCCACGGCAAGAATCTGCGCTCAATTGGCTCAGGCAATATCGGTGCAACCAATGTTGCACGTGCTCTGGGTAGAAGATGGGCCTATTTTTGTTTTGTGCTCGATGTGCTTAAAGGCCTGGTCCCAATGTTAGCCGTCAGAGCCCTTATAGAAGTGCCCGGCCCAACCCCCGGTTTACTTTCTTTATGGCTTGCGGTGGGCTGTGCCGCTATCCTGGGCCATATCTTCCCTCTATACCTGAAGTTCAAAGGCGGCAAAGGCGTCGCAACCAGCCTCGGCGTAGCGCTGGGCCTTTGGCCTTATTATACAATTTGTGCCGCACTTGCTTTCGCAGTATGGGCGGCGACTGTTTTGCTGTGGAGGTATGTCTCGCTGGCTTCAATCGCCGCTTCTATTACTTTTCCCATAACGCTGATTTTGGCGATAGTACTAACACCGGGCTGGGATTTTGCTAATCTGTGGCCGTTACTTATCGCGGCAACGGCAATACCGCTGATGGTCATTATCCGGCACCGCGAAAATGTAAAACGGCTAATCGCAGGAACCGAAAGCAAGGTCTTAAAAGCCAAAAGCTAAAAGCCGTAACCGAATACTCGATGCTCGCAGAAAGAGAGTATCGAGTATCGAGTATCGAGAAGCGCCAAACCGCCTGACACTATAACGATGATTCATCGGAGGAAGCCGCGGTGAAATAGACGAATCTACTTCTATTCAGGCATATCGTCGGTCGTCATACGCACCTTGTCATCCTGAATCAATTCGCCGGTTGTTTTGTCCCATTTTCGCGTGCGATAGACCAGACGGTGCTCCCCGTGGCAGTCGGTACAGTATTTTTCCTCCATGGTGCCGGCGAGGAAAGATTTGTGCAGCGAGCTGATTTTGTCCCCGGGGTGACAGCCCATACAGAACGAATTAATCTTCGCCATCGGATACATAATGTCGGGCGGCGTGATGTTATCTTCGTCGCTGCAGTGGGCGTCGCAGGCGCCGTGGCACTGCTCACAGTTCATATTGGCCCGAGCATGCACGATGGCCAACTCCTCATCCTCGTAGTTTATATGGCACACGTGGCAGCGGCTGTTATCGGCTACGGGCCCGGTCGGCGGTGGCAGCTCGTCGCGGTTATCGCCGTTTTCCAACAGCAGCGGAGGCTCCTCAAGCAACAGCGGAGGCTCCTTAAGCACCAGCGAAGGCTCTTGCCCGACTTTTTGCTTACAGTCCACCACCGCAACGGCCAGTACCGCCGCCAGAATCATCCACACGCAAAATCTCAAATATCTCACACAGCCCTCTTTTGCATTGAGTCACGTTGGCCAGCATTGCTGCCTTCGCCTCCGCCCGAATAGTTCGTCATCGGGCGCCGGTTTCTACACGTACTCCCAGTCCTTCAGCCACTGATAACCTGCCGGCAGCCTGGCCCACATTTCATCGGCGGACCGTTCCAGCTCAGCTCTCTCGTTCATATCAAGCTCGCGGCGCTCCTTCACAGCTCTGGCCACATTGTCCACCTGGTGGGTACTGGCAAGCCCCGGTATCGGTGCCGTGATGGCCGGGTTGCACAGAATATACCGGATGGCAAGTCGCGCACGCTGGTCATCCTCTTTAGCATCAGGGTCGTCTGGAGCGCTGCTGCCCTTGAACAACGAGTTGCTCGCAAAGGGCTTAATGCCAAAGACGCCTACGTCACACTTCTTTACCGCATCGAAGAGACTGTCTTTCGGCGCGACCTTGCTCTTGGCGGTATAAGGAAACAGAATGACTTCAATCTGTGGAAAGTATTCTATCATCATCTTCAGCCACGGACGGTCGTGCGAAGAGATGCCGATGAATCGGGCTTTGCCCTGCTTTTTGGCTTTCTCGAGCGCCTCGACGAGCTCGCAGGATGTGTCGAACGAGTGTCTGCCGCCGGGCTCGTGACAGGTGATGCGCCACAAATCAGTGTATTCCTGATTCGACGCCTTTAGAAGTTCGTCAAGGCTTCCCAGCAGCTTCTTGGCGGTGCGATAGTTCTTGGATCGCACCTCCCTGGCGCCATTGGATAGGGCCAGATACATCTTGTCCCGACGCCCCGCAAGGGCCTTGCTGTAGGCAATCACCTCGTTGCCCCAGCAGGCGTCGAGATAATTGATACCGACGTCGATACAGCGGCTCACGACTTCGCTGCGGTTCTGGGCGAAAGTTTTGCCCGTGGCGTCGAGCACTTTGTCAACGCGCTTCCAGTGCCCACCCAGGCAGACGACCGAGACCTCAAGCCCGGTCTTTCCCAGCCGCCGATACTCCATATTTGGGTTGTAGCTGAGGGGTTTCCTGCTGGCCGCCTCAGCAGAGCTGTTTCCAGCTCCTACGGCGCCGAGGCCCACGGCCAGACCCGCTGCAGCCACAGCGGCGCTATCGCGCATAAATTCCCGACGCGTAACTTGTTTATTCTCCATCGTTTAGCTCCTTTACAATTCAACTTGCTTTACTGATATCAAATTCGAGTATCGAGCATCAAGTAGAATAACCGAATCATGAGAAAGTGTCAACGTAATTTTCGCATTTTAGACAGGAATTACAGGATAAAACAGGAGCAAAACAAGAAAAAACCTGTCTATTGAAAGGTAAGCCGAAAACACACCGAGACCGGTAGCGCAG
>Ga0114919_10002491_pt1 | contig 14911 bp, 6 predicted proteins | sample BlataG_FD_88682 | JGI IMG/M metagenome (GOLD analysis project Ga0114919, IMG submission 88682) | Deep subsurface microbial communities from Black Sea to uncover new lineages of life (NeLLi) - Black_00105 metaG | ecosystem: Environmental > Aquatic > Marine > Oceanic > Sediment | place: Atlantic... | reverse complement strand
GAAAGTTTTGTTTACTAACTTTATAAAGATTACTATTTTCTTCTGCTTTTTTAATGGCGCAATTTACGCACAAACTGTGGATGATTCGGATAATCTTCGTATTTATCCCTACCTTCAAAATGTTACAACTACGTCAATTACAATTAAGTGGGAAACAATTATACCTTTTCCGGGAACAGTTGAATATGGTGAAGATAAAAATTTTAAAAATAAAAAAAACGAAGATACTCCTGTTAAACTTCACGAAATAAAATTGACCAATCTCCGTGTTGCAACCACCTACTATTACCGGGTGAGCTACGGAGAAACTACCCTCAAGCCGGCATCATTCACCACCACCCCCGAACCAGGCACTCGCAATTGGCGTTTGGTGGCTTATGGGGACAATAGAACCTATCCCGAGACCCATCGAAAAATTGTGAACCAAATCATTCAACTCAATCCGAGTATAATAATACATTCCGGTGATTTGGTCTCAAGAGGAGATGAATACGAACATTGGAAAGAGCAATATTTTGACCCGATGCGTGGTTTGGCTGAAAACATTACGGTTTTTCCCTGCCTCGGTAATCACGAGAGAAATTCGAATTATTATTATGATTACATGTCTTTGCCGGATGAAAATGAGGAGGTCTATTATTCTTTTGATTATGGCAACGCACATATTATAGCTTTAAATAGTAATGCCGATGATGCACCCTTCGGGTTAGGAGAAGCACAAACACAATGGTTGATAAAAGATCTTGAAGAGAACAAAGATGCCGAATGGAAGATTGTCTTCTTTCACCATCCTTTGTTTCGCTGCAGCCCTACGCGCGGGATAGAGCCACAACGCTGGGTTTGGCAAGAGGTTTTTGAAAAACACGGGATTGATATGGTGATTAACGGGCATGACCATTATTACCAACGTACATATGCTATTGGCAATTATCAAGGAAAACCGAGCCGAGGTGTTTACCATTTCATTTCCGGTGGTGGTGGTGCACCGAATTATCCGGTAGTACCTAAAATACATGTTGCATATAGACGTAGTGTTCACCATATTATCTTGTTTGATTTTCAGGGCGATCGGGTAGTCGGCAGAAGTATTGATTCCGATGGTAATGTTTTCGATGCTTTTGTTATAGATAAGCAAGCGGAAAATTCACCTGAAGAATTTATTTCTTATGAGATCTTTGAATTGGAACGGGATATCACCAATGCAATTTTTCAACTTCCGCTTGTTGACCTGAAAAAAGATGGTGCGAAAATTAATTCGACCATTGAAATTACTAATCCTTTTGATCATCCGATGCAAATGACCTTTTCGTGGAAACATTCAGCACAATGGAAGACCGGAGCACAAAAAACGGAAATTTTACAACCATATGAGCCAATCAAAATAGATTTAATTGCAGAAGCTAATGCAAAAGATCTCTTTCCGGTGCCAGGTGTTACTTTACACTTTCAAACCCCCGAAGGCAAGTCGGCTTTCAAAAATAATACAATTACTTTTTACCCGTTGAAAGTCTGGGAAAGAAAAGTTGTAAAGCCGAAAAAATTCAGAAAAGCTCCTCATCTCGATGGGAAATTATCGGAAAAATACTGGGCAAAAGCTTTTAAAGCAGCGGATTTCAAGGATGTTCAAGGTGATGCAAAAGCACCGCGTTATGTCGAAGTGTTATTGGGTTTAAAGAAGAATACCCTTTATATGGCCGCTCAAATTAACGCGTCGCCCAAAATTGCCGCAGAAGGTTGTACAGAAAGAGACAATAAGTGCATATTGCGTGACGACCATTTCCAGTTGCATATCGGCGTAGGGGATACGGTTTATAGTTATATCGTAAATCCTGTCGGGGCTTTGGGGGATGGAAAGAATGAAAATCCTGGATGGAACAGCAGCGCTAAAGTTGCTGCTATGGCTTACGCTGATGGCTGGCAATTAGAATTAGCAATTCCGCTTAATGAATTGAACATCGAAGACGACCCTCTAACCATTAATTTTGTCAGAAATGATAAAGAGGGAGATACACAATCTGAATATTCATTGACATTTGGAAAATCAGGTCTGGATCACCGTGTACCCATGTACGAGACAGACCGGGGGGCAGTAAAGCAATTTGCAGAATTGAAGCTGAAATAAATATACAAACAGCAGGGATTTTTTTTAGTGTTGTTGACAAACAAGTGGCTTTTACGACCTTAACACTTAATGCGGATAGTTGGACTTGGGATTTTGGAGATAGTGAAAGCAGCAATGAAAAGAATCCTGTACATATTTATCAACAAGGCGGAATCTACGCGGTCACACTAATTGCGACAGGTAAGGGTGGGACTGCAGGAGATACCACCGAAGTTGCTCTTGCCCTTTCTGTAATGGAAATGCTCACAGGAGGTCCTTCCGCGGCAAATGGGAAAACCTGGAAAATCAGCGCCGGCCACTCAGATAAGGATGCCATATCACTTGCTGATGCTGATTTTACTGTTATTCAAGATGTCCCTGCTGGCGCCCTTGGATTATTTCTTGGCATAGGTGAGGAATATGAAGATGAATTTACTTTTAAATTTGATGGATCCTACGGTCATGACACCAAGAACGGCGGCGCTTTCGCAGGTCTTGTTTATACATCTGTAATGGGATTGGATATTGTAAATATCACAGCGGAAAGTCAGAGTTTTGGATTTTGCTCTGCTGCCTATACACCGGAAGCAGGAGCAACATTTACACTTACAGAAGATAAAGATCTGACTGTAACTGTTGTGAGTCAGGCTGATGGAACGGCCACAGCGGACATAACTTATAGTGATGTAATGACCCTTGATTTCTCGGGTACCGAATTTATTGGCTTTATGGATTTTATGAGGGAATGCATAATACAGGAGATTACACCTGATAAAATGAGGCTTGCAATGTTCATGTCGGCTACACAGGGTGCACATTTCAATAAACCCTCACTTGCTGTCATTTTTACTTTCGAAGTTGTACGGTAATACATACACTTATATGCAGAAAAAATCTTAATTACTTAAAACTAAATTAACCTGACAATTATGAAATGTAACCACTTTCTAACTAAGTTAACTAAACGCTTGTTGGCCATTGTACCATTCATATTATCATTGCTTCTACTGGGTTTGCTAATTAAAAATGCCGCTGCCAAAGATTATCGTGGTGTGATTGTTCGAATTGGTGAATTGGCTGACACGGTTGAAAAAAACGTTGCCCGGCTTTTGATTGATAGGTTGAATGAATCCGGAGTTGTTAAAGCACGCATCGAACGAGAGAGCGAACCAGACGAAGTTGCTTCCAACGAACTACTGGTCTTATTAGGTATCCCCGGGCATCATAATGCGATCGCGAGCTTATTTAATGTAAATCGTATTCCCGAATTAACACAACTCTCCCCGGGACCGGAGGGATTCCTGCTTAAGATGGTTTCCGATGAAAAGAATCACGTGCTCCTGGCAGCGGGTACAGATGATCGTGGGTGTCTATATGCTGTGGGTGAGATGTTGCGTCGGTTTACTTACCATAACGGAGCTATTGAAATACCTCAAAATATTGAAGTGTGCACTGCACCGGCTTTTGAGATCAGAGGCACCCAGTATGGGCAAAGCCATGTGGCCAAGAGATTGGCACATGTGCGCAACTGGACCGAAGAGGAGGCCCAACGGGTCATATTGGATTATGCCCTGGCAGGTGCCAATATTTTCACTACCGGTCCCGGGCCGATGTTCAATTTTATCAAGTCATTTGGCCTGATGACCCAGGGTGGTTTCGGCGCCAACGCTGCCGACGGTGAAGTACATCCTGAATGGGAGGCTTTCGAATCAATCGGAAGAAAAGGGTATGTCTGTCTTTCGGTACCTGAAGCAAGAGAATTTATGTTGCAAAAATGTGATCAACAGTTTAAACACGGTCCAGGTTATGACCTGGTTAAATTTCATGGCGGAGATGGGGGTGGCTGCGAATGCGATAAATGCAATCCTTATGGGCTTACATTTATTAAACTTGTCGAAGAAATGGCTGCTATTATCCATAAGCATCATCCCAAAACACGCATCTATTTTACCAATCAAAAATTCGACAACGAGGATGATAATGCCATATTCGCCTATTTACAGGAGAAACCGCGAGAGTGGTTGTGGGCCTGGGGATACGGCCCCGGATCGGATGCGACTACCTGGCAACCCGGGCATCGTCAGACCCATCGGATGGACTTGTTCAGGTATCCGGGATTTGGTCCCTACGGATTGTATCCTCAGGAGATTCTTCATCAATTACCTCCACGGCATGTTCTGGTATATTACAATGAAATAACCCACTGGAAATATGCCCAACACGGTTATATTCAGATGTACCCGCGAGCAGATCGCAATGGCGACCTGCCTCCACACTGGAGTCATGATATTTACGAACGGCGACCCGATCAGTTTCTTACCATGGTCTATAATCGGCTGACCTTCTATGCCTGGCCGAGATATTACCACCGGGTATTTAACGACCTGATGCGCTATGGAGTTGGTGATATCACTCATTCAAGCGGACACCACGACCATTTCAATCAATGGATGTGGCAGCGGCTTCTTTGGTCGCCTCGTATGACGGTGGATGAAGTGGTAAATGAATATTGCACTACATGGTTCGGGCCGGAAGCAGCACCTCTAATGGCAGAAGCTCTATTTCAGCTTGAACAAAACCTGGTGGAACAACCCGGAACCCCTTTATACGAAAAAGCAGGAATTGACACCTATTACAATCTGGTAAAAAAAGCGGGAGATAAAATGCCCCGTGCGATAATGGCCAACAATTGGTTGTGGAGAATGTATATGCAGAAAGCTGCCCTGGATAAATACAGTCAGTTAGCTGTACGCCAACAAATAGCATTACAGCAACGGATCGAGAATTATACCGCCAAAGCCCTGGATAACCTAAACGAAACCACCGAAATCGAGGAGATGCTAACCTGGTTTGATGATATGGAAGAAACTCCGGAAATGATTCGCCTGCGCCAAGAGGCAGCAAGGTTGGGAGAGGAGAGTAACACACTTTTTGGTGTCCGAAGTGAAGGATATTTTAACCTTAAACACGATTTCATCGGCCTTGGTTGGTATAAACGCCAATTGCAACGGGCCAAAAATACTCGGGGAAAAGAAAAAAGAGAGCTTTTGACCATGATTGTCGATTACGAAAATCCTGGTGAGGGTGGCTATTACGATAATCCCGGCACTTACAATCTTGCGCCACATGTAGTGTTCGGCTACCCTTACGACCACGGCCAACCCTATGTGGCCGAAATGTTGTCAGAGGCCAATCGCTCCAGCCAGCGCTCTATGCATTTTACCCAGGACGAAGACCAGGGCGTCACACTCCATTACCAGGATCTCGATCCAAAGGCGTCGTACCGTATTCGCTTTACTTTTGTGCGACCATGGTACCAGGAACGCTACGCTTTCCGCATGAACCAAAAAAGCCAGACCATTTATGCTGATGATGTAGTTTTGGCAGACAATCTGGAACTGCCGCTGCAAATGAGCGATTTTTTCACTTTTGACATCCCCCATTCTTCTACAAAGGATGGGGAACTAATTATCCGGTTAGAGCGGGCCTCTGACGTTGCCCGTGGTGATCGTGTACAAATTGAACAGTGGCGTAATACAGGTGGTTGGGGTACCCTGGTATCCGAAGTATGGCTTATGAAAAAAGAAAAGTAATAAAACGGAGAATCAATATTATGAAGATGTTTATTTTACTATTTGCATTATTTTTTACTTTTTCATCAGGAATAAGAGCACAAAAAATTGACATTAGCGATGCATCCGTAATCGTATCACCAAATATTAAATCCCCTGTCAGGAAAACACTGGTGGAGATATTAAAAGAAGAGGCCGGAAATCGTACATCGCTTGAATGGCAACAGGCAAGGAAGTGGAATGGAGAAAGTCGTGCTATAATAGCCATAGCTCTTTCCGGGGATAAAAAATTATACGGCAAACCTGTTCCACAAAGAAGTGAAAACAATCATCCGGAGTACAATCCTGAAGGGTACAGGGTATTGACTGAAGTAAAACCTGGCCAAAACATAATATGGATAATCGGGGCGGATGCGCGGGCTACTGTTTTTGGTGTTGGACATCTTTTGCGTAACACTATCATGCTGGACAAACAAGCTTATCTAAAAGAACCTGTCGATGTGGCAACATCACCCGACCAATCGATTCGCGGGCATCAGCTGGGATACAGGAATACGGCTAACTCGTACGATGCCTGGGATGTTAAGCAATATGATCAATATATCCGGGAGCTGGTTCTATTTGGTATCAATGCTGTAGAAAATATTCCTTTCGGTGATCATAATAATAGCGTTCATATGCCGATATCCCCTCAGGAAATGAATATCCGCATGAGTGAAATCTGTGCCTCATATGATATTGATTATTGGGTTTGGACACCGGCAACATTCGACTTAACCGATACAGCAAAGCGAAGTGCGATGCTCGAAACGCACGAGCAGTTTTATAAAGCATGTCCAAAACTTGACCAGGTATTTTTCCCCGGGGGCGATCCGGGACATAATCACCCGAGGGATGTACTGCCATTCCTGAAAGATTTATCAGAAAGGCTGTTTAAATACCATCCCGATGCAGGCATTTGGATTTCATTACAAGGTTTTAGCGCCGAACAAATCGACTATTTTTATACTTATCTCGATGAATATCAACCAGATTGGTTACGTGGTGTTGTTTCAGGGCCCAGTAGTCCCTCCATTGCAGGGACTCGCCATCGTTTGCCGGTGAAGTATAAACATCGGCATTATCCGGATATTACTCATAATGTTCGCTGTGATTACCCGGTGCTCAACTGGGATCAGGCCTTTATGCTCACCATCGGGCGTGAGGGTATTAATCCGCAACCCAATTATTATGCCAAAATTCATGCTAATTATGCACCCTTTACAGATGGTTTTATTTCCTATTCCGATGGTTGCCACGACGACATAAACAAGGTAGTATGGAGCATGCGGGGATGGGATTTTGAAAAAGAAGTTCGTGACATTATGGTTGAATACTGTCGCTTCTTTTTTGGTCCTGAAGTTGCCCAAAGAGCCGCCGATGGTGTATTCGGGCTTGAGCACAATTGGGTGGGACCCATCACTGAGAATGGCAGTATAGAAACGACATTCGAGTATTGGAAGCAACTGGAAAGGGAGAATCCGCAACTGGCCGAAAACTGGAGATGGCAAATGCTGGTATTGCGGGCTTATTACGATACTTACCAGCGCAGAAGAAAAATTTATGAACAGGGATTGGAAAAACATGCCAACAGCTTGTTAGCGCAGGCAAAATTAATTGGCGCCGATAAAGCCATGGATGAAGCGCTGGCCATCGTCAACAAAGCCGATTCAGAGCCTGTAGCTCAGGATCTACATGCAAAAATAGTACAGTATTGTGAAAACTTATTTAAGTCTATCGGTTTGCAATCAAGCGTATCAAAATACCAGGCGTCCAACTCACAGCGTGGCTGCATTCTGGATTTTGTCAATTACCCGCTCAATAACCGCTGGTGGCTGGAGGATGAGTTTAACAAGATCAGAAAAATGGTAAGCGAACAAGAAAAGCTGGCACAGCTCGAAATTATACGTACTTGGGACAATCCGGGGCAAGGGAGTTATTACGACAATGTTTCTAATATTGAAACCGGACCAAGGGTACTTACAACATCATACGATGCCTGTGACGTTGCCTGGTGGGACGGAGGTTGCAGCCGGGCACGGCTGTCGTCGCAGCTGTTCCAGACTGAGCCGGTATTGGAATACGAGAATCTTGATTTTAACGGGCGCTATATTCTACGTGTGAGCGGTATGGGCGATGCGCTTGTCAGGACTGATGGCGAACGGTTAGAACCAGTTTTATATAATAAAGGTATAGGCGAGTTTAAAGAATTTGTTATACCAAAGCACATCACCCAGGACGGTAAAATGCGGCTCACGTTTGACCGTCCCGAAGAATCGCACCTGAACTGGAAACAATTTTCACATGTTTCTGATGTGTGGTTGATAAAACGGTAGGAGAGAATACCATTGGGTTAAAAGGGATTCATCCGATATTAGTCACGCACAGGTGCACTGATCACCTTGGTACCAGTAATTGTCAACATACGATCTGAACTCTTTTCGGAATTTCTGGTAGCCCCGGCGTTCGAACGAGCGGCCAAACAAGCTATGTTATTAACAATCAGATGAATATATCAACATGGGTTTTTATTTACAGGTGCCCTTATGATTGAAAGGAAAAGTTAAAAAACAATGTAAAATTAGTAAAATATGAGAAGTATAAGGTTTTTATTTAATGTAACTTTGTAGAATAGTTTTTGTAAAGGTGCTTATACACTAATAAACAACAATTTTTTGCAACAGAACCCTATTATTTATTAACCAAAAACTAAATTTATGAAAAAAAAGATCCTACAAATGTTGTTTTTGATTGCCATGTTCGCTACCAGCGCACTGGCCCAAAAAACAGTAACCGGAGTTGTCTCAGATGATTCCGGAGAGCCATTACCAGGCGCAAGCGTGGTAATAAAAGGCACCACACAAGGTGTTATTACTGACCTTGACGGAAATTATAGCATTTCAGTTCCTGAAGATGCTTCGATTCTAATATTCTCTTTTGTGGGAATGGAAACCCAAGAGGTGGTTGTTGGTAGCCAATCCGTAATCAATGTCACTATGGTTACACTATCTATTGGCTTGGATGAAGTAGTTGTTACTGCGTTAGGTTTGACCAGGGAAAAAAAATCTCTCGGTTATTCAGTAGGTGAAGTTGGTGGTGAAGATCTTAGCAATGTAGCACAGGAAAACGTTTTGAACTCTCTGGCTGGCAGGGTTTCCGGGGTACAGATCAGTTCAACCGGCGCTTCAGCAGGTTCTTCTGTAAGTATTGTTATTCGAGGTGCAACTTCATTAGCCGGCGATAACCAGCCTCTGTTTGTTGTTGACGGTGTACCTATTAATAACCAATTAAAGGGTAATTCTATCGAAATAGGTAGTAGAAATGTCGTCGACTATGGTAATGCTATTTCTGACCTGAATACACAGGACATTGAGAGTGTATCAATACTTAAAGGCCCCAGTGCCGCAGCTCTTTATGGTTCCAGGGCCGGTAACGGTGTTGTCCTTATCACAACCAAAACCGGTAAAAGAGGTAAAGATGTGAGTGTTAATTTTTCTTCCAGTGTGGTTTTTGACCAGCCCTATAAGTTTTATGATAAGCATGATCTGTTTTCTACCGGTGTAAGGACATCTCCTCCTCCGGGTGTAGATCCGCCTGTAGTTGAGGAAGATGGAACCTACGCCATGGGACTTCCGCTGGACAAAGGAATTAAAGCCATACAGTGGAGCAGCCCGCTTGATGAGAACGGTAACCCGATAGCAACAGAATTGGTGTCTTACCCTGATAATTTCAAGAACTTTGTACAAACAGGTGTTACTACCGATAACAACCTTTCTATTACAGGTGGCTCTGATAAAAGTGCTTTCAGGATATCTGTTACAAACATGACAAACAAAGGGATTATACCAAACTCTGATTTGTTCCGTACCTCCCTGAACCTGTCCGGGACTCATGATCTCACAAAGAATCTGACATTAAGTACAAACTTTAATATAGGTAAAACCAAGTCAAATAACCGCCCTGCAGGTAACAGGGGAACAAACCCTTTGCAACATCTTGTATATATGCCTTCTCATATTAATATACTCGATTTACAGGATTATTGGGAAGAAGGACAGGAAGAAATACAACAAAGGCAAGTACCAGATCATAATAATCCCTATTTTCTTGCCTATGCAGTAAATAATAACTTTTTCAGAGACAGGGTTTTTGGAAACATTAAACTGGACTGGCAAATTACGCCTGAAATTAACATAAAGGGACGCTTCGCCATGGACCGCTACAACGAAGAAAGAGAAACAAAAATACCCATGAGTTATGACAGGGAGCCTAACGGTGCCTATGGTGTACAAAAGATATACAGGAGAGAGAATAACGCAGATATATTGGCAACCTATAATAAGGGTTTTGGAGGTTTCTCTCTTAATGCATCAGTTGGCGGGAACATTATGTACAAATACAATACTTTCGCTACAACAGCCAGTCGTAATAGGGGTACCGGACTCATAGTTCCCGGATTATATACTGTTTCCAATATAAATCCACTCTCATTGTCATATTCAAGTTCCTGGTATCAAAAAGCTATTTACAGTGTTTATGGATTGGCCAGTCTTGGATATAAATCTATGGTTTACCTCGATTTAACAGCGAGGAATGATTGGTCAAGCACATTACCTGAAGAAAACAGATCATACTTTTACCCTGCTGCATCTTTGAGCATGCTGATCAACAATATAGTTGAGTTACCAAGTTTAATCAGCTTGTTAAAATTAAGGACAGGATGGGCTCAGGTAGGTAACGACACCGATCCGTACAGACTTGAGGCAACCATGAGCAATCCGGGCAGTTGGGGAGGTACGCCCAGACTGGATACACCAAGCTATTTATTATCTCCTGATTTAAAGCCTGAAATAGCAACATCAATTGAATTTGGTACAGATATTGCTCTTTTTGAAAACCGGCTGAGGTTCGATGCTACTTATTACAAGGCTGAGAATGAAAACCAGATACTCAGTGTAATTTTGCCCATGAGTTCCGGCTACAGTTCAAAATTAATTAACGCAGGTCTTTTAGAAAGTAAAGGATGGGATGCTTCTTTAGGTCTTACTCCGGTCAAATCCAGCGACCTGTTATGGGATTTGAACTTCGTATTCACACGAAACAGGACCAAAATTACAGAGCTGGCTGAAGGTATTGAATATTACAGGCTCTGGAGTGATGCCAAAGGCGGCGCTTATACATTCGTTGGAGAAGAAATCGGTATAATTCGTGACAGAGCAATGGTGACAGTTGAAGATCCCGGTTCTGAATATTATGGCTGGCCATTATTAGATGATGAAGGTAGCTGGGATGATGTATCAACGAATCCTGCCGAAATGGCTATCATAGGTAATTTTAATCCCGATTTCACAATGGGAATACAAACATCACTCTCATATAAAGACTTCACTTTAAGCATGAGTTTCGACTGGAGAAAAGGAGGGCAATTTGTATCACAAACCTATCGTTACACCGAATCTGACCTGATTTCACAAAGATTCATGGATAATTTAATTGATCCTACAGGAATTTCCGACCTTCCATCATTCTTAAAGTCAGATCCCGAAAAATATATCATAGGTATTCATACTGTTGGAGGTCCAACCCGGGAAATGGGCGGATATTATCTTAATATCGGTGGTTGGGAGGCTTACGACGGTACCTTTAATCCCGGAGTTTACGGAGAATACGATACTGATGGTAATTTAATCAGGTATGTTGAAAACTTAGGTGGCCCTGAAACATTACTTATTCCCCTGGCTGATAATTATCCATGGAGCTTTACAAAACCAGCTACATTTGATGCCGATTTTATTAAGCTCAGGGAGATTGCTCTTGCATATCAGATACCTCTTAAAGGTATCAAGAGTTTAACTGTTTCTATATACAGCCGTAATATTGTATTATGGACTAAAGCAAAAATCGGTATCGATCCTGAGACTGCATTCCAGCCTGAAAGCGGAACATTTAAGCAGGGAATTGAGCGATATAACGTTACACCATGGGTTATACCGATTGGTTTTAAGGTAAATGTCGGTTTTTAAGAAATGAATATATTTTGGAATATTAAAACTATTATTATGAAGATAATAAATAACATATTTAAAACAGTTTTAGTTCTGTCAGTATTGTTTGTTACATCATGTGAAGATCTGACTGAACTGAATGAAAACCCAAATGCGGTTACAATTGAGACTGCCAACCCTAACTTAATGCTGGCAACTGTTTTAACAGAGTCTGCTAAAAGGTACGTGGGTCTGGGACATGGTACTGCTGCCGGTGTAGTGCTACACACTCAGAAAGATGCATGGTATACTGGTCACAATGATTATGATTGGAGTGGTGAAGACTGGAGTGGTCATTATTCACTATTAAGGACCAACAAAAAGATCATGCAGATTGCTGTAGATGAAGGTCTTGAATTTCATGAAGGAGTAACCCTTGTAATGAGAGCTTTTATGTTTGGCCAGATAATCGATTTATGGGGTGATGCTCCATATACCAATGCGCTTAAAGGAGATGAAGGAGGAAATGAAAATCTTTTACCTGCCTATGATTCACAAGAAATCATATATCAGGGAATAATTGACGACCTTAAAGCAGCCAGGGCATTATTATCGAAAAATGCTGATGAATATAGCGGAATATACGCGGATGCAGATGTTATCTATCATGGTGATCCTGCAAAATGGAGAAAATTTGCAAACTCATTGCTTCTCAGATATTATATGAGAATTTCTGAAAAAGTTAATGTTCAGAGTGATTTTGCGGATGTTGTTGCATCACAACCCATTTTTACCAGTAATGATGATGATGCAACAATGGACTTCCTGGGAAACAATGATTCTGATTCATGGCCGAATAACGAGGTTTTTGACGGTACCGGTGGAAGTAACTTCAGAAGGCTCAAACCATGCAGTACGTTGGTTGAAATTTTAAGAGGTTACAACGATCCCCGGGCAGGTGTTTGGTTTGCAAAAGTTGAGATTCCAACTGTTTTGGATGCCGGGCAGCCACACAATTCAATAATTGATGGAATTAGGTACATGCATCCGGATAGTGTCGATCTCGTTAATGTCAATACTAATCCTGACTATGTTGGTTATCCGCCGAACTTAGTAGTACCGTCAGCTTATAACTATAACCCGACACCCGGACAGACCTCTTATAATAGTTTCGTGTCATTTCTGGCTGATATGTATAGAGAAGCTTCAGGCGAGTTCCTAAAAGCAAGGCTTATGTCTTATAGCGAAGTATGCTTCCTGTTAGCTGAAGCTGCCAATAAAGGTTGGATTTCAGGTAAACGGACCCATTATGAAAATGGGATTCAGGCTTCATTGGAAACCTGGGGTGTTAGTGATCAGTACGGTACCTATATTGCTGAACCTGATGTTGCTTTTAATGGTACTCTTGAGCAAATAATGACACAAAAATGGATAGCAAGCTGGACGGCAGCCCAGGAAGCCTGGTATGATTATCGCAGAACAGGACTTCCTGTATTAATTCCGGGGGAAGCTGCAAAAAGAACGGTATTACCATTAAGGTATATGTATGGCAATAATGAGAAAGACTTTAATTCTGTCAATAACGAGGCAGCATTAAACAACATTGAAGAAACGTCTCACTCAAGAGGTATATTGGATAGTCCATGGTCTAAACCATGGCTGATACAGGGCACGGGTAAACCGTTTTAGGTTAATTATCAGGTAGAGAGGTAGAGGAAAAGTAAATAAGTCATAATAAGTATGGCTTATTTACTTTTTTTTATAAATATTTGTAAATGATTAAAAGAAGAATGAATCTGAATAAAGTATTACCTGTATTGATGGCCTCTTTGGTAATGGGCTTTGCTGATATTGTCGGTGTGGCTACCGGGTATATTAAGAATGATTTCGGACTAACAGATGATCTTGCTCAATTAATACCTTTTATGGCTCTTGTGTGGTTCTTCTTTTTATCTGTCCCAACAGGAATTTTACAGGATAAATATGGTAAAAAAAACATGTTGAATATTGGTATGGGATTAATTGGATTAGGGATGCTAATACCTTTTTCCCACCACTCATTCGCTGTTATGCTCCCTGCAATGGTTCTCATGGGAATTGGAAACACAATTGTTCAGGTCTCTGCCAATCCTCTGTTAATGAATGTTGTTCCAAAAAACAAGTTCTCCAGTTTCATGAGTTTATCCCAATTTCTGAAAGCTATTAGTTCGCTGTTAGGACCAATAATCACAACATTCGTTGCAATACAATTTGGAAACTGGAAACTGGTATTTGCTGTTTATGCTGTTACATCTCTTCTTGCAGTATCATGGTTATATTTTACCAGAATTGAGGAATCAAAGAGTAATGAAAAACCTGCAACATTCAAATCCTGTTTCAGTTTGTTGAATAATAAATTTGTAATATTTATGGTCCTTGGAATATTTTTTCTTGTAGGGGCTGATGTAGGAATGAATACGAATATTGCAAATTACCTGCAAACTTCATTTAGCTTGTCTCTCGAACAAGCCTCACTGGGTATAAGCATTTATTTTGCAGCCTTAATGACCGGCCGTTTTTTGGGAGCCATATTGTTAAACTGGGCTCCTTCAAGAAAATTTCTTGTAGGTACTGCAATTTTAGCCTTGCTGAGCATGGTTGCCATGATATTTGCTCCTTCAGTGATGATTGCAAGAATTGCTATTTTTCTGGCAGGACTTGGTTCCGGAAACCTTTTCCCGTTGATTTTTGCTATTACACTTGAAAAAATGCCGGATCGTGCAAATGAGATTTCAGGACTGATGATTATGGCAATTTCCGGGGGAGCCATTATTCCTCCCCTTATGGGAGTATTGAGTGCCAATGTGGGCATGATTGCCAGCTTAATGGTTTTGGTTGTTTGTATGATATATATTCTGGGAGCAAGTGTTTATGCATTAAAGAAGTAAGTAAATAAGAACATAACTTTGTAAACTAATTGAAAAACAGTAGATATGAAAGTTCAAAGGTCAATACCGATAGCTATCGGTTTTGGATTTTTTTAATCTCTACGGAATCACCCATATGATAATGGAACTTTTGAACTTAGTCACGCTTATAGCGTGACGATCTAATGAACGAAGTGAACTTAGCACAGCGATCTCATGAACGAAGTGAATAATAATAAATTCCGATACAATGAAATATAAAGGAAAATATAAAATCTTTGACGCGAGGCAGATAGTTACATATCCGGT
>Ga0114919_10002490_pt1 | contig 14912 bp, 11 predicted proteins | sample BlataG_FD_88682 | JGI IMG/M metagenome (GOLD analysis project Ga0114919, IMG submission 88682) | Deep subsurface microbial communities from Black Sea to uncover new lineages of life (NeLLi) - Black_00105 metaG | ecosystem: Environmental > Aquatic > Marine > Oceanic > Sediment | place: Atlantic... | reverse complement strand
TTAAAAACAGCTCAAATCTTCTCTAAATCAGCAATAATGTGCACTCGGAAGCGTTTGAAAGCTCGGGTCATTAGCAGGCGGATCAAGCACAGTTCCAGAACCGCAAGAGGAGGAATCATCACGAATTGCGCCGCGGAATTGACCATCATGATTCTTTTTACCTTAAATTCTGCTTGTTTAGCATTTTGTTGTATTTTTCTGATTGTATTCATGCGATAGAATGTCGGAAAAACGTCTTTCTCATGTCGGCCTTGCATAAAGGAAATAATTGGTACTTTGAGTACTTCTGGAATTAATCTACTAATAATAGTTGTATACCCAAAAATATTGGGGGTGTGTAACATGAATATGCCTCCTGGCTTTAAGATTCTGTATACTTCCTTCGATTGGGCAAGTGGTTTGTCTAAATGTTCGACTACCATGTTGCTTGAAACTAGGTCAAAACAATTATTCTTAAAAGGGAGGTCTGTAACATTGCCTCTCACCTTCATAAAGATGAATTCATTCTTCATTAGAGAGTCCATATCATAATCGATACCGACTAATCTTCGACATTTTGCCACCAAGGAAGTTTGCTCTTCCCGAAGCCATTGAGGCAGAATTCTATGGCCACAACCAAGATCTAGCCATTGTGTGTCCTCTTTTACGAATTCCCGCAATATTTTCTCATACAAGAAAACTGAAGGCTTCAAATTCGGAACAATAAGCTTTTGCAGTCTCCAATAAAAATTATAAAGGTGTCGCTTAGTTATATTTATTTCTCCTCGATATTATGCAAAAGTAATTAGCCTACATTTGGCTTGTGGCATTTTAAGATTTTGAAAAATCAGCAATTTTCTTGCCTAAAATAGCAAAACAATTACCCCATTATTTTAGATCCATATAATACCTAAAAGCAGATGTTCAATTCTTTTCAATAACAATTTCTATGTTTGCCAGTAATACTTTGGTAGTAGCCCTCAATCTCTTTTATCTTTGAATCCCATGCGTATTTTTGCTGAACAATCAATGACCCTTCCTTCCCCATCTGCAATCGTCTTTTTCTATCATTAAGCAAAGCGCATATCATCTTGGTCATTGATTTATAATCTCCTGGAGATACAAGCAAACCATTCACTCCTTCCTTTATTACTTCCTTATTACCACCCACGTTCGTTGCAATAACGGGTATTCCTGATGCCATGTATTCGAGAATCGAATTTGAGAAACCTTCTGAGTCAGAAGATATTATCCCTATATCCCAATTAGCAATAACCGAGTAGATTTCATCTTTTCGTCCGAGGAAAAATACTTTTTCAAGAATACCAAGTCGTTCAACCATGCTGTTCAGCTCGTTTCTAAGATAACCATCACCCAATATCACAAAAGATACATTTGGAATTACTCGGAGAACCTCAGCAGCAGCCTTTAAGAATACATCAACCCTCTTAACAGAGCGATTCAGATTAGCCATTATTCCTACAATATAATCTTCATTGGGTATTCCAAAAGACTTAGTAAGATTGTCTTCTGTTTTGGAAGTCCTCCCAAATAAGTCTAAGTTTATACCATTCTTAATTACATCGATTTTATTTTCAGGGACATTTTCATGTTTTGCTACATTTTCTTTAACAGCATATGAATTCACTAATATTCTAGTTGTAATTCTATTGATTATCTTTAATATTCTAAGTAGTCTTGAGGTGTACCAAAATCCAAGATCTCTTCTACATGAAATTATATTTTTCACCCCAGCTATTCTTCCGGCCAGGGCTCCTATTACTGTTGCATCAAAAAAAAAATTTTGTACTATATCAATTTTTTCTTTTCTTAGGTAACATATAAGCCAGATTAGGCGAATTAAACCTCTAAAACTTGCCAATCTCTTTAGATCCAATTCAATATATTCAAACTTTTCAATTGGTCTTTTATCAATTTTAAATATTCCCGAAGGTTTTCGAAGACAAATTAACTTAGCATCAAATAGATCACAATTTAACATTTGCAACATTTGAACTAATTGTTTTTCAGTACCTGCTACTGAATTTATTGAATCTATAATAAATGCAATTTTAATCCTATAGCTACTATTCATTATATTGCCAGAATTCCCTGTCATTATCTCCGTCTGTTAAATACAAGTTATTAATATTAGAAATGTAATCTTTTTTAAAAATATGTTCCCAGTTAGTAACCATCACTGGACTCTGTTTCTTACTTCTAATGAATCCCAATCTCTTTAGTATTTTTCTAAATTTAAGGGGGACAATATAACAAACTACATAGTCTACCTTATACATGCGAAAAACTTTGATTGATTGAGTGACTAATTTCACGAATGAAGCTGTATCATTTTTTTTTGTTAGGATATCTACAATTGTACCGCAGACTTTACCATTTCGCAATCTTTGTGTGTTCAATACCACATAACCTGCTAATTCATTATTTCTATATGCAAGTAGCTTTTTAAACTGTTTTCCTGGTAATTTTGAAAATTTCCAGTTTAGATAGGATGCATTGCGATATACTATTATCCCATAATCCTTCGATATTCTAAGGGAAAATTTGTTAACCTCGGTTTCAAAAGAATCCCTTTCTTCTATCTTATATAGTGCCTGTTCGAAACTATTAACTGTTTTTTCGAGGCCTCTGGAGAGCAAGGAATAGAGCATTTGGATCGAATTTCTTAACTTGAAGTTCCTTATTTTAATATATTTATCAATAAAAATAATTTTTTTATAGCTGTGAAATCCAGGAATATCTAGCCAACCACATTTTTTTGTTAAATTGTATTGGGCTGTATTCATCCAGGATGCAATTACAAATGAGTTTGCTTTTTCTTCTACATCTCTCATTAATATCTGCCCAAGCCCCTTACCTCTATAAGAAGGATCAACGAGACCATCGTGAAGAAAATATCCGTCAAGCAATTTCCCCTGAACGTAAAATTTTACCGGCATTTTTCCAATATAGCCTATTATCTTATCTCCATATTCTATAACATGATATGTTGAGTAGTTCTTTTGATTTGCTGTCGGATTTTCATCTGCAACTCTCGTAAACTGAGCTTTTCTTTTATTTATTTCATCGGCAGAGTAAGCTTTTTTCCATAAATCGAAAATAGATTTCTTATCGATACTTTTATATTCTCGGACTATATATCTCATTTTGATCTTTACCTAATAATGAAGTACCTTCTTAAAATAATTTATTAGATACTATTGAGACTGTCGAAAGACCCTAAAAGCATAATTTTGGGGCTTGTAAGTGGTTGATTTTACTATATTTGAATTTCAATAAAAGGCAATGATTGGACTTTTTCGATAGTCTTATTATCGGTTTGTATTTTACGCAGGAAAAAGAATGTACGAACAGAAATTTACGCTATGTATCTCCAACTCAATCAACAGAAGCACCAAGGTTTAAAACACTTTTGCATTTCCAGGTCAAATGATGGACTATGGCTTGGAATTTCGCCAAATCGATATTTTCGCTTATTCCATAACGTTTAAGATGCATCAAAGGAGTATTATTATTGTTTGGTCCTGGAATCATTGTTAAAGCCGCTCTGATTCCGCATGATTGAAGAATAGCAATACTCTCATTATCGTAATCCTCCAATCTCCCATTGGGGTAAGCAAAAAACTGGCATGGGCGGGTTGTCAACTTTTCCACTTCTCTCACAGAACTAATAATCTCTTTTTCTTTATCTTCAATTGATAGATTAGCTACTATCGCATGTGTATGGGTATGTGCTCCAAATTCTATTAATCTGGACCAAGCCATTTTTTTAATGGCATCACTCCTTAACATACGATAAGGAGAATCAACAATGATTGGATAATCCGGATCATCTCCCAGCGATAGTATAACTTTTTTAGTCTCTTTTAATAATAGAGAATATGTCATTTCTCTTAATCTTTCTTGTATTTGAGCTGAGGCATCAGCTTTGCCTCTGGGTGAATCTATATTGAAGACTTCTCCGTTCCAATCTAAAGAACTTTTTTTGGTTTTTCCTAAAGCACGATTTATTCTGCAAAACCAAATAGTATCTTCTGAATCAATATAATTTGTACTTAAGAATATCGTTGCCGGTATCCCAGCTTTACTAAGGATAGGAAATGCAACATCATAATTGTTCTGAAATCCATCATCAAAAGTAACTACGGCCGTCGGTCTATCTATCTTTCCACTTTCAATTAACTCAATTGCTTCTGATAGGTGCACCACATTGAAATGAGTCTTTAAATACTTTATTTGTTCACGAAAAGAAAATTTATCAAGGAAACACCAATCATAAACCGTCAACGGCGTATCAATAACCGCATGATATGCAATAATTGTCAGTGCATTTCTGGCAATCCATTTATGCAGCGCTCGTGGTAAGCTGGACCCTGATATTATTCGATATCCTAAGTTCTTAACGAATGATTTCATTCCCTCTCCACCTTATGACTCAGATGGTATACAAATCCAAATGGTTCAAATTAATCAGTTCTTTTCTAGCTTTATTATTTGAATGGAGAAATCATGGAGTGGACATATTTGTATTTTCCTGAAGGTTCCCGGGGTATGTTGTCAACATAAGATATTTCTACTTTGACTTCATCACCAAGCAAGGTATTGAACTTGTCTATGATTAATTGTTCATGATTCTGTGTATATCCCTTCTTTCTCACGGCTCGCACTAGAACTTTGGTACGGCTTTCTTGTACTACCTGAAACTGACCAGGGATATGGTTTTTGTTAAAAATTTCGACAAAAAGATAACCGGGTTTCAGATTCCCATTCTGATCAACGAGAATATCTCTATCGCGCCCATACAGTTTTGACATCAATGGAAGAGGGGAGCCGCAAGGGCAGGATTTTCCACTATATACACCAACATCACCAATTTGATACCTTATTAGAGGGAATCCATAATTAAACAAATCAGTAACGATAAGCTGCGCCATTTCTCCGGGTTTTGCAGGTTTTACTTCGGAGTTAATAAACTCGAAAAAAACTCCATCCATAAAAAGATGCATACCATTGTGTTCTGAACACTCGCAAGCAGCTACACCAACTTCGAATGTCCCATACTTTTCGTAAACAGGACATTGAAATACTTCCTGAAAAAGTTCTCGCTGATAATCATGGAGGGTTTCTCCTGTGCACGAAACAACCCGAGGTCTTATGTCATTAACCCCCTTGTCTTTTAGGTAATTAGCAAAAATGAACAGAGAGTTTGGGAAGCATTTGATGATTCTCGGTTTGAAGGCTCTGAGCTTATCTAAAAACTGCTCCATATATTTTTTGTCAATTCGACAAGGATCGAAAGCCAACAAACGCTCGCTAGTAAAGTTACGAATCCTGGATTTAAATCCTCTTGATCCTTTAGGATGATGGCGAGCGGCAACGAAAAATGCCACTTTGTCTCCAGATTCATATCCTATCCATTTGTCAAAAAACAATTCCTGGGCTTTACGCTTCTTCAGGCATTCTTTGTCTCTAAAAAAGACGAGTGGGGTACCGGTTGATCCACCAGTGCTGTCTTGAATTATTTGCTCTCTCGGAATGTTATCCGCAAACATATCATTCATATTCTGGCTGATGTCGTCTTTGGTAAGCACAGGCAGCTTTTCCAATGCCACGGTTGGGTTGGCAAGATCACCAAATGAGACACTGCATTCCTGAAACAGGGGTTTATAATAGTTTGTATGTAGATAGGCATGCTTCAACATATCTTCTAATCTTTGAGCCTGCCGACTAAGAACTTCTTCTGGAGTCAGGGAATTGTATTGGCGATATTCCCACAAATACTGATATAGGTTAAATCTTTTATCCTTAATCATCCACAGGGGATACGTGATGTATTTAACAAGATAATTAGAAAGCGCCATAAGAGTTCCTAATATGTAAAATGAATGCTCTTTTACTCAATGTCCTTCAATATCCATCATATAGGGTAGGCGACATTTTTAATAATTTTCTGCATTATTGACTGCATTCATAACTTTGGCGTAAGACCTGCTTTGATTATAGCAGATTTGGCTAATACTATTAGGGAATCGACGAATGGAACTTTTATATCTCTTTGTCCAAGAACTATGGGAATCTCAGTGCACCCCCCAACAATTATTTCTGCTCCTTTTCTAATTAGATCATTAGCTATCCTTATGATTTGTTTCTTTGGATACCCTATTGTGACACCAGCCTTGATCCCCCCCTTCCCATAAATTGATTCCATGAGAATTTCCTGACCTTTATCGTCAGGAATTATAGTTTGGAGATTCTCTGGATGAAATACCTTTTCAAATATTTGCCCCTTAATCGTCCCCGTTGTTGCAAGTATACCAATCCTCCTGACACCCAGGTAGTTTCTTTTTATATAAGATGCAGTTTCTCTTGCTATGTTTAATATGGGCACGTTTACAAGCTTGCTTATTTCATCAATAAAATAATGTATAGTCACACAAGGTATAGCAATAAAATCAACATTGGATCTATCTAAAAAGACTAAACCTTTCTTTGCCTTCGCAATTAGGCTATCCTTTTTATCTAAAATTGCCTTAGTTCTGTCAGGAATTTTAGGGTCATTGTAAATGATAATTCTTATATGGTCCTGATCCTTATTAACTGGTGTGTACTGAATGATCCTCTGGAAAAATAGTGCAGTGGCTTCTGGTCCCATACCACCCAGGACACCTATAGTTTTATTTGTTTGATGTGGCATTTTTCCTTCTCCAATCATAATCATACATCAAGGATTTTCGTCTGGATTTTATGGTCTACATTCCTTCTCTTTGACATTCTCTGCCATGCTCTCTACTGTCTTCAAGATAACAATAGAGAGGGCTGCCATTACATACCAATAAAAATAATATAGACCATGTGAGGCCAGTGAAATAAATAACCTCACTATGAGAGATATTTGTATCCCCATTGCGAGTTTATACAAAAAGTCGTTTTCCATTGATAAAGCCCTTAGTTTTTTTTTGGAATCAATAAGATTTCGAAAAATTTGTAGTATAAATAAAAACCAGGCAATTGTACCAGGTATGCCCAGGTCTCCAAGTACTCGTCCGTAAATATTATGTGACTCCATCGTGTAACCGAAATATTTGCCCCGGGCAAGAGGAAAACACCCAGGACCAACACCAAGGACATGGCCCTTTAGTCTTACTATCTCTATTCCATGAATTAATCCTATTAGTCTTCTCTCCACTGCATGTCTATCGATTCTACCTCCTGTGGACCTCAAAGAACCAGAAATCCCAAAAACCAAGATAGCTAATACCCCTAAAACAACTGCATTTCTTATGCGATTTTTTGAAAAATACACAAGCGTGGCGCCAAATACCATTAGGCCAATGATCCCACCTCGAGATGCGCTTCCAATTAGAGCAATAAAGAATATCAATAAAGGAATAATTGCTAATGTTCTTAATTTCTTGTTGCTAACAGCCGAGATTAGGAAAAAGGAAATCGGCATCATCTGATTCATATTGTTCGCAAGAGCTACATGTCCTGCAAGGATACCAATATCAGCTATATAGACATCACCATACACGTGTCGACTAGGTTCGATTCCAGTTAAGAAACCAAAGGCAGGTTCATAGGCGAGATATGCAAACATAATCACGAACGACCAGATAAATATTTTGATATCCTGTTTACTTTCTATCGACCCCAAAAGCATAACATAAATAAATAAAACCTTTATGAAATGATAAACTGCATTATCCCAAGAGTACCTGTGATCCATCGCAATTAAAAAAGATAAAAACACACAGGTAACAAAAAAAATCAAGTATTTGTTCACAGCGTTATAATGCGAAGATAGCTTGACTTTAAAATTCTCTGAGGCAAACACTCTTAAAAGAATCAGTAATCCAAATATGAGTTCCGCTTTCATTGCGGCAAAAGCAGGAAAATAAGAACTTACTTTGCAATAAACCAATATCATATAACCAATGACAGCCCACAAAGGCTTCTTTATACCTATTGCCAAAAAAACGACGAAGGCAACAACTGTGATTATTCTAAGTAAGTCTGGGGATAGCATTATAGGATTCTCTGTGTTTTGTTGAGTTTGTTGCCCCGGTTAAATAGGCTTTGCCCCGATGGAATAAGCTACGCCCCAGTTGAATAGGTTTCACATTCAACGGGGTAAACATTCCATAGGGCAAGCATTTAACGGGGTAAAAGTTTATTGTGTTAAATTAGTTGCGTAAGTTCTTTAGACAGCATTATTTTATTATCAGTTAATACTGAAATCCGTTTTAACAGGAATTTATCTGTATTGCTGGTATTATTAGAACCATGTATGGCTGTAACAGCACAAGAATACCCGGTTTCTTTAATAATACTTACAACAGTATCATTAATATCCTCCAACTGCCCAACAGGATAGCAGAAGCTCGTTATTTCAGAACTTAATTTCGCTTCGATTTCGTTCTTTGAAACAGCGATTTCATGCTTTAACTCATCGGTTTCTAACCTTGATAACATTGGATGAGAGCAGGTGTGCGAGCCAAACTCTATTTTATTTTTTTGCATCTCCTTAATTTGATCCCAAGTCAAAGCCTCAAAATTACTATCCGTTATTAGCGGAACATCAACATTCAATTCCAAAGCAAGTTCATTTAAGAGATTATCTCTCACGGCAGAATCAATGCGTTTGCATAAATCAAATATTGACAACTGAGTGGCATGCCGATTCTTAAAATTATCGAGAACAAATTTATTGTTTCTATCATTCATCCGAAGGGTAAATTCATTTTGCTTCGAATTAATCAAAATATATTTCAGTTTATCAAACCATAACCAAGCTCTACGGCTTACGAAATCCGTGGTAATAAATATGGTAGCTGGTATGGAATATTTTTTCAGAATTGGGTAAGCAAATGTATAATTGTCCTCGTAGCCATCATCAATAGTTAGAATAATAGGATTATTTGGAAGATGAGCCTTTTTTTCGTTGAGCACCTCAGAATAATATTTCAAACTGATAAAATTATATTTCTTCTTTAAAAATAAGATCTGGTTTTCAAATACCTTTTGGGGAATTTTAAACGGTTCCTCTTTGTTCGAGAACCTATGATACATGAGGATCAACACACGATTCTTCTGGAACCTCCGGAGTATGTCAAAGAACTTAAGGTGGTAGAGACTTGTGAGGATAAGTGACTTACTTCGTTTCATTTTTATAGAATTCATGAATAAGAATTCAGACACAGATGAGCTCAAATAAACACGGATTATGTGATGTTAATGATATCAGGGTGTATCTGTGAAAATCTGTGCCCTAGAAAGCCTTTCTTAAAAGCTAGGATTCTGTAAGGAAGATCGGATAATTTGCACGCATGATCAGAATAGTCAAAAGGCGGCCTACGATACAAAAATACGTTTCATGGAAAGAAGTCTTGGTTTCACAAATTCTGCGACTTTCTGTTTCTCTTCGATTGAATAGAATCTAAAGACATATAGCAATAGAGGATAAAGGAAAATAATCCCTGACTTGATTGAAAAATTTACGTATACTGACGGAACCTCTATGAAAATAGTGACAAAATACAAAACTGCGGCAGCTAATATTATCTTTCCAATCCTGATGAATTCAAAATAGATCTTATAGTATTTGCTGCTGAAATAGTATGTGAGTGAGCCCTTATAAACAAAGGCAATAAGAGTGGCGAAGGCGGCGCCATAAACACCATATCGTGGGATCAATGCAAAGTTAAGAAGTAGAATGAAAATCCCGTTTGAAAAATTTATATAGGCCAGATACTTAGTCTTTTTATGGATCAAGATGCCTATATCCAAATGGTAGTGGAATGTGAATATGGTAGTAGCTAAAACAATAATCGGGACGATCTTGTAAGCCGACCAGAATTTCTCGTCAGCAATTATCATAAGCAAATCCTTAGTCAAAACTGATACTCCAAGTCCAGCAAAGATCATTAAGAATAAGAAATAGGTGAATATTCTTCCAAATACTGCTTCGGAGCCTTCCTCTTTATATAGCTCAAATCTCCTGGGCTGCCAGGTTCGATTGAAAGGTTCAGAAATGAAATTTGCAGGAAGGGCACCGAACCGATACCCAAGCGAATACAGTCCGGCATCTGCAATGGAACAGTAGGCTTTAATAAAAAACCTATCTGAAAGGTGGACAATGAATGCTCCAAATTGCGCAGGAATCATTGGAAAACCAAATTTGAGCATTCCTTTGATTTTGTCGAGCGAAAAATGCAAACCTGTTGTACAACTCAATGGCACAACAAGAACCAAACACATTAGTATTGAGGTAATCAAGGTGCTTATTAAAATGCCAAGCACACCTAGTTGAAGGAAACAAACAAGATAAACATTTAACGATATAACCACTACCATTCTTCCGAAAGATAAACTGACAAATTTTACAGATTGCTGGTTTGCCCGCAAATAATCATATCCGATATTATTCAATGATTGGAACCACATGGAGGCAAAGGAAAGAAGGAAAAAATAGTAGAGGCCAGCAGAGTCCAATATGTATCTCGCCATTGTCTTGGTGGCAAGGGATAAAAGCACTATTGCAAACAGACCGAAACTACCTATGATAATAATGGCAGAGCTGATGACCTCATTACGGTCTTTGCTGTTTTCATATTCGAAATAGAATCTGTAAATCGCTGAAGCAATCGCTGTAGCAAGCAATATTCCTATTACATCCGTACTCAAACCAACAAGCTCTTTTATTCCATAATCATGCGGAGTCAAAAACCTCGTGTAAACAGGGAGAAGCAGCAGCGCCACTACACGATTTAGGACAATTCCAAAACCATATATCATTGAGTGTCTGGCTAATAACTTTGACTCTTTTCCGAGACTAGCTTTCATTATGTATCAAATCCCCAGGCCATTTTCGAGGATGCGTTTTTCCAACTAACAAAGGCATGAAGCACTAATCACAGGACGATATTACCACCGCATTTGGAGTAATAGTCTTGATATGTGACGCCAAATTTAAATTCAGAGCTGTAGTTTCTGATTCTTGCGCTGTGGAGGCTAAGGGCAGCTAAAAGGTATGGTCGACTCAAAAGTTTCTTTGCAAAACGCGGTTGAAAAACCATGCGCCTACAACGGTCAAAAAATATTTTACTGCGAAAAGCCTTATCGTGGCCCCATTGGTAACTAAGATTGTCGTCCTCTTTGATTGGGCATGCTACGTGGCCCGGGTATGTTTGCCAGGGTACAGATTTGATTATGTCAGGAAATCGATCAAGCCACTTCGCATAAAATTTGTGGCGTAGACATTCGTCTATTGGGGTTGCAACAATAGTCTCTAGAAAATTGCCGTCATAAAATGGTAGCAAAAATTCTATACGGTGTTGGTCAATGTTCTCAAAGTGGTCTCTCAAGTGGCGCCTTTGATCATTGTTCAACAAGAAAATATAGAAATTTCGAGCAGGCTCATGAGCACTGACGGAGGTTAATTCTTTTGTCACCTCGTCATAAAGAGCTAGTCTAAGGCGAGAACAAATATCTTTTTGGAGTAAGCGACTTGGTAAATATTTGTTCGCCATGTAAATCGCAACAGCCTCAGCTATATTTCGTTCCCGCATGAGGGACACTATGTCCTCATTGATATAAACGTGACCCAATCCGACACTGCCCCCATCCCCGGAAAAGATAAGCCGCGGATAGTTGAGGTAGTATTTTTTATCGCCTTCCAGATCTGAAATTAGTTTTGTCATCATATTTGTAAAGATGAGTTTCGCAAATTGCTCGTGCTTAAAGCGTGGAAAGCTTTTGTGGTTCAACCTAAGGACTTTGGCGTATTGTTCCGCATAAACCGCATCCTGGGTACCCGGGAAGGAAAGGTTCCCGGTGAAGACCTGCTTTCCGAGTAACCGCAACGCCGTAACTGTGCACCTCGAGTCTAGCCCTCCACTTAGAAAACTGACGACTGCATTGTCACGCCATGCGCGTGATTCCACTGCGGTAATGAAATCCTTATAGGCGGAATTCAGAAGTTGATCTAAACCAGTTTTGGATCTTGGAATGGTATCCCATTGAAAATAAGGAGAAATCTCCACTTTCGATTGGACTGTCTTAAGGTACTCGCCCCCTCTTAACACCTTAATGTCTGCATAAGGAGTGCGGCAACCCAAGGGAGCATTGAGTGCGAGTTCTTCGGTAATACCGATTAAATCCATCCGTTTTGGGATTTTGCCAATAGTCTCTAAGAGACGGAGAGACCCTGAAAAATAGAGAAAGCCATGATCTATACAGTAGTATAACGGCCTAGCGCCGAGCTTGTCCGTTGCGAGCAAAAAATCAGCAGAGGAGGCATCATACCAACATAAGGTAAACGTCCCCTGACATTTCTTAAGGGTCGAAACATCTCCGGATTTGAATTGGTGTGAAAGCTCTCTTAAAACATCCAGACGAGTTTTATTCTGATTGGCTGGGGGATTTAGTATCGGGTCTCCTGCCAGTGCAGTGACAGCTTTACCTTTCTCTTTCAAAAATGCTGGATCCTGAAATGCCCCTACGTCTAGCTTTGCTAAGAAAAAGCGATTATCAGAGTAGGTCTCTACCAAATCATCATGCCGAGAGATATTGTCTATTATGGTTTTTCTTGCTTCTTCATCTATTGAATTCTCGTTGTCTAATGAATATATCCCAGCGAAAAGACTCATTTGAAAACCCCGTGTTAGCTTCTCCAGTTAATGATGAGAGTAACCTTAACCAAAGGTATCATATGTAGACGATTGAACAATACGGGAGCAGGCATGAAAAAGGCCTTGCATGCGAGGAAATTCGGCGGATAAAATGTGGCGCTTTAGAGGGATCATAATAATAACAAAAGATCGTGGACCATTTTCTTACTATTGAAATCCTTTATGGTAAGGTTTGTTAACGACCCGACATTTCCGGTTAAGTAATTCCTGTATTCGGTTCGCAAGACGTCAAGCATTTCTTCTTCATCACCCTCTACAACGTTTCCTGCACTCAATCTGTGTATTATTTCTGCAACTTCACTCTTCTTGGGGCCTAAACACAGGATCCTGCTTTTTGTGCCAAGGTACTCAAAGAATTTGCCCGGAATCTGGCCATAGGAGCCTTCTCCTGTCGCCTTAATCAACAACAAGAGGTGAGATTTTATCATTATTCGAATAGCCTCTCTATGGGGTAACAATGGCTTGATCTTGACGTACTTTTCGATACCAAACTTGGCAATAGCTTCTTCAAGGCCACCGTCATGAAGGCCTACAAAGAGGACCTGCAAACTCAAGGTTTGCGGAAGCATTTGTTTTTCGAGCCGTCTGATGGCACTAAACAGGACATCGGCTCGCCTCAACGCATACATGCTCCCCACATGGGCAATTGTAAATCTTTGGTACTTTTCTTCACTAACTCCCTTGTAATCGGCATCATCGTAAGAATTTCTGATAGGATAGAATTTGTTTATTCTGAATTTGTTTAACAATTCTTTTCTATGCGTTTCGGTATTGATAACAACCTTATCTGCATTGTTAACAATCAACTTTTCAAATTTTATTCTAATCCATTTTTCAATTTTTGATAAAAAATCCGAAGGCCTTATTAGATTGACTTCGGCAATGTTCCCCACAATGGGGTCCCTGAAATCAGCAATATATTTAACTTTCGTGAATTTCTTTAACAAATATCCAATCATCTGAGATGAATTTGGGGGTGAAGATACATAAATGTTATCAATAGAGTGATCTTTGATTATTTTAAGCCCTCTTAATGTGGCGAATGGCACCCACAAATTCATATGGTCAGGAATACTGATTAATCTCAATATTAATGATACAATCTTGTTTATATATCGAAAACCATACATTCTATTGTGCCTTTTTTTCCATGACTGATACCTTCGCCAAGGATCAATGATAGGAGTTCTGTGAACAGTAGCTGACTTCGGGATCTGGGAAAGCAGATCATAGTCATTTGGAATGTCATCGTATTGATTGATGGTTAGGACATGTATCTTGACTCCCAGATTATCCAGCCCCTTACAAAGTCTAAGTGTACGATACGTTCCCCCATAAGGGATTGGAGGAAAGACGTAAGCAACAACCAGCAATTTGTTAACAATCTTTTTTGGCTCCATTCAATATCTTTCAATGATTTCTCTGTGAATCTCCTCGAGGGCAGGCTTTTCTGCTATTATATATGAACAGCATATGTGATTAAGACCTTAATCAACTCTTTAAATTGCTTTAATGAAAGACCATATTTAAAACTTTTGAAGGTACATGATAAAGAATTATAAGGTTCTTTTTTCATTCTATAGTTGTAAGAAAGGCTTAAGAGCCTTTTGGAAATGAGTTTTTTTAAGATTTTCTCTTCAATATTTGAAAGCTCATATATTGATAAATATTTTGTGTACAAATATAAATGTGCTTCTATAATTTTTCTATTGGTATTTAAATCCTCATATCTGATCAGATTTGAGTCATGCCTATATAAAATAAATACAGGGTCTTCACGATATGCAAATATAGCGTTTGCTTCCTTGTAGAGTCTAATTACGAAATCCCGATCTTCAGCAAACATAATAGATTCATCTAAAAGGATACCATTAGTTGAGGATTTCCTGATAATTGAACTTCCAAAATGAAAAAAATTCTCCTGAATAAAGGCTTCAAATAGATTGTCTTGTAATACCTTAATGTTGGGCGAAAGATGTACAGATTTAAGAGAATGTAATATTTCATGTTGGTCGAAAAAATTAAATAAGTGCTGACCAGTCTGCAGATCTACGACTTTAAAGTTTGCAAAAAGGACATCTATCTCGAGGTTCTTTTGAAGAATTTTTAATCCCTTCATTAAATGATCATCCAGCCATATATCATCAGAGTCTAAGAAGGCCAGATATTCTCCTGAAGATCTGATAATCCCCGTATTCCTCGCTCCTGAGGGACCTCTAAGAC
>Ga0114919_10002488_pt1 | contig 14917 bp, 15 predicted proteins | sample BlataG_FD_88682 | JGI IMG/M metagenome (GOLD analysis project Ga0114919, IMG submission 88682) | Deep subsurface microbial communities from Black Sea to uncover new lineages of life (NeLLi) - Black_00105 metaG | ecosystem: Environmental > Aquatic > Marine > Oceanic > Sediment | place: Atlantic... | reverse complement strand
AGCACTCGGTGATCAACTTACCGGGCTCCGGAGTCGTGTTCGTCATGAGTTTTATGATAACTGGTTTGAACATCTGATACACATCATCACGTTTGACCCCCGATCTAATGGCCGCGTCCGAAGCCTCGATCATCAACTCGGCGTCCGCCGGAGTCTGCCCACCGTTCATACGACTGCGACTGACACGGGGAACATACAGGTTGGCACCGTTAACAGTCGCCTCAATGCTCCGCAACACCAACTCCTCAAGATGGCTCTCCGTGCAGAGCTCCGAGACCGGGATGGGCCAATGCATCGGAATCCCATCCGAGTTCCTGATGGTAGCCTGGTAGACGACGGAACGAGCGAAATGAATGGGAAACATAATCCGCTTACCCCCGCTGACATGGGTGAAGTGCTCCACGCCGTTATAGTAGAGGTTATCCCGATAGACGATCCACGCAATGATCGTCTTCACCAAACTCTCAATGATAGCCCCCTCCGGGCCCCCCGCGAAACCTCCAGCGATGCCGAAGCTGCCGCTGATCCCGAAATAGCCATAGCTCTGATACACGAGTGCCGCCGTGATCAGGTCATACTGCACCTTGACATCGGGCAGCACGGAGAGGAGGAGCCCATCCGTCGGCCTCAGCCCCGCATCCGGGTCAATCGCAGCGAGAAACGATGAAGCAGCGGTACTGATAGGATAAAGCACTATGGCGGCGCCGGGCCTCCCCGCCTTCCTGACGCCCTCCCTCACCCAAGCCACCTGACGCTTAGACGCGTAGGCCTCAAGGGGAATCCCGTAGATGTCATACCCGTCGATCTTGGGGAAGTTGAATCCCTCAAGGAAGTCGAGCCGCGGGATCATAGCAAAGTTCTCAACGACACTGTTCGCTAGATCCTCCGTGAAAGGCGCGTGATGCCCCGGGGCAACGTTCATGGGCTCAGTGCCCTCGATCTCATGCTGCCTCCACACACGAGCATCCTCCCCCTCGCCCATCACGACCTCCTTCTGCATCGAACGAATGGCTTCCCTGACCTCCTCCTCAGAGAACCTTACCACCCGCTCCCTGTCCAGACAGAAGCACCCAACGTCGACGACGAAATCCACGGCCGCCTGCCAGGCAGCGTCAGCCAGTCTGTCGTCGGTGTTGATCCAGACCGAAGGATCATCGGGACACTTGATCTCGTACTCCTTCACCAGCTCAGACATCTTCTTGAAGAGAGCCATATCCCAGTCCTTCCCGGACATCATCGGACCCGTCCGCATCCGATCCGCGATCTCAACGAGGCTAATCATACTCCCCACACCAACACCCCGGCAAACCCCTCAGATAATTAAACTTACATGTAGACATCCACATATTTAGGCTTCAGTGGTAATAATTGACCAAAGAAGAGGAGATTCTCCAAAACCTCTCCGATGCCGTACAATCTTTCGACTCCGACGCCGCCATCGACGCCGCGAAAGCCTCGGTCGAGGCAAAGATTAGCCCCGTCAAGGCCATCGAAGAGGGCCTCGCAAAGGGCCTCAGAGTGGTCGGAGACAAATTCGAAGCCGGAGAGCTATGGCTCCCCCACCTGGTCCTAGGCGCGGAAGCCCTGGAGGCCGCCGTGAAGGTCCTGGAAGGGCATATGGCCATTGAGGACCTTGAGTCCACCAACCGCGGACCATCGTCATAGGCACCGTCGAAGGTGACATACACGACCTGGGGCTACGTATCGTCGCATCGATGCTCAGGGCGAACGGCTTCAGAGTCTACGACATAGGCTGCGACGCCCGCACCCTGAACTTCATCGAGAAGGCGAAGGAGGTCAAGGCAGATATTATCGCAGCCTCCTCCCTCATGACCACGACGATGCCCTTCATGAAGGACCTGGTCGAAGCCCTGGAGACTGCCGGAATCAGGGACCAGTACAAGGTCATGGTGGGAGGTGGACCCGTCACCGAGGAATGGGCGAAGGCCATCGGCGTCGACGGTTACGGCAAAGACGCAGCCGAGGCCGTTCGAGTCGCAAAGGAACTCGTAAAGAAATAAGGAGTGAATGATATGGCCGCCCCGAGCCTCTGGGAAGTACTCGACAGAGCCTGCAACACCGGACCAGTCATGGCGACAAAGGACTTCGACATGAAGATATTCAGCGTCGCCACCCGCCTCACCAAGGAATACGACATAAAATATGACCCCAAGACCCCGGTCACGATAGACGACAGCCTCGCCGACGACGCCTGGAACGCCGGACTGCAACTATTCACGGAGGTCGGGGCATACTGCATGAACTCCAGCCGAGTCATAAAATTCGACGAGTCAGAGATCAAACAGGGCCTCAAGGAGCTGCGAGGCGAAGCGATAATCGGAGAGGGTTCCGAGAGAAGGATCCTGAAACTCAGGAAAGTGGAGGACAACAGCCCCCCCTCCATCGTCTGTGGCGGAGTCATCGAGAGCAACTTCCCGGAAGGCGAGAACTTCGTCAAACTCTACCAATCCATAGCCCAGGAACCTCTCATCGACGGCTTCTACGTGGGCCCCCCACTCCAATCCTCAGAGGGACGACTGGTACGCTCAGGGACACCCCTGGAGACCCACCTGGGCAGATCCATGGTCTCCTGGGTACGCGAAGCGATCAGGCGAGCAGGGAGACCCGGACTACACTTCATATCAGCATGCACATCTGCCATAGCAAACATAGCTGCAGCCGACCCCAACGAAGGCCTCCGGAGGTCAGACGGAATAGTCTCCACCATAATGCCTGAACTGAAGACAGACTACGAGAACCTCAACAAGATAGTCTACAGCCACGACTACGGCTGCATAAAACACGTCTACAACGGAGGGATGATCGGCGGCTGGGCAGGCGGACCAGAAGGCGCCCTGATAGTATCCATCGCCAACGCCATCATGGCCGTCATAGTCTACCAGATGAGCGTAGGCGCCTCATACCACGCACTAGGCTACCTCAGGGCCTCAACACCCAACTACAGCGCCTTCGTGACCCGCCCATGCCTCTGGGGTTCATCCATCGGCAGCCAGGCCCTCTCACGGAACACCAAGATAATCAACACGGCCGTCGCCATGACCAACGCCGGACCCGGCACGGAGATGCAGTTCCAGGAGATCGTAGCCGCCATATGCGCCTCAATCCCCTGCGGTAGAGAAGGACTCAGCCAAGGAGCCAGAAGATTCAAGGTGGTCCCCCTGCTCGGCAGCGGGCTCGAGAACAGGTTCTGGGGGGAGGTCGGCCACGCCATGTCCAAGGTGAAACGCGACTTCGCTAACTCCCTCGCAGAGGAGATGCTCCAGAAATTCGAACACAGAATCACCAGGGAGTCAGACGGCGGCCCATTGGGCCACACACTCGACGAGATATACGACCTGAAGACTCTACAGCCGAGGAAGAGATTCCTCGATGTCTATGAAGGGGTGAAGAAGGAACTCGAGGACCTGGGCTTGGAGTTCTAGCATCGGGAGATACAGACTGAATGACTGCTCCAGACTTCTGGGAGGTCCTGAACCGGGCGATCAACACAGGAGCGCAGACCCCCGTCAGAGACTTCGACATGAAGATATTCCACGAGGCGTCGAGGCTGGTCAAAGAACACGACATAAAATACGACCCTGAGGTCTACGTGCCCAACGACGACAGCCTCGCCGACGACGTCTGGAATGCGGGTATCGAGCTATTCCTTGAGCTAGGCATGTACTGCATGAGCTCAAAACGCGTCATAAAATTCGAAGAATCCGAAGTGAAAGATGCCCTCAAAGATGTAAGCGACAGCGTCGAGATCGGGGAGGGCAGCGAGAAACGAACGGTGACACGGAGAGGAATAGGCAGCACGAAGCCCCCAGTAATCGTCGGAGGCGTTATCGAGAGCGACTTCCCTGAGGGCGAGACCTTCATCAAGCTCTACCAGAGCATCGCGGAGGATCCTCTCATCGACGGGCTGTACGTTGGCCCACCACTCCACACGTCCGAGGGCCATACCGTACGGATGGGCACCCCCCTGGCGCTCCACCTGGGAAGACGCATGGCCTCATGGGCCCGTGAAGCCATACGGAGAGCGGGGAGACCTGGCCTCCACTTCGTCTCAGCCTGCCCCTCAGCCATCGCGGACATCGCCGCCTGTAACCCCGAAGACGGCGTTAGGAAGTCCGATGGGCTCTTCATCTCAGTCACGGCAGAGCTCAAGACCGACTACGAGGCCCTCGGGAAGACCGCATACGCCCTCGACTACGGCTGCATCAGGGCGACACACGGAGGCTCCATCATCGGCGGCTGGGCCGGAGGACCGGAGGGCGCCGTCGTAGTGTCGATATCCGACTTCATCGCCTCCGTGATGGTCTACCAGCACAACCTCGACCCCGTCTACGGCGACCACGGCCTCACGAGGTGCCCCGGGCCAGTACCCATCTCAAGCGTAAACCCGGGGATGTGGGGCCCGGAGCTCACAGGACAGGCGATAGCACGGAACTACAAGGGCCCCAATGGAAGGTTCTTCCTTACCGCCGCGGGCCCGGGCACGGAGATGCAGTTCCGGGAGGTCGCAGCACTATGCATCGCCAGCTTGGCCTCAGGACGAGACCTATTCTGCGGCGGTGGAATACGCAGGTACAAGGTAAAACCCATGCTGGGCAGCGCACTGGAAAATAAATTCCACGCTGAACTGGGGCACGCAGCAACGGGGATAAAGAGAGACGACGCCAACGAACTAGTGAAAACTATCGTCCAGAAATACGAGAAGAAGGTAACAAAAGATGGAGGCCCTTGGGGATTCACATTCGATGAGATGTATGACCTCGAAACACTGACTCCCAGACAGAAATTCATAGAACTCTATGACAAGATGAAGAATGAGATGAAGGACCTGGGCCTAGAATTCAAGTATTAGAAATCGCGCGCGCACCTACGTGAGAAGCGTTTTCATTCACTGATGATCATCGTAACCGTGTTGCGAACCCTGTCTATCCGCCGGATCTTCGAGGAAATAACATCCTTGAGACCCGACAAGTCCTCAGCCTCAACCTTGACAATGATATCATAGACCCCGTACACCCCGTATGACTCCTTCACCTCAGGCATCCCACGGAGCTCCCTCAGAACCTCCTCAACTGCACCGATCTCAACGCTTATGAGGACATATGCGAGACCCAAAAAACCACCGTATAAGAGTTAAGAAGACTAGAATAATACAGTTGCGCGCGATCAGCGCCGTCCCTTACTCTGATTGTACAGGACCCCAGCGATGATGAGCACGCCAACAACTATGGCTGCAAAAGGCCCGAGATCGATGTTCCAGTCAAACAGCTCACGCGCGCCCACGAGGATGATGGCAAGCCCGAACAGTACGCCGATGATCGTGTTACCCTCGGGAAGCCCGAAACACTCACGCTCCATGCGCTTACCGAACTGCTCAGCCCGTTCGCCGAACTCCTCCGCCCGGACCTCCAGCTCCTCCTCCCAGCCCATTCTCCCCGCGCGAGAGGCCTGAAGAGACTCCTCACAGCTTACACAGGTCGATGCTCCTTCCTCGTTCTCGGCTCCACACTTGGTACAAAATACCATGACCTTAACGCCTACCTGAAAAACACTCACAGTCAAGTACTTAAATTATATTAACCCACGTGCGTCCACCAAAAAATGGGAAATTAGGAGATTACCTCTTTGCCCTTCTCGCTGATGACGTACTTCCCCTTCTCAGGGCTCTCCACGAGCCCCTTACCCTTGAGTCCACGCATCTTTCCCATGACGCTCCTCCAAGACAGGTCGGAGGCCCCGCCGATGGCCTTGCACCCGGAGGGTTCAGCTAGGTTGTAGAGGGCTTTGAGGATGCTTCTCTGTTCCTCATTCAACTCCGTTTTTGACATATCTAAGGTTCCAGACGGAATGCCTAAATTAAAACCTTGAGTTGAAACCACGTTCACCGTGCAGATGTTGAATGGGACTAGCCTATCACCTGCTTGATCAGCCTCAGATGGTTCCCGCCGAGTATCTTGCGAACATCCTCCTCCCCGTAGCCCCTCTTCACCAGCTCTGAGGTGATACTGGGCATCTTGGTCACATCCTCAAGGCCCACGGGCGTAGAGGGAATGCCGTCGAAATCAGATCCAAGCCCCACATGGTCTGGCCCAACCAGCTCGACGACGTGGTCTATATGATCAACGAGGGTCTCCACGGATGGGTTCGTGGCGTGGACGAAGGACGGGGCGAAGTTTATCCCCATCACCCCACCCCCCTCGGCCAGAGCACCTATCATCTCATCTGTCATATTCCTGGGATGGTCGCAGACCGCCCTGCAATTGGAGTGGGAGGCGATGACCGGGCCCCTGGCGACCTCCATGACGTCCCAGAACCCGGCGTCGTTGATGTGGGAGACATCCAAGATGACACCCAGACGATCCATCTCCTCGACCGCCTGCACCCCCAACTCGGATAAACCTCCCCCCGTCCGCCTGTCGGTGACGCCATCCGCGAGGAGGTTCCTGAGGCTGTGGACGAGGCCGACCATCCTCACCCCGAGGCGCTGGAAGACCCTGAGCATACCCAGCTCCCCCTCGATGACGTCCGCACCCTCAATCGAGAGCATCGCCGCCACCCTCCCCCCCTCAACCGCGTCTATGATCTCCTGGTAACAGGTCACGGGCGCAATGGTCTCCCCGTTCCTCTCGCACTCCCCGTAGAATACGTCGATCATCTCAAGAGCGGTCCTGAGAGCGTGGGGCGGCGTCCTCTCCCTCGAGGACGAGACGGCGAAGACCTGGCAGTCGACTTCCCCCTTCATCAGCCGGGGGATGTCCACGTGGCCCAGGGGAGACCTCTCGCCGAGTCCGAAGGCCGATCTGTCGTCCCACATGGAGTCACGGGGACGGGTGAACTCAGGGGAGAGGCACTTCAGTGTATCACAGTGGGTGTCCACAACCAGGGCATCTGTATGGAGCCTAGAAATCTCATCGTCCAAGGCTGTTCAGTTTCCAAATCGGAACTGGAGGCTTAAAAGAACCATCATCGACCATGCTTCCCACCACTCATCATAGCGAGCCATAGTTCCCATTCAGCTTAAAACGGTGGTCAACTCAGAAACGTAAACGGGAAAACACCAGTATCAAGAAATTAAGATATTCCCCTAATCCGAGCTTGCTCTCGCCAGCCTCCCTGTCCCTGAAGCTGATAGGATGCTCCCTGACCTGGTAGCCCATCCTGACAGCGTTCATCAGGGCGTCGATCTGGAAGTCAAACCCCTCCCTGGTGACGCTCCCAATTAAGTCCTTAACCAGATCCGAGCTGTAGCACCTGAAACCTGACGTACAGTCCCTGACCGGGAGCCCTCCCAAGTATCGTGCCAGGAGGTTCGCTCCCCCAGAGACAGCCCTCCGCCACAGCGTCCACCCCTGGACCTCGCCACCTTTGACATATCTACTTCCTATAGTCAACGCACCACGATCGCAGGACCGCACCAGTCCAGGTATCTCGTAGGGGTCGTGGGAGAGGTCCCCGTCCATGGATACGATGTATCCTGGTACCGGCTTCAAACTCAGAGCCTCCTCGAATCCCTCGATAAGGGCGGAGCCCAGCCCCAGCTTTCCCCCCCTCTCAATTAGGCGGATGTTCCCGTACTCCCCCATCAGTCTCCTGACGATGTCAGAGGTGCCATCGCCGCTGTTATCATCGACCACGACGATCACCTTCCTCAATCCCTCAAGCCCCTCAATGCGAGAGATGACCTCGCCGATGGTACCCGCCTCATTGTACGTGGGGATGCAGACACAGACACTTGGCTCTGAGGAGTCCATCAGGAACTCTCTAGGAACCTGTGTAATTCAGCGAGATGTGACTAGGAGACCCTCAACTGATGAACATGAAGAGGATATGTTCGCCAAGCCCGCTCTATTCCTTGAGCTGTACATACCAGTAGTAAACCGTGAACGCTCCCATCGCCACGGTCTCAATAATCAGTAGCGGCAGATTCGACTCCTCTATCGTGATCCGACCATACAGGATCAACGTCAGCAACTGGAAGAATATCAAAAACAGGAAGACTCCTGCACCGAAATCGGTCCAGCTAACTCCTTGAAACATGGACGCCACCCACGATAAGAGTCAGCAGCGTCACCTTGAGCAGCCATAGCAGCGGATATCCCGCTGCATTCACGCATTCGACAGGTTCACTCGGCCCGGAAGAATCCATCAGAGACCTAGATGAAGCGTGTCTAATTCAACGAAATGTAACCCGGACAAGAAATGTAACCCGGACAAGAAAGAGTGATGAACAATAAAAAACGGAAAAAAGGGGTTGTGGGTGTTAACCCACGCAGGTGTTCGAGAGGCAGCTCAGGGCCTCGTCAAGGGTCACCTTGATCCTGTGAGCGATCTCCGGATTGATCGCCCCGGAGTAGGTGAGGTCCTCTAGGGAGTCAAGCCCCTCTCTACCGAGGTTCCTGAGCTCAGAGATCTCATCCTCAGAGATCACTATCGCCAAGTCCCCTAGGAACTTTATCTCCGCCCTGCTATTCTCGACGTCGCCGTGGTATTTCTGTATGTCACACTCGAAGCCGGGGTCCTTCGCGTTGTACTCCTCGTCAGACGCGTCTCTTATGGACATCCGGATCTTCAGCTCCTCGAGGCCAATCCGCGCCTCGTTGAGCCCCCTCTCCATGTTGTCCAGGTCGAATTTGACCCGCTCCAGCATCTCGTTTCTGCTGTTCATCAGGAGCTCCCCGCGGGCCGCGTAGCTCTCGAAGAGCCTGCTGAACGTCTCCAGCTTCACCTCGCCGTCCTTGAGCAGCTTCACGAGCCTTATCTTCATGGCGATGTTCTTGGCGAAGGTCTCCATGACCTCCCTGATGACGGGGTCGGGCTCGAAGCTGGGCTCAGCTTCCGCAACGACCTCGACGAAGGGCTCCTCGACGACCTCCTCAATCTCCGGCTCAGGCTCATCGACCACAGGAACCTCCTCGACCTCTACGACCTCAGCAGCCTCTTCAACGACCTCGACGACCTCCTCTACTGGCTCGGGCTCCAACTGGAACGCCTTGACCGCGTGCTCAACGACGTCCTCAACAGTGACATCCTCTTTGGCCACGTGCTCGATATCAGTGACCTCATCGATCACCAATGCTAGATCAGTAGGAATTACCTCAGCTTGAATCTCGGTCATCTCAACCGGTGCATCCTCGACGACTTCAGGCTCCTCTAACTCGACCTCGATGGGCGCAATCTCCGCAAGCTCCCTCAGAGGCTCCAGTGAGAAGGGCTCAGGGGCGACCTCGATGATGACCTCCTCGGGCTCCTCCTTAGGTTCCTCTTCCTTCGCCTTCTCCAGCACGTCCATCTTGTACAGTGGATATCCGCAGTTCAGGCAGTACAGCGTCTTGGGTACCTCTTCCTTGCAGTTGGGACAGAGAACAACTTCTGGCTTCAATTCGGTTTGCATAATTCACCCTCCACTCGCTACTCTATCGATTGAGTAGTAGAACCACACGTTATCATTTATTTTTTTTAGACGATCTGTTAATACATCTGTGTTAAAACCACCATGCAATATGCACTAAGAATTTCATTATTCCTTTAAAAAAAGGGCGTTCCTCCGAAAACACGTGTTGAAAGAGTTAATTCACATCGAATACAACCACTGATTTTTAAATAATTAGGTAATACGTCATTCTTCGAGGTAATGTAAAAACCCCTAAAAAACGTCTCAGGAACACCATTCTGAATATAAAGTAGAATGAAATCGAAAGAGAATACGAAGGGAGATAAGGCCGGAAAAACACCCCTTTCTCGCTATTATAGACACGGAGAGACCATTTAAACTCGAAATCCCTATCTATATAAAGGAAAATTAGGCTTGTTCCTCGCCGCTAAAATATCACTCTCTCATTGTGAGAGTACACGTTCATCCTCCGCCCCCTCACGAAGCATACAAGGGTTATCCCCGTAACCCTCGCCACCTGTATCCCCGAGGTCAGCGGCGCGGCCACCGAGGCCACGACGGGCACGCCGCTCCTTGCAGCCTTCAGGACCATCTCGCTCGACTGCCGCCCCGAGGACACGAGGGCGCACTCCCCAAAGTCGACGCCCTCAAGGAGGGCTGCCCCGACCACCTTGTCAACGGCGTTATGCCTCCCCACGTCCTCAGCGAAGGAGGTGACCTCCCCGTCCACCTTACATAGCATGGCGGAGTGGGTGCCCCCCGTTTCCTTGTACTTCTCACCTCGGAGGTTTAGCTCGCGGACCATGCGCCAGATGACCTCTGCCTCAATCTGGACATCGGATGAGACCCCGAGGGCCTCCAGCTGTCCAGGGTTCACGGGGGTTGAGAGGCTCCCGCACGCCGTGGTGATCAGGTCCACCTTGCTCATGTTGAGACCTTCGAAGTCCACCTCCCCCCGCAGCTCCACGCGGACCTTGAGGGGCTGTACCTCCAGCTCCGCAACGTCCTCCATCGAGCCTATGACCCCCTCGGTGAAGAGATGCCCCAAGACTAGCTCCCTGGCCATCCCCGGGGTGGCTATCATCGTCCTGTAGAACTCGTCGTTTATGAAGACGCAGATGGCCTCGTCCGAGGCGACCACGTCCTCAATCTCCTGCTTCGACCTCTTCTCCAGGTCAACCCGGTGCAGTCTCACATGTTCGCTGGCCAACGGTGTCACCTGTACCTTAGCACTAGATCTGCAATGAGATAACTGTTTACGCCGCACGCCGCGGTCAGGTCGTGTACTTCTTCACCGTGAAGTAGCGGTCTCCGCTGTCGTGGAGGATCGTGGCCACCCTCTTCCCAGGCCCCAGCTCATCTGCGACCTGGAGCGCCAGATGAACGTTGGCCCCTGATGAGACCCCGCAGAAGATCCCCTCCTCCCTGACCAACCTCTCATGCATCGCGGCTGCGTCATCGTTGTCGACGGCGACCACCTCGTCAATGAGCCCGCTCTCCATCATCTCCTCGATGATGCCCCCGGTTACCTCGTCGCCGAACCCGGGCACCCTCCAGTGCCCCTCGCTGAGGGGGAACCTCCCTCCGGCTGGCTCGGCGCCCACTATTCGGACATCGGGGAGTTCCTCCTTGAGGACCTTAGCGATACCGTAGAGCGTCCCCCCGGTCCCTATGGAGGCCACGAAGGCGTCCACCCTCCCATCCATCTGCTCAAGTACCTCCCTCCCAGTCGTCAGATGAGCCCTCGTATTGGCGGGGTTGCTGAACTGTCGGGCCCACCACGTCTTGGGCTGACTCCGCTCTATCTCGTAGCAAGCCATGCGGGTCCCGATCTCCACCTCCGCACCGGCCACGCCGCCGCTCCCCGAAGCTCCCTCCCCCTTCAGTTCGTGGACCTCGGCCCCGTAGCTCTCCATGAGCCTTATCCTCTCAGGCGTCATCCCCTCGGGCATGTAGATGACAACCCTGTAACCCAGAAGGGTACCCACGAAGCTCAGGGAGGTGCCCGTGTTCCCGGTGCTCGCCTCGATGATAGTGTATCCGGGCCCCAGCTTGCCCTCCGTCTCCGCCTCCCTGATCATCTCCAGGGCGATGCGGTCCTTGAGGCTGCCGCTCGGGTTGAAGTACTCACACTTCACGAAGATGTCCGCAGCTCCGTCACCTGATAACTTATCCAGCTTGACCAGCGGGGTGTTCCCAATTAGATCCAAAACACTGTCGACAGCCTTCATCTGCTCTCAGTTAACAGCTAACATATCTCTGCATAACTATTTTGCGCGCGCGAACAATCTCTTGAGTGTGCGACTGAGTCTATCAGACTCAGATCCTATTCCTTAAACCTGACTCTCTTGGTCTTCTGCTTAGGAATATCAGAAAGATTCCTACGCCTATCATGGTAAACCCGAGACCCAGCAGAGACATTGATGTCACCATTTACGCGAACCTTCGCCACTTAGTAAAGCTCTCATTCTTAAACCTTTCTGACAAGGATTCTACTTCGCATAGAACAAAGGATGAGTTACAGCTGCATGACCCGGAGGGTCCTCTCCATCAGCCTCATCTTGGTGTCCATCTCGCAGAGGACGAACTTCATCACCATCTCCTCCGTCAGCCACCCCCGCTTGGTGACGAAGTCGATCATCTTCTCGTTCTTGAAGACGACGTCGCTCATCCTCCTCATCCTGAGAGAGTTCTCCAGCGTCTTCCCCATCTGAGCCCTCCAGGCACCCTCGAAGCGGGTCAACGGCTTCCCCTCCTCGAAGTACTCCACTAGGACCTGTCCGGCGATCCTCCCACAGATCAACGCCGGAGGTACACCGCCTCCGACGGTCGGGATCGTGTGGCCCCCCGCATCGCCGACAGCCAGAACCCTCTCGGTGCAGGTCCTCTCCATAGCGCCTCCCACGGGTATGAAGCCGGCCTTAATGGCCGTACGCTTCGCATTCCTGAGCTTCTCCGAGGAGATCGGGTGCTTCTCGACGAAGTTCCTCTGGTAGTCCCGGATGTTGAGCCCCTTCTTCATGTACGGCGTCCTCACCCCCGTCCCAACGTTGGCGACGTCGTCGCCCTTGGAGATGATCCAGGCGTAGGTCCCCGGGGCGATGTCCTCCCCGAGGTACATGTCGACGTAGTCGGGGTCGTGGTCTACATTGACCATCTCGTACTGGTACCCGACGCCGTAGTCGAGGGGGTCCCGGGAGACTGGCAGGCCCGCCCTACGGGCGACTAGTGAATATGCTCCGTCGGAGGCGACGATGGTCTTCGCCTCGATGTCTCTGACTCCATCGATGTCCTTGACCCTCACCCCCTTTCCATCCTTCAGGAGGTCTATCGCCTTCGTGAGGATCGCAATATCCGCTCCCGCCCTCGCCGCCTCATTGGTCAGATGCTTGTCGTAGAGCTTCCTCTCCAAGGTCAACCCCCTGAATGGGACGGCTACCTCATGGTTGTTGGGAAACACGAACTTCACGTACTTCGACCGGTTGACGATGCAGCTGCTGGGGGGATCAAAGAGCTCCTCCGCGTTGGGGACACTCGGGGCCAGGCGCTTCATCTCCTCCAGGCTGGGGATGTACTCGCCGCACTTGTCCGGTACGCCCACCTCCAGCTCCCTCTCGAGAAGGAGGACGCTGAGCCCCCTCTCCGCGGCGGTCTTAGCAGTCATGGAGCCCGCGGGGCCGGCGCCGACTATTACGACATCGTACAGAGATACTCCTCCTGATGGTTCAATGGTAATGCAGACTCCCTCTTTTAAAGATGCGGCATGGCCTAGATGATGACTTTCAACCTGTCAGCGGGGCTGAATTCCTTGTAGTACTGGTTGATGAGCTGCTCAAGGAAGTCCCTCGCCTCGCTGTCACCGAATTTCAGCAGGTATCCCCTCGCCTCCTCAGCGAAGCCCTTCATCTTCTCAATGGACCTCTCCAGCGCCCCGGTCTCCTCGTAGACCTCCTGGACGTACTCAAGGTCAATACTCTCCCTCTCGCCTGAGTAGACTGACAGCAGGGTCAGCCTGTCCTCATCTGACAGCCCGTCGGAGTCGAGAGCGTAGATCATGGGCAGGGAGATGTCGCCGTTGAGGAGATCGTTCCTCGAAAGCTCGTCTTCCCTGTTCTCGGCGTAGACCCCGCAGATATCGTCGCGTATCTGATATGCGTTCCCGAAGTGCTTCCCGAAGCCGGCCAAGTCCTTAGCGACCGTCTCATCATCCTTGATCATGAGGCCTCCGAGGACCGCCGCCGTCTCGAAGAGGCTTCCGCTCTTGAGGTAGTTGATGTAGAGGTACTCCTCCTCGGCGACGAGCTGCCTCCTGTAGAGGGTCTGCAGGGCCACCCCCTGGACCATCTTGAGGGCGGCCTCCGAGAGCCAGTCGACTATGCTCGTCCTACCGGTCTTGGCGGCGTACTTGAGCCCAAGGCTCAGGAGTGCGTCACCCGTGAGGACCGCCCGCTTCCCCCCGAACTTGACGGGGACCGAGGACGTCCCCCTCCTGAACAGGTCCTCGTCTATGATGTCATCGTGGACGAGGGTGCCATTATGAATCAGCTCCAAGGCCAGGAAGGCGTCCTTCGCATCCCTGTAGTCGCCGCCCACGACCTCAGCGCAGTAGACACACATGATGGGCCTGAGGCGCTTCCCCCCGCTCGCGACGGCGAACTTTGTAGGAACCTGGAGGATGGGGTTGACGTGGGAGAGGTCGAGCTCCTTGAGGGCACTGTTGATGTAACCCAGCTTCTCCCCCAGTCTCTCCGCGAGGTTGATCAGGTGACAGCACCTTTCCTAGTGAACTCGTATCTAACCCCCTGTAATCCTATTTTAACTTAAGGGTTCTTTCCGCTGCCTTTTGGGAAGAATTATTAGTGTGTTAATGCGAGGAAGTCAAGACATTCAGATGAGCCTGAAGACCTGGTTCAACGAGACGAGACCCCCGTTCCTACTCCTCACACCCATCACATACTCGGTGGGAATAGCATCCGCGTACATAGTGGGAAGCTTCGACGTCTTCCGAGCCCTGCTGGGCCTCGTCGGGGTACTCCTCGCCCATATCAGTATAAACGTCATCAACGACTACTTCGACTACAAGAGCGGCCTCGACTTCACCACGAAGCCGACGCCCTTCAGCGGAGGCAGCGGGATGCTCATCTCTGGAACCCTTCAAGCGAAGGACGTCTACAAATTCGCCGTGGGAAGCCTCATCATCGGGAGCGCCATCGGCCTCTACTTCGCCTACACGATGGGCTGGATGCTCCTGCCCCTCGTCGCCGCCGCAGCCATCTCCATCTACTTCTACACCCCCGCCTTCTCCCACTGGTACATCGGGGAGATAATAACGGGCACCAACTTCGGGCCGCTAATGGTCCTCGGGGGATACTTCATCATGGCCGGGCAGTACAGCTACAATGCCCTAGCAGCGGGGGTCATCCCCGGCATACTCGTTGGAACACTCCTCTTCCTCAACGAGTTCCCCGACATGGAGGCGGATGAAGGAGTGGGACGTAAGAACGTCGT
>Ga0114919_10002486_pt1 | contig 14927 bp, 12 predicted proteins | sample BlataG_FD_88682 | JGI IMG/M metagenome (GOLD analysis project Ga0114919, IMG submission 88682) | Deep subsurface microbial communities from Black Sea to uncover new lineages of life (NeLLi) - Black_00105 metaG | ecosystem: Environmental > Aquatic > Marine > Oceanic > Sediment | place: Atlantic... | reverse complement strand
CCACGGGAAGTCTTCCCACCAACTCAGGGATCAATCCATATTTGATCAGATCGTCTCCTTCGACCAAACTTAATATCTCTCCGATCCTCTTTTTTCCTTTGGTGGCGATTTTTGCCCCGAAGCCCATGACCTTGTGCGTGACTCTGGATTCGACGATTCTTTCCAACCCGTCGAATCCCCCTCCGCATATGAAGAGTATATTCTTGGTATTGATCTGGATGAAATCCTGCTCCGGATGTTTTCTTCCACCTTTGGGCGGCGCGTTGGCCACTGTCCCCTCAAGTATCTTCAGTAGCGCCTGTTGGACTCCTTCGCCGGAAACGTCCCGGGTGATGGAAGGATTTGCCTCCCTGCGGGCTATTTTGTCTATCTCGTCGATGTAGATTATCCCCTTTTCCGCCCTGGCAACGTTGTAGTCAGCCGCCTGGAGCAGCCGCACCAGAATGTTCTCCACGTCTTCGCCCACGTAGCCTGCCTCGGTTAAGGCAGTGGCATCCGCGATGGAGAAGGGGACGTGAAGCATTCTGGCTAAGGTTTGAGCCAAAAGGGTTTTGCCCGTACCGGTGGGTCCCAAAAGAAGGATGTTGCTTTTCTCCAGCTCAACGTCGTCCTCGAGTTGGGGGAACAATACTCTCTTATAATGGTTATACACCGCCACCGAGATCGACTTCTTGGCCCCCTCCTGCCCGATCACGTACAGATCCAATAATTCCTTGATCTTCCTGGGCTTGGGAAGCTTAAAGGCCACCTCTTTTTTGGTTTTGTTCAGATCCCTGTCCAGAATGTCCTTACAAACGGTGACGCACTGATCGCAGATTAAGGCTTCCGGCCCGGAGAAGAACTTACCCTTGTGGTGGAGCTCTCTCCCACAGAAGGAACACGTTCGAGGGGATGAGCTTTTTTCTCGACTTTCTCCTTTACGCGGCAAATCTGATTCCTTTCATTAGTCCGAGTCCTATTTCGGTTTCTTTTCGAAGACCTCGTCTATCAGCCCGTAGGTTTTGGCTTCCGCCGCCGACATGAAGTAGTTACGATCGGTGTCTTTTTCGATTCTTTCAATTGGCTGCCCGGTGTGCCTGGATAGAAGCTCACTCATTTTTTTCTTTACCAGCAACAGCTCCTTGGTGTGGATCTCGATGTCGGAAACCTGTCCCTGCACCCCTCCCCAGGGCTGGTGGATCATGACCCGGGAGTGAGGTAATGCCCCTCTTTTTCCTTTAGCTCCGGCACAAAGAAGCAGGGCCGCCATGCTGGCTGCCTGCCCCACGCAGGTGGTGGCCACGTCCGGCTTGACGAACTGGATGGTGTCGTAAATGGCCAACCCCGACGGAACCATCCCCCCGGGTGAGTTTATGTACAGGTTTATGTCCTTCTCCGGATCATCCGCTTCCAGAAACAGAAGCTGGGCTATCACCAGATTGGCCACAACGTCCTCAATCGGCGAACCGATGAAGACTATCCGGTCTTTTAAAAGGCGGGAGAAGATGTCGTAAGCTCTCTCTCCCCTTCCGGTCTGTTCTATCACATAGGGAACTAAGGGCATGTTTGGTCCTTTCTCGTTTGGTTTATCTGCAACAGGGACGTTAGGCGTCCGCCGTTAGCTGGTTTGGCCTTTTGAATCCTCTTTTACTATCACCTGAGCAGGAATAGTCTCCTCTTTTATCTTCGCACTCTTTCGCAAGAAATCCAGAACTTTCTTCTCCAGAATGTCCTCTCTGATCTTTTTGATCTGGGAGGGATTTTCCACCAGCTTTTTAGCGTCCTCGGTCTTCATCTTATAGTCCCGGGCAAAGTTCTCCACCCAGGCATCCATATCTTCTTTGGTCACCTGAATCTTCTCCTTCTCGACGATCTGGTGGAACAGGAAATCCCACTTTATGTGACCAGAGGCGACCTCCTTGTAATCCTCCCTGACTTTCTTCTCGTCCACCTTTTTGTATTTTCCCTTTAGATCCTTTATCAAGGATTCCATATAGTAGTCAAAAAGAGTATCAGGGACCTCGAAGGGATTGCTCTTTATCACCTGGTCTACCAGCTCATTCTTCACCTCCACCTCTGCATCCCGGCGGGATTTTTTGAGCAGGCCCTCTCTTATCTTGCCCTTGAGTTCGTCTAAGGTCTTGAATTTCCCCACGGTTTTGGCGAACTCGTCGTTTGCCTCGGGAAGGATCTTTTCTTTTATCTTCTTGATGGTGATCCTGTATCCCACCTTCTTTCCTGCCAGCTTCTTGTTGTGAAAGTCGCCGGGATAGCTTACCTCAAACTCCCTCTTCTCGCCGGCTTTTGCCTTAAGCAGGGCATCCTGAAATTCCTTGATCATATTGTGGGGGTCTAAGACGAGCTCATGGTTTTTCACGTCCTCCTTCTTCCCATCCTGCACTTTGGAGAGATCAACGATCAGGTGATCGTGGTATCTGGCCTCCCTTTCTACCGGCTGAAGCTGGGCGAGGTCTTCCCGGAGATACTTCAAAGATTGTTCGAGGTCATTGTCCGTTATCTCTTTGACCCTTTTCACCACCTCCAGGCCTTTGTAGTCTTTCACGTCGACCTCCGGCTTGACTTCGATCTCTGCCTGGAATTTCAGCGGCGTCCCTTCCTTGAACTGAATCTCCTTCACCTCCGGCAGGCTTATGGGAGAGAGGTCGGTCTCCTTCAACGCATCCTCATATGCTCTGGGCACCAGCGTCTCCAAAACCTCCTTCTGGATGGCCTCCCCATAACGAAGCTTCACCAGATTCATCGGCGCCTTACCCTTGCGGAAGCCAGGAATCTTGGCTTGGCTTTGGTATTTCCGGTAGGCGGCCTCGAATTCTTCATCCACCGTCTCCCTGGGCACTTCGATCTCCAGGGTCCTTTTCCACGCCTTTCCCTCGCGCACGTCGACGGTCAGTTTCTTTTCTTCCTTTTTCGATGGACTCAAGTCTGGACTCCTTGTTCAGTCCTCAGTTATCAGTCAGCAGTTTGCAGTCTTCAACTGTCAGTATGCGGTCGGCCCTCTCTACATTCTTGTCGGCACCTTTCCGCCGACTGCCAACTGTAGACTGTCGTTTGTCAACTGCGGACGGGGAGACTCGAACTCCCACGGTCTTTCGACCAACAGCTCCTAAGGCTGTCGTGTATACCAATTTCACCACGTCCGCTTTCGCAAGCAAACAACTTAACAAATCTCACTGCAAAATCAAGTTAAAACTGAATATCTGCTCGCGAGGCACAGTCACATATACGTAGTTGCAGAGCCGGGAAGTTGAACGAGAATAGCTCTCAGCAGGTGGGGTTTCTTCTGTCTAACCCAAGGGAGTGAATGAAGTCGAGGCCGGGCAGGATGCCCGGCCTACCAGATAGAAAAAGCCGGACAACCTCACCTCGCAGCCTCGGCTCTGCGCTGGGCAGGATGCCCTTCAGGGTGAGTCCCTTTCCTTCGACCCTGAGTTCTCAGGACCGAAGGGCAGGATGAACCCGGCCTACCCGGGTGGAATGCAGGTGGCAAAATGTCGGCCGTGGTCGGGGCCCTCAGCCTCGACGGATAACACCTGTGGGCCGTAAGGCGGCGTAATGCCCCGCTTTCGTTGTCAACTTGACAATTGCGGTTCTACGATTATATTCAAACCAGCCGTATTATGATAGATGAAAGGAAGCGCAGATATGACAAAAGACCATAAACACATAGCCTCAAGGGAAGACGAGCTTCTCAAGTGTCTGAAATGCGGAACCTGCCTTTCGGTCTGCCCGCTGTATGCCGAGACAAGACGCGAGCCGGATGCGGCCAGAGGCAGGATGGCCCTAATTGAGGCGGTACAAAAGGGCGAGTTGGATTTAAGCGAGGTCTTCAGAAAGAAGATAAACTTCTGTCTAAACTGTAAATCGTGCGTGGAAGGTTGTCCCAGTGGGGTGAAAGCGGACGATCTGATCCTGTGCGCCAGGGCAGACTTAGTGGAGGCGGGTAAGTTCACTTTTCTGGAAAGATTGATCTTCCGACATATGATGAAGAGAGGAAGGCTTCTTCCGCCGGTGGCAAGATGGGCCACCTTTGCCGGAAGGATAGCCAATAAAATTCTGCCGGCTAAGAATCCCTTAACTCTGTTTTTGCCCTTCCCGGACGGCTGGAAGGAGCGAATCTATCCCCGGATTGCAAAAAAGCCTTTGAGAAAAAGATTCCCCGAGGTGGTGAGCGTAAAAAATCCAAAGATGAGAGTGGGCTATTTCTACGGATGCGGTACCAACATGGTCTATCCCGAGGTGGGTGAAGCTTTGATAAAGGTGTTGACTCATAATGACATCGAGGTGGTGATCCCCAAGGGACAGATATGCTGTGGCACATCTATCTATAATTCGGGCGATTTCAAGACCGGAATCAAACATGCCAAGAGAAACCTGAAAGTCTTCAAAGATGCGAAGGTGGACTGCATTGTGGTCAATTGTGCTTCGGGCGGATTAACCCTAAAGAAGGAATACAAGGAGCTTCTGGGAGTCGACTTCGATATTCCGACTTATGACATCTCGGAATTTTTAGTCAACGTCATAGACATGAAAAAAGATTTCAAACCGCCGGAGAAGGAAATTGTCATTACCTATCACGATCCCTGCCATTTGAACCGGGGGCAGGGCATCAAGGATGAACCCAGAAAGATCTTAGAACAACTACCTGGAGTTAAGTTTATCGAGATGGCCGACTCGGACAGATGCTGCGGCGGGGGAGGGTCGTTTAATCTGAAGTATTATCCCATCTCCAAGGGCATAATGGAATATAAACTGGAAAATATGGAAAAGATCGACCCCGACTTTCTGGTCAGTGGGTGTCCCGGGTGCATGATGCGGTTTGGAGAGACATTCCTCCAAAGAAAAATGAGACAAGGAGTAAAACACCCTATCCAGCTTTTAGCCGATGCCTACCCCGATGGTGAGAGTTCGTAAGCTAAGCTCAAGGAGATCTGTCCTTTAACCACCATCCGTCAGTCATGGTTACTCTATCTTGAATAAATTGAACATCCTTCCGCTTTCCAGGAAAAAAGTGACAGCCTTACCCTTTGCGTTCCTCCTGAGCCTCTCTTTTGCTCTTTTCTGTTCAAGGGCCAGTATAGGATCTGCAGATCAAAGCCTGGGCGGTGAGAACTCCGGATTCTCAGTGGATCTGGTAGTGGACGAAATGTCAGAGCAGAGCGAAGATAGTGGCGGAGTGATCAGGGTTAATGCGGATTTTGATGAGAAAAACAAAAACAGAGATGGCAATCCCCTAACAGATTATCAGCCGGACGAAAAGGAAGGTCACCGGATAGTCGGGGATGATCCGAACCTGATGAATGGGTCTCTCTTGATAGACGGAGCCGGAAAAGGAAAATGGAGGCTCGTCTTTTCGGAGAACACAAAGGTTTGGAGAAAGAAAAAAGGTGGCAGGTACGTGGAACTGATTTCCTCCCGGTTTTCAAAGAAGGTGAAACTCCCCTTCTCCTGCGAGTTTAAGGTTGAGGGGATAAAGGCGAGCCAACTCACCAACGACGTGAGAATCTTAGCAGAGTTCACCCCCGCCAAGTCAAAGGAGACTTACCGTGACTCGGTCTTTCTGACCGTCTTAGAGACTCAATTCGTGGTGACCTTCGACGATGGGCCTCTGCCGGAAAAGACGGACAAGATAGTAAGAGCGCTGAATAACTTCTATCATAACGGCCAGCGGGTCAGGGCTGCGTTCTTCCACATCGGAGTAAAGATAAAGAAATTTGGTGACCTGACCCAGTTTGTCCACCAGCACGGGCACCTGGTGCTGAACCATACCCATTATCATGCACATTTTACCTACAGGATGCTGAATGACGAAGAGATCAGAGATGATATCGTTTTGTGTGAGGAGGAGATTCGCAGGGCGCTGGGCAGGGAGCCGGAGAAGATCATTCGCAGCAGAGCTTTGAGGGAAGACAAGAGATTTGAGAAAGAGGTTAGGAGATTAGGTTACAAAATCTGCACCGGCGAACTTTTGGATGATTGGGAGGCCTCGTCGGTCGAGGAAATCCAAACCAGGGCGGAGGAGATTCTCAAGTCCTGGAACACCAGAGAAGACCCGAGACTGCATCCATACCCGGCCATTCTGATCTTCCACGAATTCCCTGAGTTGATCTATGACCATATCGGGGAGATCATCAGCTATCTGCAGGATCGCGGATTCGTTCTGGTCAGCTTCGATCCCGATCTGATATATTGAACGGATCCTTTATGTTGCTAAAGCTAAACAAATCGAGCATCTTGCCGGCCTGCCGAAAGAAGGAGATGTTCCTGTCCATCATCTCTCTCCTTTTGGTTTTCTCTTCTTTCCCCCACTCAAAAGTCAGTGCCAGTTCGTCGAACGTGAATAAAGGAGAGGCGACTCGGGAATTCTCCGTGAATCTGGCGATCGCCGGAATGTCGGAGGAGACCGAGGACAGCGGCACCGTGATCAGGGTTAACGCCGATTTCGACGAGAAAAACAGAAACGCAGAAGGGAATCCGCTGGCGGACTATCAGCCGGACGTAAAGGGGGGTCACCGGATTGTGGCCGACGACCCGAACCTGATGGATGGGTCGCTTGCCATACACGGAGCCGGAGGAGGGAAATGGAGGCTCATTTTTCCGGAGAGGATAAAGGTGTGGGTAAAGGGGGACAGTTCTGAGTATGAGGAATTGGATTCCTCCTGGTTCTTCAAAAAAGCGGGAGCACCGATCTCCTGTGAGCTTAAGATCGAGGGCATCAGAGGGAGCCAATCTGCCAACGACGTACGAATCTTGGCCGAGTTCACCCCCGCTGAGTCAAAAAAGACCTACCGCGACTCAGCCTTTCTTACCGTTCTGGAGACCCAATTCGTGCTCACATTCGATGATGGACCTTTGCGGGAGAAGACAGAAAAGATAATAGGGGCGCTGAAGAATTTCTATCATAATGGTGAGCCGGTCAGAGCGGCCTTTTTCCAGAGAGCTCCCAAAATCCAACAGCACCCAGAGCTTTGCCGACTTGTGGATGAAAAGGGACATCTGGTGTTCAACCGAGCGCTTGAACTGGAACGCCGGGCGCGCAAGAGGACCAAGGCCAAGGATATCGACGAGAACATGCGTCTGTGGGAGGCAGAGATCTTCAGGGCGCTGGGCAAGACGCCGGAGAGGATGATCCGGGCCAGATACCTGAAGAAGGGCGACCGTTTCGAAAAAGAGGTCCAGAAGATCGGTGCCAGAATCTGCGGCGGCGAGCTCACCTTTGATTTCCGCTCCTCCTCGGAGGACAAAGTCAAGAGGATGACGGCAGAGATTCTCCAGGGCTGGAACACCAAGGAAAACCCAAGACTGCACCCATATCCGGCCATTCTGATCTTCCACGAGTTCCCCGAGGTGACTTATAACCATATAGGGGAGATTTTGAGCTACCTGCAGGATCTCGGATTTGTCTTGGTCAGCTTCGATCCCGATCTGATCTATTGAAAGACCCTTAGAAGGATTACGTTTCGTTTCCGCAGCTGTCTCGATCTGCAGTCTTCTCGCCCATATACAACTAGCCTACTTTTCCCGAGAAAAAGGATTTTTCCCTTGCCTGATTGGTCAAAAGGATATTCATTAGGGGGAATTTGCGGCGGTATTCGCTGGCTTAACCTCAAATCGACGAATCGGAATTGAGTCAAGGAATGAAAATCCCACGGTTTCTTATCTCATTATTCCTTCTGCTGACGCTGATGCATTGCGGGGGTAATCCGCACGACGGCAATCCGAATAACGAGTTTGACTTCAGCCTTCCCGATCTAAAGGGAAAGACTCATAGCCTGAAGGATTTCAGCGGGGAGGTTGTGGTGCTGAACTTCTGGGCCACCTGGTGTCCTCCCTGCCTGGAGGAGACGCCTAAGCTGAACGATCTTCATTCAAGATACAAGGACAGCGGTGTGCACGTGATCGGCATCGCCCTGGACAAGGATAGCTTAGACATTGTAAGACCGTTTGTGAAGAAGAATAATATCACCTATACCATCCTTAGAGGCGACCAGGAGACTTTTGCCATTCTGTCCAGTGGCTCCTCGGGGAAGGACTTCAAGGGAGTGCCAACCACGCTGATCATCGACAGAAAGGGCAAGATTCGAGAGAGATTCGACGGCTCCTTCGAATTGGAACAACTGGAGGAGCGCCTGCGCTCGCTGCTTGCGGAATGAGATAGACACCATACTCCCAAAGAGAGGTAAGATATGGAAAGGAAGTACAGATTATCCACACTGGCCATCCATGCCGGGGAGGAGGAGTTCTCTCCACCCGGAGCAGTGACGACGCCGATTTACCAAACTTCCACATTTGCCTTCAGGAACACGGCTGAGGTGATAGAGTATCAGAAAGGGGACCCGTCCAAATATCTTTATACCCGGTACGGAAATCCCACCGTGGCCGTAGTGGAGAAGAAAATAGCGGCATTAGAGGGAGGAGAAGCCGCCTTGGTGGTCTCCTCGGGGATGGCAGCCGTATCGACGCTCGCGTTGACTTTGGCCTCCTCCGACGACGAAATTATCAGCACCGAGCCGGTCTACGGAGGCACTTTTCATCTGTTCAAGGATGCCCTGGCTAAGCTTGGCATCAAGGTTCATTTCGTAGATCCGGAAAAAATCGACAAAGCGAAGGACCTGCTGAATAAAAAGGTCAAACTCTTCTTCTGCGAGACACCAACCAATCCCAATCTCAAAGTCGCAGACATCGGAAGGATCGTAGAGATCGCCAGGGAGAGACAGGTGCCGGTAGCCGTAGACAATACCTTTGCCACGCCATACAACCAGAATCCACTCTCCCTGGGAGCGGACTTCGTGATTCACAGCGGAACCAAATACCTGGGAGGGCACAGCGACCTGGTGGCAGGGGTTATCGTGGGACCGAAGAACGTCATAGACAAAGCCCGAGAGACCATGAAGGTGATGGGCGGTTGTATCGACCCCTTCGGGGCCTTCCTTCTGTTGCGAGGTCTGAAGAGCTTAGCCGTTAGAGTAGACCGGCAAAACAAAAACGCCATGAAGGTGGCCGAATTCTTATCGGAGCACGAAAAGGTGAGCCGGGTATTCTATCCCGGGCTCCCCGCGTGTGCCCAGCATGATCTGGCGAAAAGCCAGATGAGAGGTTTCGGGGGGATGGTCTGTTTCGAGGTGAAAGGAGGGCTTGAGTCGGCCACTAAGGTGATCGATAACCTTAAGCTTTTCATCAACGCTACCAGCCTGGGGGGTGTGGAATCCTTGGTCAGCCTTCCCGTCTTGACCTCCCATTTTGGTTTTGAGGAGAAGGAGCTGAAAAGGGCTGACGTGACCCCAGGAATGGTGCGCCTCTCCTGCGGCATCGAGGACCAAGAGGATTTACTTGAAGACTTGGAGCAGGCTCTGACGAAGATCTGACGACACACTCTTGACTGGATGCAAAAAGGAATATATCAACTCTTAATCTATCTGCCTGAATCCGTTCCTATCCAAATCGGGAAGAGGGGAAGATTCAGATTTCCAAAGGGTTACTACATCTACACCGGCAGCGGCAAAAACGGGCTTAGAGGGAGGATAAAGCGGCATGTTCGAAAAGAGAAGAAACATTTCTGGCACATAGACTATCTTTTGGATCATGCATCGGTGAAGGCCGTTCTTTCTTTCGCCAATGAAAGAAAAGATGAATGCTCCCTATCTTTAGAGACATTAGCAGGGCCAAGGGCGGAGGTGATAGTCCCCAAGTTCGGGTCAAGCGACTGCGGTTGTTCAACCCACCTGGTCTTCTTCAAGAGACTGAAAGACGTTCCTTCAAGAAACAGCGAAGCAAGTTCTTCCTCATATACTGAGAGGTGATGAAATGCCCAGCAGAGTCTATTTCATAAATGCGCGGGTGGATACATTCGATTACAAGGACAGCGTCGAAGGCAGGTTGGAGCGCACGCTGAAAAAGCTCGATCTCAAGAAATACTTTTCCGAAGATGAATTGGTCCCGGTCAAGATGCACCTGGGCAATCCGGGAGCGCACCATACCATCAGGCCTAATTTCGTCAGGCTGGTCGTGGATCAACTAAAGAAGATCAACACCAAGCCTTTTGTCACCGACTCGGTACGCTTGAGGGCCTATGAGTATCTGGACGCGGCCAACCGGATGGGTTACAACGCCATGAGCCTGGACGCGCCGGTGATAATCGCCGACGGGATCTTCGGATTGGATTCGGTGAAGGTGAAGGCAGGCAAAATCTTAAAGGAGCTTTCCATTCCCTCTGCCATTCATGATGCCACCTCTATGATGGTCCTCTCCCATGTGAAAGGGCACATAGACACCGGTCTGGCGGGGGCCATCAAGAACCTGGCTATGGGATGCGTTACCGCGATGCCCCGGGGATGCGACTGGAAGGAGGGAGGTAGGGGGAAGATGCACTTTCAGATGGACGAGGTGATGACCTGGCACGAAGATCTCTGTACCTTCTGTGGCATCTGCGTCCGCATCTGCCCCCTGGATGCCATTTCGATCAAGGGTAAGAGCTTCCTGGTAGATGAGAAGAAGTGCTGGAGATGCGGGAGGTGCGTGCGGGTATGCCCGGAGAAGGCTCTAACCGTTCCCCAATCCGTGAAGAGATTCTCCGTATCCTTAGCCGAAGCGACCAAGACGGTCCTCTCCACATTCAAGAAAGGGAAGGTCTTTTATGTGAACTTCCTCTTTGACATCCAGCCGGAATGTGACTGCATGGCCGTCTCCGATACTCCGGTGGTGCAGGATCAGGGGATTCTGCTGTCGGACGATATCGTGGCCATCGATCAGGCCTCACTGGATTTGATTGCCAAAGCTCAGGCCCTTCCGCAATCCAAAGCAGCAGAACTGAAGAGAAAAAAGTATGCAGATATTCTGGGGGCGCTCCACGAGAAGGACTCCAAGGTTCAGATAAAGGCGGCTGAGAAGATGGGCTTAGGGCAGAGTGACTATCGACTGGTCGAGATTTGAAGCGATTTTGGGACCAGAACCTAACTTAAGTTAGGTTCTGGTTCACAATCAAAGCCAAATAAGAAAAAAGGGGTTCCGATTCTGATGTCATCGTTGGTTGTATCTTTCGGATCCTGCAACCCGTGAAACAGGACTCTGAAACGTGTTAAGCCGATCACGAAAAGCTGAGCTATCCCTTCTTTTGTTGACCTTCATCTGGGGGACCACCTTTCCCCTGGTAAAGACCGCTCTTGACTTCTCCTCCCCGTTTCTCTTCGTGTTCATCCGATTCGCCCTGGCCGCCGTGGCGGTCTGGCTGGTCTTCCGGGGAAGAATCTCCTTTGAAGCCAAGGGCATTGTCAAAGCCGGAGCCATAATCGGAGTTTTTCTTTTTCTCGGCTTTGCCTTCCAGACTCTGGGACTGAAATACACGTCAGCGTCCAAGTCGGCCTTCATCACCGGGCTTTTTGTGGTTATGATTCCTCCGCTCTCTTATCTGATACTCAAAGAAAAGGTGAGGATATTCTCCTTGATCGGAGTTGTCTTAGCTTTGGGCGGGTTGTGTCTCATGACCCGTCCCGGGGGTTCGCAGTTCAACATAGGCGACTTCTTCACCTTTTTCTGCGCGATCTCCTTCTCGCTGCAGGTAATCTTGGTGCAGATATATACCAGGAGGTTTGACTTCCTAACGCTCACCTTCATTCAGATAGCGGTCACCGCCCTTCTGAGTATCCCTTTTGCCCTGGCACTGGAAACCACCAAGCTGGTGTACGATCCCCGGCTGATCTTGGCCATTTTCGTCTGTGCCATCCTGGCCACGGCCCTTGCCCTCTTCCTTCAAAACCGGATGCAGAAAGACACCACCACGGTTAAAGCCGCCCTAATCTATGCCATGGAACCAGTCTTCGCCGCGGTCTTCTCCTATCTTCTGTTGAGTGAAATCTTAGGCTGGCTCGGAATCTTGGGGGGCGGTCTGATCCTCTGCGGCATGCTCTGCTCTGAGTTGGGCAGGAGGTAAGACCGGCTGGGGCAACCGTCGAAGGCATCTTTCTTGGAAAGCAAACTTTTTTTATCACGTCCCGTAATAGAATGGTAGTAATTGAGATTGAGATTCAGTCTCAATTAGGGAGGAACACGTGACCCATGCCATTCAAGTTTTTGCCGAGTACCTCAACTCGAAGGACTTGAAGCTGACCAAGGAGAGAAAGGCAGTTCTGCAGGAGGTCTTTCTTCACCCGGGACATCTGGAGGCGGAGGAGTTGGCTCATAAGCTGCGCAAGAAGCGAAAAAGAGCCTCCCGGGCTACCATCTACCGGACCTTGGATCTTCTGGTGGAGAGCGGGATAGTCCGAAAGGTGGATTTAGGACACGGGCACAGCCACTACGAGTTGGAACTGGATCACCCCCATCACGAGCATATGATCTGTCTTAAATGTGGCCGGGTGCTTGAGTTTTCAGACAAAGCTATTGAAAAAGCACTGAGCCGGCTTTGCAGAACCAGTGGATTCGAGCACACCTCTCATCGCTTTCAGGTCTTCGGGTATTGCGACAGATGCAAGAAGGCCGAGAAGCAAGGTGACCAGGTTTGATGCAGCTGGCTGTAAAAGAGTGAGGAATCAAGGCCGTACTCTCGTGTTCGGAAAAGAGAGAAATTAGGAGAAGATGACGACTATAGATCTGACTCAACTGGAAGAGGGAGAATCCGGGCGGATCGTGTTGATAAGCGGCGGACACGGTCTGATACGACGCCTTGAATCTCTGGGGATAAGAGTGGGCAAGAAGGTGACCAAGGTGAGCGCTCAGTTTATGCGGGGCCCGGTCACGGTGAGGATAGACGGTTTTCAGGTGGCGCTGGGCTTTGGGATGGCAAGGAAGATATTTGTGGAGATAAAAAGATGAAGGACGATTATTCCTCCTCTGTTTTTCGATTCTTTGAGAAATGGGCACAAGCTCAAAGCCTCTTGCGGGACGGCCATGGGACGTGCGAGAAATTGGAAACGTGATAAGGGGGGCGCAATTGCAATGTCAACTATCACAAGAAAAGAGAGGGAAGGTTAACCCGTGAAAAGAACGACATTCATTTCAATGCTGGCTGTCGGCGTGAGACTGGTTTCTCCAGAATTTGTTTATGCGCAGGAGAGACTCGGTCTTCTCATTATAGCTCACGGTTCCCCTATGGCTCAATGGAACACCCCCGTTCTTGAACTTGAGGAAGAAGTGAAGAGAGTGATGTTTGAAAGGAGCGATAACCCTTTTAGTGGAATTCGAATCGCTTTGATGGAATTCAACGAGCCATCAATTAGTACCGTAATCAAAGATCTCGAGAACACCGGCGTTGACAGGGTTTTCGCCATACCATTGTTTATTGCTCCATCCGGACATTCCTTGTATGATGTTCCCACTATCTTAGGATTGTATGGCGACCGGGAGATGATTGAGACAGTCAAAGAAGAAGGGATAGACGTTGTTGATACTAAAATGAAGATTACCATAGGACCTTCGCTAAATGTGGGAAGTGTTTTGAGAGAGGTAATGTCAGATAGAGTAGGAGAGTTATCAACAGCGCCCGATTCAGAAGGGGTGGTCCTTCTTGCGCACGGAGATACCCGTTTTCAGCCGATTTGGGATTCTATGTGCAGGAAGATTGGTTCTTATGTCTGTGCCAGGACAGGCATCCCTTACTTTGATTATGCTTTTGTGGAGATAGGTCAATCCTTTATCCCGGAAGGCGTGCCGGTTATTCTAAGAACAGCGGATAAATGTAGTAAAACGATAGTGGTTGGAACATATCTGGCAATGAGCGTCGAGGATATGGCTCAAAATTCCAGCTTGCATATTGGTCGGATGAAAATAGAGAGCGGGAAGATATTTGCCGGTAAGAACGTACATTTTGCCAAACGAGGTCTCTTACCCGATAAACGGATATCGGAATGGATAGTTGATAGGGCCATGGAATGGGTAGAGAGCCTGCAATGATTTGATCTTCACCTAACAGGTTTCCTCGCTTTTCCCTCATTCCGTCAGTGTCAGCAGGATTCACAGGATCTATGATGTCGGAAATCAGATAAAGGAACTATCCGTGCGCAAGATTCTTCTAATCGGCAATCCCAACGTGGGCAAAAGCGTGATCTTCTCCCGGCTCACCGGGGTCAACGTAATCGCCTCTAACTATCCGGGCACCACGGTGGAGTTCACCCGGGGGCATATGAAGTTGGGAGAGGAGGAGGTGGAGATAATTGACGTGCCCGGAACCTACGACCTGGACCCCACCTCGCCGGCAGAGGAGGTGGCCGTTCGGATGGTTGAAGAAGGGGACTTGATCGTCGACGTGGTCGATGCCACCAACTTAGAGAGGAACCTGAACCTCACCCTGCAGTTGCTCAAAGACGGAAAGCCGGTTGTCGTGGCCCTGAACCTCTGGGATGAGACCCGCCATATCGGCATCTCCATCGACGTGGACAAGCTTCAAGGAATTCTGGGGGTGCCGGTTATCCCCACCTGTGCCATAACGGGTGAGGGGATCAGGGAGCTGGTCTCAGAACTTCCCCATGCCAGATCAAACACCTTTCAATATGAGGAAGAAAAAAGATGGGAGAAGGTGGGAGAGATCGTGGGACAGGTGCAAAAGATTACCCACCGCCATCACACCTTCTTAGAGAGGCTGGAGGATATCTCCATAAAGCCGGTTACCGGTTTGCCCCTGGCTGTGATAACCTTACTGGTGGCTTTTCAAATCATCCGGTTTATCGGCGAGGGACTGATCGGACTCCTATTTGAACCCATATTTGAGAAGCTCTGGGCACCATCGATGATGCGGGTCTCGGATTTTCTGGGTGACGGATTCGTTCACGATCTACTTATAGGAAAGCTCGTGGACGGCCAGATAGACTTTGTGGAATCGTTAGGGCTTTTGACCACCGGTCTCTTTGTGCCCATTGCCATGGTTCTCCCTTACGTTTTCTCTTTCTATCTGGTCTTGAGCTTTCTCGAGGATTCAGGCTATCTTCCCCGTCTGGCGGTGT
>Ga0114919_10002481_pt1 | contig 14952 bp, 17 predicted proteins | sample BlataG_FD_88682 | JGI IMG/M metagenome (GOLD analysis project Ga0114919, IMG submission 88682) | Deep subsurface microbial communities from Black Sea to uncover new lineages of life (NeLLi) - Black_00105 metaG | ecosystem: Environmental > Aquatic > Marine > Oceanic > Sediment | place: Atlantic... | reverse complement strand
TGATGGGACATCAGTGATACACATAGATAACGTTTGATACGTTAGAAATTCAAGTTACATTTAATAAATTAAATGTAACAAATACAAATACAAAAAATTAATTATAACAAAACTATTAATTATGACGGAACTATTAATTATGACGGAACTATTAATTATGACGGAACTATTAATTATCACGGAACTATTAATTATGACGGAACTGGGAAACGATAGAAAAATACTTCTACTGCACCGTGTGCCCCCAAACCTCCGTTGACAGCGATAGTAGATCCTACCTCAGCCAAAATAGGTGTGTAAATACCAGAACCAGCGCCAGCTGAACCAGAATCTTGAAGCAAGAAATCACCGCCGACATTTGAAGTTGCCATATCCCCTGCTGGTCCGCCAATACCGCCGCTATCTGCAAATAATACGCTACTAGCTCCCCCTCCTGCACCGCCAAATACAGAACCAGGTTGTGTGGCTCCAGCACTACCGTTACCTGTACTGTTACCACCATCTCCGCCAGTGATCGTATCGCCAGTTTTTCCATCTTCTAAATTTATCCCTAGACCTCCTCCTGAAGGATTTACTGCTACTAAAGTTCCTGGTCCAGCCGACTGTGTGAGCAATATATCGTTAGGACCGGGAGTAACGGGACTACCATCAGGCAGATTTTCGCAGAAATAAAATCCACCTCCTCCACCTCCTCCACCACATCCACCCTTTCCACCAACACCTACAACCGAAACAATCCCAGCAGGAGTAGATATTACTTTACCCCCTTTACCTCCTTCTCCACCCTTTGCTCTAATATCCTCAAATCCTGGAGTGGAACCTACAAAGCTAACCACGGAATCTCCTCCCGGAAGTCCATCTCCATTTGGATCTGTAGGTACAAGACTAGCAGCTCCAACTTCGATATTTAATGTAGAAGGAAATCCAGGTGCAAAAGGGCGAGAAACTTCAACGAGGTGACCACTTCCACCACCACCTCCAGGTGGAATTATGAAAGGCAGTTCAGTCAACAGGGCAATACAAAAGAACGAGAAAACTTCACTCATTGTTCCTCCTCCTCCTCCTCCCGCTCCAAGAAGACGAAAGGTCATATATTGTGTACCAGGTGGAATCTCAACCTCATATTTGTTAGCTAAAGGCCCTGATCCTCCTCCTACAGTATATTTCCTGTAATCAACTTCCGATACGGGAGGCAAAGGAACCAAAGGTGGTGGGCATTTCACTGACAATTCTATCTTTTGTCCACAACTCCCACATTTTTTCACTCTGGATTTACATCTATATTTTGATTTATTACAATTGTAAACCTCCATGACTTTTCTTAAAAAAATGAAAAAACAAAGACATTAATTTTCAGGATAACTATATTCGTCTATCTAAAAATGTTCCGCATTCCAGCATTAACAAACGTGCAAGATGCACTCAAAATGGGACTGTCCGACGAGTTAAGAAAGTATATGGACATTTTGCCTCTGGAAAGACTGAACGCCGAAGTAGAAAAACAGGTCTTTGTTTGCTTTATGAAAAGTGCTATCTCGTCTCCTCTTGGATCAACAGCAGTAAAGATTATTATAGAACGCTGGCGAGAGGGCGATATAGACGGACACCTACCAGAAACGCCTGTATACTTTCTTATGAAGGATGATATCGATCAAGATATTTTTGATGCTATGGTCAGAGCTCTGGATAATTGGGATTACCCAAGCTTTGTTTATGCTCTCATTCATCAAGACAGTTCTCCTGAAGTAGAAATGGCACTAATGCGTTTAGATCGTGCTTATGGAACGCAAGATCAAGAAATCTATAGAGTATTGTTAGCACAAATTGAAAAACAACGTTTTGAAGAAGGCACCTACAATCATGTTGTAAAAGAATATCTAGAGTCTAAATTAGAATACGTATCTGAATACGCACCACGACCTAAATGGATCAAAAACTATTATTCTCGCATTCCAGACGAAGATGCTCCCGAACTGGAGATTACAGAGGAAATGACAATCGAAGGAGTTCTCCCGGGTTCACAAGAAGCAATAGAGTTCTTGTTCCAAAAATTTGGTGAAATACCTTTAGTGGAAGAAGCGTTGGAGAAAGTTTCAAAGGAAGAACCTCCTCGTGTCACAGCGATGGTAGAATATAAAGACATTCCTGTACTTCTTTCTCCCAAATCATCTCGTAAGAAAAGCAAAGGAAAAGACCAAGATATAGTGAAATGTCCAATGATCACTCGAGAGCAAAAAGAAGCTCTTGAGCTACACAGAGAAGATATTAAACGTGCATTTATTATATCTTATAACGCGAGTACACTCAAAGAGAAAGTGAAGATGCTGGGAGATTTAGCCAACGATATCTCTGAGGAAATGCTGGGTAAGGACGAAAAACTATTTACATTATTAGGACCAACGAATCCCATTTATGGACAGATTATTGATCCAGATTCACCGTGTTGTAAATATGGAGGATGCAGAATGGTTACATGTATTGATTTCGAGAATGAAGATGAATTTGGTGTTATTGATGAAGATGATCCACAAGAGACCATTGAATGGTTTACTGGTACGTGTGAAGCATGTTATCGCAAAATCGCAAAAAAGATCTACGCACTCCGAAGACCTCTTACATTTGGAGGCTGGAAAGGTACATTTTGTTCTTTTGCATGTTTGCGTAAAGTGGTACCTATGAACGATGTTCTTAACCATTTTATCATCGACAAAATCGAAACACAACTAGAAGAAATAGGCATTCAGGATCGATTGGTGAGTGGAGAAGGAGAGATTAATAATGAAGAATTGGACGAAAATCTGCGAAAATCTGCTACACGACATGTAGATGGTAAATTTCCTACAGTAAGCATTGAGACCATCCCATTAAATCCAACGCGAACCTATGAGATGTAATAATTAAAGTAACATTTCATATATCTAATAGATATATGAATATATTTTATACGATACTATAATCTGGATATAGAGGTTTTTGTGGAATCAACCCGCGTCTTTTCATGGCGCGTATCATTCGATGTACACCTATACCTCCTCCATATCTAGGAATAAAGTCCAATGAGAAAAATTCATCCAACTCTTGGTCTACGCGCTGTTCTCCAAACAAATCTCGAATTTTCTTAGCGTATTGCCCGTCACTGATTGTCTCAAAGGTTTCTCTCATTTGATCCTTATCTGTAGATCTCTCAGCACTACCAATGGTTTCCTGACCACACAAAATCACATCAATCTTTCTAGCAATATTTTCAGGTTTCCACACCGTCATTCCGTCCTTTTCCATTGGGAATGCAGACGAATCACGTTTCATATTCCAAAACGGTGAAGTCCTCTCAGGAAAACGGTGCAAAAATACCACGGAACCAAAACGGTTTTCAAGTTCCCTTTCTTCTTCAGCGTCAACATCCTCAACTCCAAGCTCTTGACATGCTTCATTATAGCTAATGTTCTTATAAGTTCTTCGTTCACCAAAGCCAAGATGTTCTAACAGATCCTTTTCTAGAGCCATTAACTGACCAAAATCTCCTTTGCTTTCAAATTCAAACATAGGAAAAATGGTTTGATGCCTTCCAGCTATAGGATGCGGTTCTTCACGATAACTAGTAGACAGCGTATAAATACCTTCTACGTCAGGATCTTTTAGCAGTTCATATTCAAGCCACATCTGACTAGTCTGGGGTAAAGGCCACGTCTCTCCATCAAAGACAAATGGTACCAAAGTCCACGGATCCTCGCACGCTGCCATTATTGAGGGTTGATGCTGCATCGTAACTTCTTTCCAACCCTTCTGCTTGAAGAAATTTCTCATAGCCCCAACTGTATGATTAAACTCATTTCGGTCAAATTTACTTTTGATACCTTCGGAAAATAAACGCCGATTTGTTGTTGTTTTGACAGTAGTATTAATAATATTAATATTTACACCAGAGATACTTCTATATTTGTGGAAGCCCGTCAACATTTTGACGGATATTTAGGGTATTTAAAAATCAAAATTTAAGACTCATCTTTTTCTGGTTCATTTTCTAGGAGTTGTATATGAATGCAAAATTTAGGAGATCCATATCCACGAATAAATTGTCGACATTCTATATCAGGGTACTTTTCCTTATTAGTAAAATGTAATTCTAATTCATCTAGAAGCCATTTACGATTTTTGTCTGTAAGCTTATAGATTTTGGGACGTTCTTCTGTTCCTATGATATGTTCTGGAAATTGTTTTTCTTGTTGATCCACACCAACTGTAGTTTCTCTACATCCAATACTAGCTTGATAAAGAACTTCCGATTTAATGGTTGTGATTAAAGATTGTAATATATTATCCAAATACTCTTGTCTTTTTTCTTGATATAAAGCAACATTTTGCCTTGCTTGTTGACCTAGCGTGGTTTTTGAGCTTTCACCCCAACTGAACATTTTAATTTAAATGTATAAAAAAATTACTGATTTTGTTCAAAGTCACGCAAACACTAAAATGTCATGGTGGTATGAAACGTTTAAGGGTGCAGTGGAACAAGCATATGAACTTTTAAGTAATGAAGAAACTATCGGGGACACCTTATCTGAATTTGCTTATACTGTACAAACTGGATATCCAAGATATATTCTTAACAATTTTTCGGTACATGATTTAGAAAAATTTCTTAATCATCCACAAATCGATTCTTTCTTTATTATTGTCCAAGAAGCCCGTGATGGAGAATTAGATTATGGATTAGTGTATAAAAATCATTCCCGAAAAGAACATTGGACTGTCTCTACAGTTAAAGAACATAAATATCTGTCGAGTGTATCTTTGTTTGAATATATTACCGGTAAAGCTTCTGTTGAGGAAGAATATGAAGATGATTATGATTGCATTCCCAGAATACTATCCGATGAAGAGCAAGAAGATATTTTTCTCAGTGAAGATCTTGAAATAGTAGAGAAAAATATTTTACTGCTTCGACCAAAAACAGGTTCCTTTTCCAATCATAAAATCAAAAAGAAGATTGCTTTATACGAAGCTCAAAAATCGTCAGTTAGTGAAATAACTAGCGAATTTTACATCTTTAAAGAATTATTAGGTCAACCTGAATATCTTGATCAAGATATGTTTCGGTTTATCCGCGATCTCATGCATAAATCTCTACGATGTGAATCTGCAAACGATACTGCAGGTAACTGTAAGAAGATTTCAGCCTTTTTTGATGATACATTTAGAGCTTATCGTATTGGGTTATTACTCTAATTTATATTTCTTATTTATGTATTGTAAATAAGAAATCTAACCTGAGCTATCTTCTTTCTCTTCTTCTTCACTGATAGTAGATGAAAATGAAGAGGGATACTCAATTTCTTGTTTAGGCTTATTATCTTCATATTCCTCAAGATCTTCAAAATTATCAAAGCCATCTTCCGATTTATCTTGTTCTATTTCACCCGCCCGTTCTAATTTTCTCACTTCTTCCGGTTTATAAACATAAACAATATCACAAACCCCGTCTTCTCTTCCATCACAGTCTCTATATTGGACTAATACCCAATCGTCCTTATTAATCCATACTCGTTTACGAAATCGTCCTGGAATATGTGCCTTTCTTAAACCTTCATTTGGTATATAAACTTCTACACGTCGATCGCCAAATAGAGTTTTAACTTGGGCATACCGGTCATTTGTATCGCAAAATCTTATTTTGCGCTTAATATCTTGGGGTTTCTTCTTTCCCTTCTTCTTCTTTTTACCACCAAGTGGCATTTTACAAAAGTAAATATTGTAAAATACTTCAATTTAGTTATATATTATTCAAATATAACTTCGTATAGACCTATGGTAATAATGAATTGCTGGGGTAAAGTAATTCCGTATTTGGGTATATCTTAATAGCAATAAATGTCCTCTATTTTCTTCCAAAACCGAGAATACAGCATAAATTCTTATGATTCTTTACCTAGCATATTACACACTGAGACAAAGGTAACGTGGTGGGTTCTTCCTCATCTGTCTCCATGTCTCCATCATCCTCTCCTGAATAAGTATCTGCATCTGTGATTTCGTCTTGAACATCATCTATAGAAGCCCAAGGATATACAATCCAGTCATCTTCCACGTATTGCCCAACAATATATTGGACGTTATTTGTTTCTATAACTCCTACTTTGTCACATATTTTATCATAAAGAACAGCTACTGCAAGTTTTTCAGGTACGCAAGTCCTCATGATTTCTTTGATACAAAGTTCATAGTGGCTCCGCTATCGCATATATCATTAACAAGTAAAATACGCTTCCCGCGAACGGCACTCAACGCCATCTCATCTAACCACTGCGTTATTTGAGGTTCATATCCACTCTTATCCTCACGAAGCGAACAGAAAACAGCATACATGGGAACCTCAAGATCTCTGCGAAGCAATGTTGCGGGCAACATTCCTCCCTCACTAATACTGATGATCACGTCCGTATCAAACAGCTCAAAAATTCTACTAGACAAATCTGCCACCGTTTCGTGGATTTTATCGTAAGAAATGTAAATCTTCTCCATTATTTTTATGATGGATTTGACGTTATAATACATCATTTTTAAAATTAATATCGTTTGAAAATGGAAGCTCTTGAAACAAATTTGCCTGCCGCTTTTATTCCTAATAGTCAGTGGGAACCATATAAATATACAAATATACAGGTTTTAGGTAAATCTATATCAAATTGTCCACATTATACAATTCAACAAGCACTAGAAGAAAATACATATTTCTCTGCTGAAGCACAGAAAGCTATTGAGTTGATCACAACTCAAAAAGATATTTTGCCTGTAGGTAGTGCTAAATTTAAAGTACACAGTTACCCTTCAGATATAGACATCTTTGAAAAGATAGAAGGATGTTGTACTATAAATGAAGTACGGTTGGAATTGGTTTCTAAAATTCAACAGATTGTTAGGGACGTGTTAGATAGCGAAAATATATTATTTGGAGATTTTAAAGCTGGATATGACGAAAGATATGATGTATATTTTGGAGAGGAATATATGGGAGAAATAATCGATTATAACCAAGATATAGCACTTTTAGAGATCGAGAATTTACGCAGTCAAAAACTTCTTAATAAAGAAGAATATGAGGAATTTAAGGAATTATTGCCCGTTTCCATGGATTTAGAAACGTTTGAAGAGCTTGAGGATTATTTAAATAGTTTTCATACATTAAAATGGACAGCAGATGAGATTTTGCAAGGCTACAAAGATTTGCGCGGGGGTAAAAGGATGTATCTCTTTGATGCTCTTATTAGTCGTTCGGTAGTAAAAATGGATCTATGGGTACCTTTACCATATGATGAAATTACAGAAGATTGTCTTGAAGATTATAGAGCAAAATGGGACTTTGACCAACCGCAGCGTTATGTAGAAGTGACAAATTGGATCTTGATAGAACTAAAGGATTTGGAAGGTGAAATACAGACCTTAAGTGAAGAACTATCTGACTATGCAAAATCTTTACGCTTGGATGTGTGGCATTATCTGAGTCCGCCAGAACCTAACATTCTAAAAGCTGCAAAACGCTTTTGGTCTTATCTGCTATTCCAAAGAAAAACACTGCTGTCTCGTGATGCTACAAAATCCTCTCAAGGTCGTGTCTATTCTAAGGTACTGAGAGAGCAATCACAAAATAATATGGCTTCTGAGATGAATTTAAGAGATGTCGAAGATATGATTGTAGATATTGCTCCTTTGTTCGGTAGCTACATCGCTCTCCTCAATGCCGTTAAGGGTGATTTGGAGTTGATAGCTGACATTCTAGACTCTGATGTAGATGTAGAAATGGATTTCTTCTTACAATCTTTGGACGGCTTTCAACTCAGATTACAGTATTACGAACGTAATAACGTTGAAAAATGTGAATTTGATCCTGCTGTTCAGCGTCAACTCACTGAATCTATCGAAAAATTAAAGACAAATCTAACATCTAAGGCTATTCTTGAATTAGTCGACGACATTCAAGATATTATCAACGTCAAAACGCAAAATTATCTTGATCGTATTAACATTGATATTACCCGAATTCTCTTTCCAGCAATGACATAACCTTCAGTAATAGTTAAAATGATTCATTGGATTCAAATAAGGCATTTAAACTTTCTGTCAACGTTGATTTCATATGGTATTTAACAGGTTTTGTTCAATTTATATTTTAAGAGACTTAAAATATAAGATTAGTACACATAAATATGCAACACAAGCTTCTGAGACATGCTCAACTCACCAAACAAATTCAACTTGAGATCGAGATTATTAATGCAGAGAATGATACGACAACCTTTCACCAAAAAGTAGGATTTTTTCCGCTAGTTGGTAAATTCGCGTTATTTCCGCCTGATAAAACTGAATGGTTTGATTTCGGTGGTCCTAAGAAGATTATTGAATCAGCGAAATTAAAAGACGATAAGGATTATCATCTTACGGTTACTCCTCGTGCACCAACAAATATCGAACCCTTTAAACATGATGCTGTAGGAGAGAGAGTAAGTTTGTCTGGTTCTGAACTTAAAACTTGTTTACGTAAAATTTTAGTAGCCTATCAACTTTATTCTACTATTGAATGCGAAAAAGTACCTTGATTCTTTAATATAACATACAACCATCACGTTTATTTGGAGATGCAATGGTTTTAATGGCGTCTATATTGTTTATAGATAGTCTGATAGATAAAGGATCGTAGATACGATCATATATTGTCAACATGTTACTTAACCAATTGTACTTTAATTTACTTGCCGTTCCTTCACCATAACAATCCATAGCAAAATTGCTTGCATACATTATACGACACAATTCAATCAAATCTTCTGATAAACAATCAACTTGTTTATCTAAACCGTCATTTGAAATAATGAATTGAACCTTACAAATAACGTGTCGATTTTCAAACCCAATTGTGGCTGGAACACGTCGTAGTTGTTTTTCATAATGAATAATTAATCTAGGTTGTAAAGAATATGCTAAATAATCGCCGTCCATCAATACATATATTTAATGATAAATATATGTATCAATATTTCAATTATTGAAAGTCCAATTTTTCGTCACGTGCTTTAGCTTCTCCTAAAGCAGATTGAATGACCTTACCGATATTCTTTAGAGACGGAGGAAGTTGTTTTTTCTTCTTTTGAAGCAAAGTGAATAAATCACGGGGATTGGATCTGTAAATATTTACCAATTCTTCTAAGAAATCCATAGCTTCGGGCTTAAGAAATTGTTTATGGCATTTTGGGCAATTTGCAGTACTCGAAGAACTCATAATAATTTTTGCAAAACAAAATGTGCATAAATAACTATCGTCTTCACAAGATTGACACTTCATCTTTTGAGAACGAATAATAGTTTTGCAGCCTTCGCAAATATAAAGTTCACCACAGTTTATGATATCATCATATATCTCTTCTCTCAATTCCGATTCTTCTAAGTCTTCAGAAGCCAAATATATATTTTCCCCACGAAGGATGGCATATGTGATATCTTCCATACCTTCTAATCCATTTTCTTCCAAACACCTACCGAAAAAAGCTTTTGATTTAGGTTTGCGAGCTACAATAAACACTTGTTTAGATTTCTTTAAACGTAATGCTTCAAATTTATTAATCTGAGCAGTGGTGTTCAAACCTTTACTGTATAGGATGTAATTCATCCTATTTGCATTCAGCACATCCTCGATGATTTTTTGCATTTAATCAACTGAGATATCTATTAAAAGAATTTGGAATTTGTTATAATAGTTGTTAAAAATGAGAAAATGTAAATGCCGTGATAGTGAGTTTTATGTGAATCCTCTTCCAGGGATGCCTAGATGTGTACTTGTTACATTATCAGGGATGTATAGAATATCTTGAATTAGGATATACTTATAAAACTAAGTATATTCTTAGGACTCATTAAGAACGCTTTGGACTTTTGGATGTAAAAACCCAAATTGTTCGATAAAGTAGTCAAAATGGTTTTTACCCATTTTCTTACTGAAATCGGGCATATCCCATTCATGTTTGCCTCTACCCGCGGGTTTCACTATATGAACGCCATATTTCCGTGTACCTAGACTGTAGTAATTGGTTTGGATGCAAATATGGAAACGGTTTTGTGGCAATCTCTTTTCCCTGAAAATCGCTTCACATCTTTCAGCCCATACCAACCCTGGTGTCATTTCAGTTTCACATAGAATCACTACTTTTTCACGCGTGTCTTCTATAAGTTTGGCAAAAATCAAGGCTTTTGTCCCCCAACTTCTTTCTGCATCAAACTTCTCTCCTAAGCGAGGATGTACGGTTTGTTCAAAATGAAATATATCTCCATCCATGATATTGCGAAAGCGTTCTATATTCTCTTTCCGCCCAGTAACAATAATCAGACTAAAACAAGAAGTAGGAGAAGACAATTCATACATCTTTGTCTTTAAAGAACTCATCAATATTTTCATTTTTATAAACAATCCTACTGATAGTCTGTCAACCTACAGAAGCTCAAGGACCGTTACCATTAAAATTCTGTATGAAGTTCTTTGGGAACTTCAATTCATGTATAAACTAGACAAAATTCGTTGTCATACATTTATGGTACAAAAATCAGACGTAGTAACTCAAAGCCCGCCTCCAAAGCAATATACTATAGCTCTTCCTCCATTTCCCTCCGTTACCACCAAGAATAAACGAATCTTGTGGACCCAAACCACCACTACCTCCACCTCCCCCTCCCTGACTAGCAGCTCCAGACATTCCAGAGGACCCTGTTATTCCAGGCATTCCACCATTACCACCAGAACTGGAATTCGGGTTGTCAGGGTCAACAACGTGAAATGCAGATTGAAACGCAGATCCTCCTCCTCCTCCAGAACCCATTTTAGATGAAATACCTATTCCTCCACCTGCACCGCCTACTCCTAAACCCGGGGGAGTAGGCGGTACAGGCAATATCCCACCCTTGCCACCATTTCGTGGGGACGTACCTCCATCTGATCCTGGATTCCCGCCCGCAATGGGCGGAAGGACCGTATCACCACCGCTACCAGGGGAATTTGGAGATCCATTTATGAGTCCAGCACCTTCTCCGCCTCCACCAGCATCAAAACCTGTTCCACCATGCCCACCACCAGTTCCCCCAATTCCTCCACAGCCGCCAGGGATTGGGTTAGGTGGAGTTGTTAATATTTGTCCTGGAGGCCAATTGGGTCCAATAAAATCTGCAATGTCTTGGCCGTTTATATTTCTTGTAAGTTTAACCCAAGACTCTTGACCTTTTGCTCCATCTGGATTAGCACCTGTTGCAGAACCTCCTATACCACCATGACCTAGGTAAAATTCTATTTTATCACCTTTCTTAAAATCAATGTCTTCGCTTCCACTTCCGGTAGTTGACCATAATGTCCCCGCTCCTCCTCCACCACCACCCCGACCAATAAAAGTTCCTCCTGCGTTGTTAATTGTGGGTTCACCCGCTCCACCACCCCCTCCAGCACCGTAAATAGTCAATCCTGCCGAAAAATCTTCTGTAACCTTACCAAAAGAACATCCAATGGGTATTTGTTTACCGCTAGGATTAATAAACCCGATTGGTAAATCGTGTGGAAACAAGAATTGGGGTTGACATTTAAAACTCCCGAGATTGTAGTTGAAATGTGTTAAATCTCCTACATCCGGTGAAATAGCAAAATAGAAACAATCTCCTACTTGAGAATTTTGTAGGGATTGAGCTATCAAACTATCTTCTACTCCCACAACTTGGGAAGAAGCGGTGTGATAATCCAAAATATTGGTTCCTCTGTAGTGAGCAATCACAATTTGATGCAGTATTCCAGTATCATTATGAGTAATCTATCCATTAACATTGAATAATTCGCCTATACCATAAGGTTCTATATCCAACATAGTAGCTTTGTAAAAGGTAAAGTTTCCAGCAACTGGCCAACCCGGTGGTTGGGATACATCATTCTCCCAAGAAAACCCTTGAATGATAATAGAAGTAGGTGTTCCATCTACCAATTGAACTTTTAAGGTACGTTGGGTGGGACCTACTGGTCCTGGTTCTCCTTGAGTCCTGTAGGACCTTGTCTTCCTCTCAGACCTCTAGGACCTCTACAAACCTTGTGACACTTTTCCTTGTGGTACGTATCATGATTACGATCACACTTGCTCATTTAATATATATATATATATATATATATAAAGAATTTGACAGAAAGTGTGAACTATGCTAGTGATTAAGAGATCAGTCTTCTTGGAGATAATCTTGATAAACGGCATCTAAACCTTATAAATTATACATTTGAACTGATAGAATTAGGAATAGAGAGAATTCTAATTTCGTCCACATTAAGATGACAATCTACAATAACATCTTGTAAAAATTCATGTATTTGTAGATTTTGCTTTTCGAGATTCTTCATACGTAGGTGAAACAAATGCAATGCCGTACCACCCAAGGTGTGATGTCTAGTTAATTTAAATCCAACATAAGTCGTATCTTCTCTCACATAAATTTTAAGGTGGAGCTCTCTGCAAAAATTCGTCTTTTCGGCAAGATCTTCCTTTGTCCCTTTATAAAATAGTCTTGTGCCGCAAATAATATATTTATCACCTTCTATACATTTTGCCCCTTCAAATTGAAAGCCGTAAATTGCGGAGACTCCATTTACTTCCATTGTTTTAATACCAAATTACATATTAATGTATATAATTTTGTTGACAAATTTTTATTATGCTTCATCATAAAATGGACTTGTCCCGAGAAATTCTTCAACCGGCTTTTGACCTGGAACAATATTTGGGAACATGGTATGAAATCGCAAAAACTCCCAATTTTTTCGAAATTGGTTGTGCTTCAGCAAAGGCAGAGTACGCACAGAAAACCCGCACTACCGTGGCTGTTAAAAATACATGTCTTGGAGAGGATGGCAGAAAGAAATCACGTACTTGTGAGGAAGCAGGCGGAAGAGGATGTCGCGGATTTAACAATACAGTTCCCCCAGTTATTAATGGCGAAGCAGTTGTGGTAGACCCGCAGTATCCAGCTGCACTTCGTGTAAGGTTTCCTAGTGAACCCGAGTTTCTTCCTCCCAATATTCCTAATTATTTAGTACACTCGACCGATTATTGCAGCTACGCCATTGTTGGAGACACACAAAGAAAATTTCTGTTCATACTTTCTAGAAAACCTACTATGTCCAAGCAACTATTTAATGAGGTTGACAACTTCTCGCGTAATATTGGCTACGATACTAGTCAACTAATTATTAATACCCGAAAATACAAACCCGTCGTTCGTTAAAGTATCCCCTGATCATTAAATAAATGCATCTACATTTATTTATTATGCTTAGTCTGCGTTGTTAATTATAGCTTTAAGAAATGGATTGGTGAAAGGCTTTTTCTTTTTACCGTCATATTCATAGCCATATTCGTTAGCTAAAATAAATCCAGATAAATAATAGTCGTTATTTATTCTTATGTCACCAACAATGCGTCGACCGTATTTATCCCACTTGAAGAACTCAATCTGGATATCTGGAGTGTTTAATTCGTTTTCTATAATTTCTGTAACATATACTGCAGCTTGACGTTCTAATTTGTTCTTAAGTTTGGATTTATTCTTAGGTTTTAACTCGGGTGTATCTATACCACCAATGCGAAGCAAAATTCTAGTGGGTACCTTTCCACCATGCAACCATGCAATTTCAACAGTGTCTCCATCAATAACCCGCAAGATTTTTGCGTTAAAAAGTGTGTTCTCAGGTTCCAGGAGTTTAGGTATATCATCTGTATCCAATTTTTGTAAATTAACACCTCGAGACCGCTTTAATCCTAAAACACCATTATATTTACGATTTTTCAAATGAAACAATTTTCGTAACATTTATGATCTATGATTTCTATTTTATAATAACGGCAACGCATTATTCATTTTAGTTTGATTGTCACGAGGAAGAAGAAATGTCTGTCCATTCACTAGAGCAAAACGTTGCCCATTAACAACGGTGATATTTTCTGGTTTAATAGGAATGATGTTATTATCTACTATAATTAATGGTTGGTCATCAATAACTACAAACTGCTGAACTCTAATGGGAAAAATGGTGTCTGTAATAGAATCTGGTTTATGAGAAACTCTTAAGATAAATTTCTCAGCATCGCATTGGCTTGTCTTATGAGATACTGTTTTTGCTACAAAGTATTGGAATGTTCCTACAGTTTCATCCCATCTAGCATCTGCACCAACACCACATTTATTGTGTGGTTTTGACTGTTCATAAATAATACCGTAGGCAACAAAATTGGTGTATTGCACCTCAATACCGCCGCTTACATTAATATTATTACCGTTAATGTCTTTAACATAAGTTCCATCATGGCTTGATCGAGGAAAAGCACTGTCAAAATATGTTCGACCATCTGATGCAGAGAGAGAAATACGGTAACTATGGTATTGATCAGCAAAGTTTAAAAGTTTACTGGCATTACGTCTAAAACCTCTTGGAGTTGTCGAAGCTTTAGCTGCACGAATAAACGCGCGATGGTTTAATAATTTACACATTATTTCGAAGGATTCATCGAATTTGTCCAAACAGTGTTTTTTATGCTCTCTTTCTCTTGACCTCCTGCGTTTTCCCATTTTCAAGAAAGTAACAAAATATGGAGTAAAAATCTATAATACGGAGCATGCAAAAATATTATGATAGTTACGTAAAAAAAATATCGCTATCATTTTTTTTTCTGTTTTTTAAAGAAAGATGGCTGACTATTCATATTTAAATGGTTTCGATGGATACTACCTGGGATGGGTTATTCTCATTCTTGTCTTACTGTGGCTTCTTGTATGTACCGGATATTACTATGCTGATCATGGACATCGTGAAATGGGTATGGGGTTGGGTATGGATATGTCATATTCTCCTGGCGGACATGGACACGGTCACGGCGGACATGGACACGGTCACGG
>Ga0114919_10002478_pt1 | contig 14957 bp, 10 predicted proteins | sample BlataG_FD_88682 | JGI IMG/M metagenome (GOLD analysis project Ga0114919, IMG submission 88682) | Deep subsurface microbial communities from Black Sea to uncover new lineages of life (NeLLi) - Black_00105 metaG | ecosystem: Environmental > Aquatic > Marine > Oceanic > Sediment | place: Atlantic... | reverse complement strand
ATTTGTAACGGTTGTTACAGAGCCGGGCCAGTATAAGCGTGTCATCGAAGAGATGCAGGCAAAGGGCGGGGTTGTGAGCGAGCAGCTGCGCAGCGATTTGGCACGGATTGCCTTTGGACTGACTTGTTCGTATGATGCTGCAATTGCGAAGTATCTTAACGGCAGGGGGGGTGCAGCATATCCGGAGAGGGTTTCGATTGCTCTTTTAAAGGACATAGGGCTGCGTTACGGGGAAAATCCTCATCAAAGTGCGGCGTTCTATAAGCTGGCACCGAGCGGGGAGACGTCGGTCAGCAGTGCCCCATTGTTAGAGGGCGGCAAAGAGATTAGTTTTAATAACCTTCTGGATACGAATGCGGCGTTTGAGCTGGTGAAGGAATTTGCCGAGCCGGCGGCGGTTGTCGTCAAGCACCTTAACCCGTGTGGCTGTGCGGTTGATGAGGATATTATTGAGGCGTACCGCAAGGCCTACGAGGGCGATGTTGTCAGCGCGTTCGGGAGTATTATCGCACTGAACAGGAAAGTGGACGTTGAGCTTGCCAGGACGATTATGGAATCTTACAGCCGATTCGGCAGGGCGAGGGGAGCCAGTGGGTTCTTCGCTGAAGTGATTATTGCGCCGGAATTTGAGGCAGATGGTATCGAGATAATCAGGACATTGAAGGCCTGGGGCAGCAGGGTTCGGCTGATGGAGACCGGGCCGATTGAGCGTGCCAAGGTTGACGTGGGTGAGTTTGATGCTCGCTGTGTTGTGGGGGGAATGCTTCTGCAGAAGAGGGACCTGGTCGGGTGGGAGCCGGAGGCACTTACCTATCCGACAAAGGCCAGACCAAGTAAGAGTCAGCTTGAGGATTTAAGAATCGCCTGGCTTGTTGCCAAGCATACCAAGAGTAATACAATCGTAGTGGTTAAGAACAGGAAAGTTTTAGGCGTAGGGGCGGGCCAAATGAATCGAGTCGAGTCGGGTCTGATTGCGTTCAAGCACGCCGGCGACGAGGCCGAAGGTTGCGCAATGGCTTCGGATGCGTTCTTCCCGTTCCCGGATAACGTAGAAAATGCTGCGAAGGCGGGGGTGGCTGCAATAGTCCAGCCGGGCGGTTCGCAAAAAGATGATGAGGTAGTCGCAACAGCAGACAAGCACGGCATCGCAATGGTGTTCACAGGCAAACGGCACTTTAAGCATTAAGAAAAAGCTGACAGCGGATAGAAGGAACTGAAAAAGTATAACTAATATTTTCGGCTAACAGGATAATTATATGTTGGAAGTGTCAGCAAAGCGCATTGGCAAAGCTGTGGCTATGGGGGTTATTACGTTGATGCTGCTAACATCTGGCTGTGGTGAAAAAAGCGCCGAGAGCGCAGCAATGAAGCGTTTCAAATCGACCTGGAGGGGATTACAGGATCGCGTTAATGAGTTTTACACGACCTTCAAGTATTCTGCTGCTGAAGGTTTGGGTTACGAAAAAGGTATAACTCGCCGGGACCCGAGCACAGTGGTCAAGGTTGGCTCGAGATATTACGTATGGTACACAAGAACGCAAAAGGGCCCGGAGCCGGTCGGCTACGACAAGGCAACCGATGTGCTGCCGGCCACGACCTGGGACCTTGCGTCGATTTATTACGCGACTTCTGTTGATAGTAAAAGCTGGAACGAACGGGGCAAGGCGGTGGGCCGAGGCCCGAAAGGGGCCTTTGATGAGCGCAGCGTTTTCACGCCTGATATTCTGGTTGCCGAGGGCCGGTATTACCTTTTTTATCAGGCGGTTGGTGAGCCGTATAACAGGAGAACAAAAAATGTCATTGCGATGTCCTGGGCCGATTCGCCGGACGGCCCCTGGATAAGGGCGCCGGAACCCATACTGAGACCCGGAGAGCCGGGTGAGTGGCTCGGGGAAGAGGATGACAGAACCAAGGTCAAAACCAGCGGCGCATGGGACAGTCATAAGGTTCACGACCCCATCCTGATTGTTCGCAATGGTAAGTACTGGCTGTATTACAAAGGACATCCGATGGGTGGGGGAGGCAAAGATTCAGAACTTGATATCGCTTGGGGCGTTGCTATCGCGGAAAAACCGGAAGGGCCATACATTAAGTCGAAATTGAATCCGGTGACCAACAGCGGTCACGAGGTAGTGGTGTGGCCGTACCGGGAAGGGGTCGCAGGATTGGTTACCCATAATGGGCATGAGAAAAACACGGTGCAATATGCGGCGGACGGTCTGAATTTTTGCGTTAAGGCGCGGGTGTCGGTCTGCCCGCACGCGGCGGGGGCCTATCGGCCCGATGCATTCACCAATACAAAATGGGGCGGTGGGATAACATGGGGGCTGTGTCATATTGCGCAAACACCTGAACGACCGTGGGCATACATCGTTCGGTTTGACTGTGATTTGAGTCTTAAAAAAGATGACCCCCGATTCAAACGACCGGCTCCAAGAACAGGCGCAGAAACCTTTTTTCAAAAAGGAAACAAGCTTCGGTGAACTTAATCTATAATCCTGTCGCGGCACCTTACGAAAGATTTAAGGCGGATTTAATTTTTGGGTTTTGGTTTTAGGCCAGCAGCTTTGCGGAGCAGGTCTACGGATTTGTGCGACCGCGTAGGGTCGCCCTTACATTAGGGTTTTCCTCGTCAGTTTGCCAGTTGGCAGGGTTATCGGCAATGTACCGGCGGAAATGATTTAATTCGTCTTCGTCACGGATGATATGTTCATAATAATTGCGCTGCCATAATTTCCCGGGAAATGCCGGCCAGCCATTTTGTTTTACACCATGAATATATTGATTGGTCGTCATGGTTTTGAACCAATTCACGATATCCCCTACCGTAGGGGCAATCCCATGTGATTGCCCTAATTTGTTGCTGGTCTTACCAACAATATGGGGGCCACATACATCAGGGCGACCACACAGGGTCGCCCCTACGATGTTTATGATTCCGTGAAAATGGTTGGGCATGACAACATATTCATCTATTTTAACCAAGGGAAATTTGTGGGTCAATTTCTGCCACCATGTTTTTAACACAAACCCGGCGTTATTCAACTCCAAGATAGGGTAGGCACACGGGCCCGCCCCTACTATTTCTCCGAACATACATTTTCGGTTTTGTGTGCAAATCGTAATGAAATACCAGCCATCCTGTGAGTAATCGTAGCTTGGCAGGCGGATGGAGATGCGGTGATGGATGTTGGGGTCGTACTTTTTTGGCATAAAAGGATTGTATTGGATGTCGAGCGGATTGCAAGAGATTTAGGCAACCATGTAGGAGGGCGGCCATACGGGGCCGCCCCCTACAGTCCAGCTTTTCGGAGTTTTTGGGTCATATCGGTTTTTTCCCAGGTGAAGTTTGGTCCCTTTCTTCCGAAGTGTCCGCCATAAGAGGTTTCTGCGTAAATTGGGCGGTCCAGTTTCAGGTGAGCAACCATTTTCTTAGGGGTCAATGGGAAGAGCTTTCTTACAACTTGGCTTATTTTTTTCTCGCTGATTTTTGCGGTTCCTTCGGTATTCAGCAGAACGGAAATCGGCTCGGCCACACCGATGGCGTAGGAAAGTTGTAGTTCGCAGGCGTCTGCGAGGCCGGCAGCGACGATGTTTTTCGCTATGTATCGTGCCATATAACTTGCGGTTCTGTCAACTTTTGTGGGGTCTTTACCGCTGAAGCATCCGCCGCCGTGGCTTCCTCTTCCACCATAGGTATCGACGATGATTTTTCTACCTGTGAGGCCGCAATCACCCTTTGGACCACCTATTACGAATCGGCCGGTCGGATTGATGTGGAATATGGTATCCTTGTCAACGAGCTTTTTCGGCAGGGCGGGAAGGACGACTTTTTCGATGATTTGCTTTCGCAATTGTTGATATCGCACGGATGGGGCGTGCTGGGTGGACACTACGACTGTGTGGATTCGTTTTGGTTTGCTGTTCCCTCGACTTCGCTCGGGACAGGTTTCGTATTCGACTGTTACCTGACTTTTGCCATCGGGTCGCAGCCAGGGCAGCATTCTATTCTGTCTTACTCTTGCCAGTCGAATTGTTATAGCGTGTGCGAGCTGGATTGGCATTGGCATAAGTGCCGGGGTTTCGGTGCAGGCGTAGCCGAACATCAGGCCCTGGTCGCCGGCGCCTTGTTCTTTGTGCAGGCCAGTACCTTCGGTTACGCCCTGCGAGATGTCAGGGCTCTGCTTGTCGATGGTGACCATAACGGCGCAGTTTTCGAAATCAAAACCCATCGCAGGGTCGGTGTAGCCGATTTTTTTGATGGTATCGCGGACGACTGTTGGGATGTCAACGACTGCTTTGGTTGTGATTTCGCCGGCAACTACGACCAAGCCTGTTGTTACCAGAGTTTCGCAGGCCACTCTGCTTTTCGAGTCCTGTGCGAGCATTGCGTCAAGAATTGCGTCGGATATATGGTCGGCCACTTTGTCAGGATGGCCCATTGTTACGGACTCACTGGTGAAAAGGTACTTACTGCTGCCAAAAGGTTTGCGTTGAATGTGTTTTTTTGACATCTGCGATTTTTCCTTTCAGTGGCTCTTGGTTTTAGACTACGAACCGTCGTTGATTGTCCAGTCGTATTTTATGTATTTCACGGAATAGTTTTTTAGTTCAAGAAAAGATACATCGTGCTTTGGAATATAATTGGTGATGAAATTTAATACGGCGCGGGTTTCCGGTTTCTGGTCTTTAAACTTTTTATCTGTGCCATACTTGCTGGTAAACTCCTTGCCGTACCAGGTTGATTGAAATATGGCGGAAAGATAAACTGTCTGCTTTTCTCTGTCTATCCGGAATTCCTGCGGGCTGGAGAGGAATCTTTTAACCTGGTCGTCTAACTGCTCGTGGAGTTTTTGTCCGCAATACGGCTCGTTACGCAAAGGTGGGCTGGAGAGACTGGCGTGAGATATGGCAAAGAATATTCTGGGGTCATCAAACTCTTTTCGGAAGAACCGCCGTTCGATTTCTACAAGAGTAAATTCCTCGTCCATTACGATGACTTTGTACTGGCTCCATATTCCTTTGATGTTTCTGATACTGTAAGGCCCAAAGAAGATGCGATTGATTCTCGATGACTTAATGGGGTAATTTTGCACAATTATGTTAAGCAATTGTATGTTATATGCGTTTAGCCAGAAGGCGATTTTATCTTCTTTGGGCCAGGGGTTATATTCATCCGGGTCGAGCTTGTCGAATTCATCGAGGAGATTTTGTAATTCGAGCCTTTTTCGCTTGAGTATTTTGTAATCAACCATTCCCCTGTCATCGACGAAGTTGCTTAAGATGCCGGCACATTTTTCGTGAAAGAAAACTTTGGGGATGGGTTCGACCATATTAGGTTCAACGATGTCAGGTAGGGCTTCATTAGGTTCGAGGATATTTGGTTCGACCGCTTTAGGTTTAACTTCCGGCGGTTCAACTTTCAGGGGTTCGACTTTCGCGGGTTCGGCCCTGGCTGGTTCGACTTTTTTGGGTTCGGGCTTCGCCAGTTCGATAGGTTCTTGCTTTACCCGCGGGCAGCCGGCAGTAAAGACCAATATAGTCAGCGAAGTTACGAAAACAGCAATCCGTTTAGCCATTTTATTACCTTCCCATCCATCCGCGTAAAACATCGGATAATGCGTACATCAATATATTAATTGTTCTTATGGTACTTTTTTGTTTCTATAGATCAATTTAATCTGTTAATTATACCAGTGCTTTTATGACCTGCAGGTCAAAATTATTTTTTGATTATAGAATTCAACATATCCAAATAGTCTGATAGCAACCGCGTTATCAAAAACTTTTGCCTTACAGTTTCTTGCCCTTTTAGGCCCATATTTTGGGCTTCATCAGGATTTTTAAGCAAATGAACAATCCTGTCTGCAAATCCTTCTGTGTCTTTTGGTTCGAGTAAAAAACCATTTTTGCCATCCTCGATTTGAGCAGGTATGCCTCCTACATTTGAGCCTATGACAGGTGTTCCTTTCCATAGTGCTTCTGTGACAGCCAGGCAGAATCCTTCTTTTGTGGACTTTTGTATTATCACTTTGGAAAACCTCTGAATGGAATTGACCAACGTTTCGTTATTGCCGACAACAAACAGGATATCTCCACTTTTAAGAAACCTATTGGCTTTTCGCTGCACCTTGTTGTACATCTTCAAGCCTTCGGGGTCATCGCTGGCCACATTGTAGCAGAAAACTAATCTGCAATCAACCTTCTCCCTAACCAGTCTGAATACATCTATCACACCCTCCGGGTCCTTCCAGGGGTCAAGCCTGGATACCTGGGTGATTATGGGTTTGTCTGTAGGTATTCCGACTTTGGTTACATTTTCCAATATGGTTTTGTCGGCGATGTCCTTGTTTTTCTGGCTAAGAGGATTAATAGCCGGGAACGTAAGTCTCTGGTCTACTGGCAGGTCCTTTTTGAAGTATTTTTCGCTCGAGAAAACAATCTGGTCATATTTGAGCAAAAAGCCTTTCAGAAAATCCCACAATTCTTTGTGTGGCTCGGTCAGGTCTATGTGACATCGCCATATCCAGGGTTGGCGTTTTCTATAAGACCTTATTAGTGAAAGGGGCTGAGGGTCGTGGACGATCACACAATCGTGGTCCAGGTGGGTAAATTTGGAGAAATTTTCATTGACCTGAAGATATACACGCTTTTTTCTTTCTGATAAATTTAACTTTGCCCCCTGGAGAGCATTGTGAAAACCTTTTGTGACCTCAAAAAACTCCTGACTCCCATGCAAAATTCGCCAGCCGGCATCTATACCTACGTCGTTCATCAACAATACAAGCGAATAAAGAATCTCTGCAACACCGCCCCCCTGATATGTCGCATTGAGATGAATAATGTGTTTGCCGTAAAGTCCTCTGGCTCTGGCGTAAATCTCGGTCAATGTTTCATCTGGCACTACATAACGGAAATCTTCAAGTCTTAACATGTCATCTCCTCAATAACTTTTGTTTTTGATTAGTTCCTCAAGTAACAATCTCAACTCACCTACTGAATCCACATTAAATCGTGCCTTTGAAATACTATATCCTACTTTAATTGAGTATGCATTTTGAGGCAACACTGCGAACAGCTCCTCGTCGGTGTAATCATCACCGGCGGCAAGGATAAAGTCCCACTTCTGCTTTTTCAGCCATAGTTCTACAACATGGCCTTTACTTATGCCGAGATTTTTGACTTCGAGTATTTTGCTGCCTTCAAATACGCCGATGTCCAGATTTGCAGTCAAATTCAAAATAGTGTCTTTCAACTCCTGGGTTCTAACGTAAGCCAAGTCAGAATCGGATCTACGGAAGTGCCAGACCAGGGAAAAGTCCTTTTCCTCAATGGAAGAGCCGGGCGTTCTATCTGTATATAGTTCGAGAATAGGCCTGATGGTATCTTTCCAATCATTTCTTAGCGGCTCAATTAGCTGCCAGTTACCGCCTTTCTCTTTAATCCAAGCACCATGTTCGGCAATTAGTGAGGCATTAAGATTGCCAAGCCAGTAATTTAATGTTGTTTTATCTCTGCCGCTGATTATTACCACGTCATTTTTAGAGTCTGTTGCAAGGGCTTTTAACAAGGGTAAAAGCTCTTGGTCAGGTGCGGCGCTTTCCGGTCGGCTGGCAAAACCCACAAGTGTTCCGTCATAATCAAGCAAAAATAATCGTTTTGAGCTTTTATCATATTCACTGATTAATCTTTCCCTGGTTGGTATGGCAAGTTTATGAACAGAAAGTTCTTGCTGGGTCTTTTTCACATTAGATAGAGTTTCCAAAAAATCGTGGGCCCATCTTGTTACGGTGTAACGCGAAAGCCTGCCCTGCATTATTCTGTTGCGCTCGGTCTGCTCTTCCACAGGCATTTCGAGGGCCTCTTTTATTGCTTCGACGATTGCCCCTTTGTTCTGCGCATTAATTGTGACAGCCTCACCCAATTCGCTTGCAGCTCCTGCCATCTCACTTAGAATTAAAACGCCTCTGCCATCTGTCTTTGTCGCGACAAACTCCTTAGCTATCAGGTTCATCCCATCTCGCAGGGGCGTTACCAAAGCCACATCCGCAATATTGTACAGGGCGGCAAGCCTCTCAAATGGAACGAAACGGTATAGATACCACACAGGCACCCAGCCGATAGTCCCATGTTCTCCGTTTATCCTACCCACAAGACCTTCAAGCTGTTTCCTTAATTCCATATAGTCCTCAACACCTGTACGAGAAGGAACCGCCAGAAGTATTAAAGTAACCTTTTCCTTGTACTGAGGATTTTGCGACAAAAACAAATCAAACGCTTCCAACCGCTCGATAATACCTTTGGTGTAGTCCAATCTGTCTATGGATATGATTATCTTGCGGTTGCCCACTTTCTTGCGGATTGTCGTTATTCTTTTTCTAACCTTCGGGTTTTCTAGGGCGCCCCAGTATCGCTCGTAGTCAATTCCCATTGGGAAGGCATCTGCTCTTACAATCCTATTACCTACGGTCAGTGAACCCATAGAGTGTTCGGCTCCTAGTATTCGGGCCGTACTGCTGAGGAAATGGCGTACGTAGTCATATGTGTGAAAGCCTATCAAATCCGCGCCAAGGAGCCCGTTCAAAATTTCTGTGCGCCAAGGCAAGAGACGAAAAAGCTCAAAAGAAGGAAATGGTATATGGAGAAAGAATCCAATTTGTGCATCGGGTAGTTCTCTCCGTATAAACTCTGGAAGCAGCATAAGTTGATAATCGTGAATCCAGATGCAGCAATCAGGCTCAGCGATCTCTACAATGGAGTTACAAAAGGCCTTGTTAACCTGCTTATAGGCCTGCCAGTATTTGTCTTCATATACTGTGTACAAGGGAAAATAGTGAAAAAGCGGCCAGAGGGTTTTATTACAAAAGCCATGATAAAAATTTCGGACGTCCTTTGCAGAAAGAAAAACAGAATGGCAATTCTGTACTTCAAGCTTATTCGAAATTTGTTGCTTTTCTTTCTCTGAAATTTTATCTGTGGAGATACCGGGCCAGCCGATCCACTGGCTTTGATGAGACTCACGGAACGAAGATAGTCCCGTAGCCAAACCACCCACGCTTGGCTGAAAACGCAAATCATTAGCACGTTTCGTAACACTTACCGGCAACCTATTTGAAACTATTAGTAGTCTAACCATTATCACTTTTTTTGCTTAGCAATACTTACAGCTTTATCTTAATTGTTTTTATCATACTTTTACAGAGAAAACTTGATTCTGGGGGAGGCATTTTTACGGGAAAGTATCAGCCCTTGAGGACGGCCAGAGGGACCATTCGGGCGACGGCGTTGGCCCAGCCGCATTCGACGACAATTCGGACGACCTCGTCAATGTCTTTGTAAGCATCCGGCGCTTCTTCCTTTATTTTGCCTTTGTTTGCTGTGATGAGTTTTATACCTTCCATACTGCGTTTGAACTGCTCGTCGCTAATCTTGGCCGATGTGATGATTTTTCCTTTTCGCCTCTTTCCAAGAGCGGCGGTTCGACTCATCACCCTGCCTGCTCCGTGATTGACCGAGCACAAAGATTCATCGGAATTGCCGGTTCCGACAAGTAGAAAACTTGCGGTTCCCATTGAGCCGGGGGTTATTATGGGCTGGCCGGTTTGTGCAAATTCTGTTCCGGCCATACGTTTTGGACCGAAGGCGCGGGTGGCACCTTTGCGATGGACCCAAAGCCGATTTTCCTGATGGGTTTCGAGCTTTGCCATATTGTGAGCGACATCATAAACCAATCTGAGCGGTGTTGGGCCGAACATCCTGTTAAAGCAGCGTCTTACGAGCAGGGCCATAATGTGGCGATTGGTAAAGGCAAAGTTGGCGGCGGCGGCCATTGCGGCAATATAGTTTTTGCCCGCATTGGTGTCGGTGGGCAGGAAGCTGAGCATTTTTCTTCGCTCGGCCATTTCGGGCCTTTGAGCAGCGATGCTCATATACCGGTCGGCGACTTCATAGCCGAATCGCCGGGAGCCGGAGTGTATCATTACGACAATCTGGTTTTTGAAGAGGCCGAAGACCTTTGCCAAATCCTGGTCGAAGACTTCCTGGACGTATTGGATTTCGATGAAGTGGTTTCCACCGCCGAGGGTGCCGAGCTGGTTGGCGCCTTTTTGTGTTGCTGCGTTTGGTACTGCGGCCGGATCACCAGGCATTTGGCCATTTTCCTCGATTCTTTTCAGGTCGTCGGAGAATTCATCCGGGTCGAAGGCTTCCCAGACGCGATGGTTAGTTCTCTGTGCGAGAGCAGGTACTGAGCCGACACCCTTGTTTATGACGGCTTCGATGGAGGTTTTGTCGAGGGTCAAATTGGCTCTGCCTTCTCCGAGCGGGATATCGCGGGCGATAGAGACGGCGATGTTGTCGGTGTCAATATCGCCCTTTGAAAATGGTGTTCGTAAGAGCCGCATACCGCAATTTATGTCGTATCCGACGGCGGCGGGCATTATGGCGTTGTCCAATCCCAGTACGGCCCCGATTGGTATGCCGAAGCCAACGTGGATATCTGCGGTGGCGAGGACTTTCTTCGCCGGTGGCAGAGAGGCGGCATCGCGAAGCTGGCGGACCGCATCGGGTTCGAGCTTGATGGCTTCGGAGGCGAAAATGGTTGCTTCGGTAACCATCGGGTCGTGGCGTTCCATAAAGAGGCGAAGGGGGTCAATGCGAACAAGTTTTTGGGATGGTTCGGCCATTCTCGTATCTCGTATATCATCGAGCGAACAATAAGCTATTGGTATCGACTAAGAAACTATCTCGAAACACAAAATGTCATTCCTTCGCTTCGCTCGAGGACAGGTCTGAGCGCAGCGAAGAATCTATTATTTCAACCACTCAGACCCTTCGCTTCGCTCAGGGTGACAGTTTCGAGATAATTTCTAAATGCTATGAATATAAGTATAGCAACTTTCAGCCGAAATATTCATAAGTTTTTTTGTTTTTGAGCGGTTATTCGAGAACCAGTCATCCAGAACGCAACTGCCGACCCGCCATCTCGGCCATCTTGCCTTGACCTGCTCGGCAAACCATCTGTAAAACTCAATCTTGTTCATCGGCTAAAAATCCTGCACACTTGTCATTCTGAGCGCCAGCGAAGAATCTGGACAACGAAGAAGAGATTCTTCACTCCGCTGCGCTCCGTTCAGAATGACAGTGCGCATCTGCTAAAAACTTGCTCCTGGCCAGCTCAAATGCCCTGTCGGCTCGTTCACAGTCCAGTTCATCAAAGGTCTTTGGAGAAGATTTACAAAAAGAAAAAGGCAGCCCTTTTCCATTCTTCTCATTCTTATATTCTTCTTGTTTATAGTGTCCCGCCTTTGTTCCTTTCGTTGGGTCATTCGTTCGGACATTCGTGTCCCTTTCATAGTTAGCGGGATTCTGATAAAAGTCGTAATCACAGATAGTTACGGTAAGTCCTCGTGTGGACTTTCGTGTTGCAATCGTAATTCCTTTCGCGGAGTCTTTCAATTGCCCTACGTACGGCCTTTTTACGGCAGGGTCGCCGCTGTCGTGCCCAACCCCAGGGCTTTGATAAAATCGCGTCTGTTCATTTTGTGTTTCAAAAAAAATCTTCTGATTTCTGGCTTTATCCGACCTTAACGTATGGTTTTTTTGAAATATTATCCCAATTATATGGAGTTTTGCAGTTTTTGGGTAGAAACACCAGCGAAAAAGCATAAGAAAAATTGCCTATTGGACGAGTATATATAGTGGATATCGAACAGCGAATAGGTGGGAACAAGTCCAAATTAGCTTGACAGAGGCCGATTATAAAGTTATCTTTAATATAATTGAGCGTAAGTGTGAGCTGGGAACCGAGTTGTGTTTGAGGGTGTTTCTAAAATGAATAAATGGGCGATTTTTGCTGCTTTGGCGGTATCTTTGGTTTTGGCGGTGAACCCGGGTTCCGGGGCCATCAATACCAGGGATATTGATGAGGTACGCAACAAAGGGGTGCTTGATAACGAGGATAGGAAGATTATTGACATTTTTGTCGCTGAGGCGGTGCAAGAATTGGTGAGGTACAGGGATTTTACGCTTATATCAAGGGTTCGTTCGATTATTTTGGCACGCGACAGCTCCAATAAGCCGAGTGCTGCCGCCCAGTATGCCGAACAGTTTTCTGAGTCGTCCTATAAATACATCTCTTCAGGATTTGAACAGACTTCAGGATTAGAGCCGGAAGACCGCAAACTCAAAGTGATTATTAATCTTTTGATTCTGATAGATGGCCTGGAAGACCCGCGGTTGGCAAACCTGGCTATGGAGAAGCTAAATGATGAGAATATGGTTATTCGATACTGGGCGGTTCATTCCATTACTAACCCTGGTATCACAGAACAATTGAATTCCGGCGAAGTGGCTGACTTGATATTGGCCAAGACCATCGTAGAGCAACTTAAAGAGCTGGTTGAAGGGGCCAATCCTGAGATAATAGCCTTAATGGCCCAATTTGCGGCTGCGGTGAACATTCCGCAAGGCGAAGATTTGTTGGGTCAGATAGTGGATATGCGGACAAAAAGATATGCGGACTGGACGGTAGAATATGAGCTTTTAGATGGTACCATCTTAAAATTGCTATACGGTAAGATTTCTTCGGCAGGGCAGAGCAATCCTGATATTGCCCGGCGTTTTGCGCAATTGTATTCTTATGTGATACAAATGTATGTTAAAGGGCGTGATGTTTTAGGTGCAGTTGAAAAGCAGTGGCTGGCCTCGGTATTGGTCGAGACGGAGGATAAGTATATCAGCGAGATTTTGGTGCGACAATTGACTATAAAAAGGGCTGTTGAGCGAGGCGATTATACGCTCCTTTTGCAGGAGCATAGTAGATTACTTGGAGACGAAACGAGACCTGGCCAATTGCCGTTGAAGTTAAATTTCGACTATGGTAACAACCCGGATGGCAGTAAACGCACCGTGCCACTTATTTTGCAGGAACCGCCTAATGAATTGATTATCGATAATTGATTATTGAGGATTGGGTACGCACGAGGGGATGCGATACACAAGAGGCAAAGTAGCTTATTGCAAATGGATTTTGCGTTCAAGCTTTTAAGCGTTGCATTTGCAACGGCGTTGCTGACTACCGCAGGATGCGAGCGTTCGCCGTCTGACGCCGACTCCAGCCACAGTCTTTTGCAGCACAGGCTGCGAGCAAAAGTGCAGGTTTTGGACCCTGGCGATATTGGAGATTCCATTTCCCACGCGGTTGGTGAAGAAATTTTCGAATGTCTTTATCAATATCACTATCTGAAAAGACCCTATCAACTTATCCCCCAGCTCGCCGCAGATATGCCACAGTTCAGTGATGATGGATTAACCTATACTATAAGAACGAAGAAGGGAGTTTACTTTGCAGATGACCCGTGCTTTAAGGGCGGTAAAGGACGTGAGCTAAAGGCAAGTGACTTTGTTTTTGCCTGGAAAAGAATCGCCAACATAAAGACTCGTAGCAAAATGTGGTGGATTTTCGATAATAAAATTGTTGGTCTCGATGAGTTTCGAGGATATACCAAAAGCTGCGAGAAGGCAGCGGATGTGGATTATTGGCGCAAAGTTGAAGGACTGCAGACACCCGATGACTATACGCTTGTTATAAAACTCAAAAGGCCTTGGCCACAGATATTATATATGTTAGCCTATCTGCCGACCGCGCCGATTGCCAAAGAGGCGGTCGATTATTATGGCAAAGATATAATAAGCCATCCTGTGGGGACTGGGCCGTTCAAATTGAAGGTGTGGCATCGTGGAAGTTACATTGAGATGGTGAGAAATCCGAATTACCGTACCGTCTTCTATCCTTCCGAAGGCGATCCTGGAGACCTGGAAAAGGGCCTATTGCAAGACGCCGGTAAACCTATACCTTTTGTCGACCGCATAATCTGGCGGATAGTCACGGAGGACCAACCGCGGTGGCTGATGTTCCTTCAGGGAGATATCGACATAACAGGCATCCCAAAAGATAATTTTGGCCAAGCGATAGCCATGGGCCGGGGAATGACCGAGGATATGAAAAAAAGAAACATACAACTGGTGACGTTTAGGGAGCCTGTTACCTTCTGGGTGGGGTTCAATATGGAAGACCCTATTCTCGGTAACAATAAGCCCCTGCGATTAGCAATAAGCTGTGCTATTGACCGGGAGAAATGGATCGAGTTGTTCTTTAACGGCCGAGGCGATGTGGCCCACGGCTTTATCCCGCCGATTATGCCGGGCTACGACCCCAAAATTAAGGAAGCCTCAAAGACTGAATACAACCCAGATAAGGCAAAAAGACTTTTGAAACAGGCTCAAGAACTGCACGGTGGTCCACTTCCCAGCCTGAGGCTCACAATTCCCGGGACAGACACCACCTATCGCCAGATGGGCCAGTTCCTGCAGACGGCGTTACAGAACACTGGCCTTAACGTTGATGTAGAATACCTCGACTGGCCTACTTACCTTGAAAAGCTTCGCAACAAAAGTCTCCAGTTATCCTCCTCAGGTTGGATTGCCGACTACCCTGACATTGAAAACTTTTTGCAGGTCTTCTACGGCAAGAACTCACCCTGGCCGAACAGCTTCAATTACTCCAACCCCGAGTTTGATGAAATCTACGAAGAGGCCGCCGTAATGCTCGACAGCCCCGAACGAACTGAACTATATAGAAAAGCCGAGCGTATTGTGGTTGAAGATGCGCCCTGTGCGTTTATGTTCCACCGGGTTTTTTACGTGATGTACCACGAGTGGATAGAAAATTTCAAACCGAATGCCTACAAGCCGGACTCTTTCGGATATGGTCTGTCAAAGTATTATAAAGTGGATGCCGTAAAGCGAGCAGCGTATCAGAGAAAATATAAGTAACTCAACTTGACTGACTTTTAGACTGTCATGCTGAGTGAAACGAAGCATCTGGCCTTAGAATAGAGTTTTTGCTTCGTTGCGAGTGTGAGATTCTTCGCTGCGCTCAGAATGACAAGCTGCGT
>Ga0114919_10002477_pt1 | contig 14958 bp, 13 predicted proteins | sample BlataG_FD_88682 | JGI IMG/M metagenome (GOLD analysis project Ga0114919, IMG submission 88682) | Deep subsurface microbial communities from Black Sea to uncover new lineages of life (NeLLi) - Black_00105 metaG | ecosystem: Environmental > Aquatic > Marine > Oceanic > Sediment | place: Atlantic... | reverse complement strand
TTTGATAAATTCTCTCTTCCCTTTCGTTGCAGACAACAATAACATTCCTGGGAGAATATTCCTCAATAAATGCATTCAAAGGTCGCAAATCCCTTTTATGTACCTGAGACGAGCCTTTTGTTTTAATGGCCACCTCTCCGCCACCAAGTATGAAATCGACCTCAAGACCTGATTTCGTTCTCCAGAAATTGATATCAAAGTCCACTTCGTTGTACGAATTATAAGCTAATATTTCCATCAAGATAAAATGTTCAAATGCTTTCCCGAACCACTCGCCCTTTTCTGCGGTTAATTGCTGCTTAGTTATGGCACCGGCAACACCCACATCGAACAAATAAAATTTGGGAGCCCTGCTGATAACTTGCCGGCTCTGCTTTCTCTTGAAAGGTTCTAACATGGTACCCAACAGTGTATCGACTAAAATCTGGTAATATTCCTTAACGGTTTTGGAGTCTACTCCGACCTCGCGCGCGATATTTGAGTAATTGGTAAGCTGGCCGTGGGAATATCCCATAGCGTCAAAAAATCTGGAGAAAGCGGGGATGTTACGGGCCAACCCTTCGTTAAAAACTTCTTCTTTCAGATAATCTTGCGTATAGCCCCTCAAAGATTTTTGATAGTTTTCCTGCAGATAATGAGCCGGTATCATGCCGTGGTTCAGGGCTCTCAAAAGATTTAGGTCCTCCAACTCGGCCGAGACAAGCGGAAACATTTCAAAACGCCATGCTCGACCTCCCAGTAAATTTGCTTTTCCTCTTTTCAGCTTGCGCGCACTTGATCCACACAGAATAAAGCGCAGCCCCTTATTTTCGATCAACCAGTGCACTTCATCAAGAATTTGAGGAACCTTCTGAACCTCATCCAGTATTACCGGATATTTCAAAACCGAATCATCCTTGGCAAGCAGTCGTTCGCGCAGCAAAGACGGATTCTTTGAAAACTCAAGGAACACGTCTGTCTGAAGAAAGTCGTAAATCAGACTGTGAGGAAACACCGCCTTTAAATAGGTTGACTTACCGGTTTTTCTAGGTCCCCATAGAAATGCCGATTGTCTTGGCGGCAGATCCATATTCAGAACTCTTTTAATAAATTCCATTTTAGGATACCGCTCCACTTTAGCTCAACTATTTCGGAGTATATTTCGAAATAGGACGCCTGTCAAGACAAAAGCAGCCCAAATTAAATTATGCTCAGACACCGGCTCAGAATATCGTCCTTGATCCGGCAAGGGTTACCGGCCTGGACTGTATTTGTGCCACGAAATCATCCGCTAATTCACCCTCTTCAAAGATATTTTTCAGGTGAAGTGTAATGTTTTGTGGTGTTGTCTGAAAAAGTTCCGCCATCAATTTTTGTGTCAACCAGTTGGTTTCATCTTCAAGACGGACTTCAATTTTTGTGTCTCCACTTTCAGTTTGATGAAGCTTCCCGCGGCCCCGCTGGGCGGGATCTCCGCTACGCTACGACAAGCTGCGGGGTATCAAAGCGGAATTGCGCCGTAGCCAGGACAATGTTGAAATGATATAGCGGAATTAACCCGCCTTCGCTCTGATGAGCTTCGGCGCGGTTCACCTCGCTTTTCATCCCTGCAGCCCCGCTGGGCGGGATCTCCGCTCCGCTACGACAAGCTGCAGGGTATTCAGGCGAAGGGGAATAAATAAGAAGCTGTGTATCCGATTTTTGAGGCAGATGTTTAACCATTATTATACAGAAACAGAATATTTAAATGGTAGAGACCTGGTGATCGATAGAATCTGTATGCAATCAGAGCCAAGCTCGGATCTGTCAGACATATCGCAGGTTTTCTGGCCGGCTGATATCCTGGGAGTCCCACAAGCGATCAAAGGTTTTGACAAGCCGGACTTTTGTGAGGTATTCTCAATATATCTGTCTTTTTTACCCTAAATTCCGGACACAACATGTGGTGTACGTTCTATATTTTTAATGATGGTTAAAATTTGCACTCTTAGTTGATTTATTGTATATGTTATAGCACTTAATATTCCTACACAAACCTCTTTTTACAAACTCCTGAAATTGAAGAATATTATGATGTGTTGTTAAACATAACGGGATTAAACCATAATGCAAGAAGTTATAATCATGATTTACATCCACATATAGAAAGAAACTGTCTTTACGATTCTATGCAGATAATCATTTTTTGACACATATAATTAATTGGAGAATAACCATGAAAAAGAGTTATCCTTTTGCTTATTTTATTATTCTTGTTTTATCCATTTGTTTTTTTTTACCTCTGCCTATATATGCTGACGAGAAAATCGAGTTATCTGACGGGCAGACCATTTATGTGCCTGCTTATTCACATATTTATAGTGGCAACCGTGAACAACCCTTCTTATTGACGGTAACTTTAAGCATCAGAAACATTGATCCTAAGCACCAAATCAAAATCACAGTAGTCGATTATTACGAGACGCAAGGGAAGCTCTTAAAAAAATATTTAGAAAAGCCAGCAATTCTAAACCCATTAGAATCATTACGCTATATCATACCAGAAAGAGACAAAGCTGGTGGGTCAGGTGCCAACTTTATTGTTGAATGGAAATCCGATAAATTTGTTAATCCACCCATTGTTGAATCAATAATGATTAGCACACGAAGTAATCAAGGCGTTTCTTTTACCTCTCGTGGTCGAACAATCAATACATTTAAGTAATTATGCATGTCGAACAACGGGATTAAGGGCGACTGCAAACCCGTAGCACCTTATGCCGGCGTTCAGTAATAATTAACTATCCATGTCGTTAGCAATCCTAACCAAATTTAGTGCAGCTTTAGGGCGAGCCCTTCTTGGGGCATCCCGTGACTTGGCACCTATCATCACGGTCATCGCTCTGTTTCAGGTTCTGGTCTTGCATCAACCTTTCCCAGAGCTTTTTTCTATTTTAGCTGGATTGGGATTGGTCATTGTTGGCTTAGCCCTCTTTGTCGTCGGTTTGGACATCGGTCTATTTCCCTTGGGAGAAACCATGGCAGAGGAATTCGCACGCAAAGGAAGTCTCTTCTGGCTGCTGCTCTTCGCTTTTACTTTAGGGGCGGGAACAACTGTTGCCGAACCAGCCCTTATAGCCGTAACACGCGAAGGAGCTAAAGCCGCAGCTGAAGCGGGCCTTATTGAAAATATCTCTGCTTCGATAAACCGTTATGCTCTTGGTGTTCGCTTGACCGTGGCATTGTCTGTTGGTGCTGCAATTGTTCTTGGGGTATTGCGAATCTTACGCGGTTGGTCCCTGCCGGTTTTAATCGGCGGCGGTTATGTACTGGTTATGCTCATGACCTTATTCGCGCCGAAGGAGATCGTAGGATTGGCTTATGATTCGGGCGGAGTTACCACCTCAACTGTCACAGTTCCGCTCGTTACGGCTTTGGGTGTGGGGCTTGCACGCACTATTCGCGGCAGAGACCCCTTGACGGACGGTTTTGGCCTCATCGCTTTGGCGTCTCTTACTCCTATGATTTTCGTCATGATTTTCGGATTGATCGTACATTAGGTAACACATGAAAATTCTTTTTGATCCTATGTTGCTGTTGTTGGCCACAGCCAAAGACGTGCTGCCGGTTCTCGGGCTGCTGGTATTATTTCAAACTCTCGTGCTTAAAAGACCAATCCCTCGGCCGGGTAGAATTATTTTTGGTTTCGGCTTAGTTCTGGTTGGTATGGCCTGCTTTCTTGGTGGATTGGATTTGGCTATTTTTCCAGTTGGCAGAACCATGGCGCTTCAGTTGGTTGAGGGTGCCCAGAACGGTGACAAGGTAACATGGACAGCCTACGGGTGGGTTTATCTTTTTGCCTTTTTGGTGGGTTTTTCCACCACAATAGCAGAGCCTTCCCTCATCGCTGTGGCCCATAAGGCGCATGAAGCCTCGCGCAAAGCTGTTTCACCCTGGGGGCTGCGTATCGCGGTTGCTATCGGGGTTGCCATCGGTATTACACTTGGTACTTTTCGAATCGTCACAGGAACACCGCTTTATCTTTATATTATGGCTGGATATGTAGTAGTGATCATTCAAACCGTACTCGCGCCCCGGATGATTATTCCATTGGCTTATGATTCCGGTGGAGTGACGACATCTACGGTCACCGTCCCCTTGGTCGCAGTCCTTGGCTTGGGGCTGGCATCCCACGTTCCGGGCCGAAGTCCAGTTATTGATGGATTTGGACTCATTGCGTTTGCCAGTCTATTTCCAATCATCAGTGTTTTGGGATACGCCCAATTGGCTCAGTGGATGGTGCGACGGCGAAACCGTAATAAATAAAAAAGCCCGGCCATAAGAGAGCAAAGCTCAAATATGGAAGGAATCGGGCGAAAAGTGAAGGTGCAAAATGCCATATAAATCTATCGTGGCAATGATTAAGCCGAATTTGACCGACAAGGTCGTCAATTCGGCAAAACAGGCAGGCGCTACTGGCGCAACAACCATACCCGCTTCGGGTACAGGTGCTCGTGAGGCGAAAACATTTTTCGGCCTTACCCTGGATATTCGCACTGATGTGGTTATCTTCCTGGTAGACAGTGAAATGGTTGAGCCAATCCTGTCCGCCATTAAAGAGGCAGGACAGCTTAGCGAACCAGGCACAGGTATTGCTTTTGTGTTTCCTGTAGAGCAGACAGTTGGTTTTGAAAGTCAATTGTCAAAACCGCAGCGGTGACGAAAGATAATTTTGTGTATTGCACGAACCGAAATGATGTTCATCTTCGATGAGCAACTATTTCGCCTGGTTGTTGACTTCAAGGCTCATGCGTTTCGACTATAACTTTTCACAAGACATTAATCATAAAAACAAAATTTGAAATGCGTGTTTCAATAGACTATAATTTAATGATAATTATCCTAAGCAGAACATTCGAAGGCGCTGAGCTTCTCAATAATACCAACTTGTAAGTTTCAGAGTCTTTCTTAATATGCTCGCTATACCAGATATTGTGGGTTCCGTGTCTTTGGCGAAACCTGTGTTTTCTCCAACGTACATGGAAATAAGCTGATCCTTTGGTCACTGCTGCAGATCACAACCACCCACAGTCTTGCGATAAGAGAATAATCACAAAAAACCGGCAACGGTCAAAACTCATATGGAACAACAATACTCAAATTTATTCTTCCAGGTTATCTGATCTACTAGGAAAAACTCGCACACAACCGCTGGAATATTGATTTGCGAACGGTATTCATTTGAAAGAATGAATGAAAGTGTGCTTGTTACCGCCAGGGGCCAGGTGCGGTCCAAATGCCGTGAAACGTTTGTCGCTCGACAATAGAGGCTACAATAGGCTCAAGAAAAACCTTGACGGCCGCGGCAACATCCTCGGAGGACCCCGGTGCGTCGGTAATCTTAGCCTTCTTGATAAATCCCAACCACTGAACCTTTTTATCCGTATCCTTCGTGAAAGAAAGATCGAAGACCGTAGGGTTGACTGTGATCGGCGTGTTTCGGTTCTCGAATGTTTTCTCAATCGCTTCGGCCAACGTTTCGCCCCTGAAGTCAAACATGCGGGATAAGAACCAGATATCGTAGAAATCTTTCATCCGGCTGTTCAGGACTCCAAGCTTGACCATGGCCTGGAACTTCTCGGCGATGGTGCTTTCCTTGGTATAGCCGTTCAACTCAGGAGGAGGAAAATCAAGAAGAGCAGGATACGAGAACTTGCAGGGACCTGGAACGATCACATCCCCGAATCCGATATCGATCTGCATGGAGATCCTTACTTTGCCAAGGCTGCCCCGAACGCGGCAACGCACGCCCTCGTATTCAGCGCCTTCGGTAATCCTGGCGGCTGTCACCGTCTCCGAATGGAAAGCCATGCCATCAGGTTCGACTTCCATTTCGCAAGCATCTTTCATAGCGGCGATAATTACTTCGAGGCTGTTGTCGATTTTTCCCAGGAGATCAATGTCCATGGTGGGGCGTGACTCCAGTCCAGTCCATGCCGAAAACATCAAGGCGCCCTTCAGGAGGAACCTGTCCGCGTGGGGACTCTTAGAGAGCCGGTAGATAAACCGTTCGATGGCGAAGTGCTGCAGGAGTTCATTGAAAGGCCGGGTGGTATCCTTTGCCTTGTTGAGAAGTCGTTGATGCACTGACGCGGCTGTGTTTTTAATGTTCTTCGCCATTATAGAATTGCCTCAAGATAGGGACGGATGATCTTTTTCACGCGGCAAATCCCTGCATAGCGCATAAGGTCGTCCACCTTGATGCTTCTGCGTTCGCGATAAAAGCGGACCGCCTCCATCACCGTATCAAGGCCGACCTGGTTACGGAACTTGAAACAGTCGGCGAGCGTCTTTTCCGGGCTGTAAATGCGCACGCTTACGCCGTCAAGTTCATGGCCCTCCACGCCCTCCGTAAACGCCTCGCCGGTAAAGCGGTAAGTCTTGATCGGCGGATGATCCAGGCGAGGTTCTTCCGCGCCGCGCGGCAACGCCACATGCACCTCGTGGGGTATCTGGGTGGTGAGTTCGTAAAAGGCCAGAGCGGAAATGAGGCAGATCACACCGCCCGGAACCCGGGTTGCAACGGTCACTAGATCTGGGTTGCCCAGGGGCGGGCTGTTTGCAAGACGATACACGCCGCGGCTTATCGCTTCCAGCGCCCCTGAGTCCCTCATGGCATAGAGCGTTCCGGGATGAATGCCTGCCCGAAGTGCCTGCGCCGTTCGAAGGATTCCGCCATGCTTCTTGAAGATACCGACTGCTCTATCGAACCGGGAACCACAGTTTTTCATATTTTGGGGCTTCATGACAAATTTACCTTCACATGTTCATTTCTGTTGGTAATTTTATCAATTTGGGGTGTCATGTCAAGGGAAATTGCCGGCCCGCGGCCGCCCGACTGGTCGAGGAACTCGGCTATCCCGACGCCCCGCGTTGTATACGGAAGAGTGAGGGAGGGGGACGGTCTTTATGACCATATTCCTGGAGAGTTTTCGGCAAATCTATCAGGCTGGTATTCAGCATCTCAGCAAGTTTTGCTTTTGAAAGCCTGCCCTTCTTGTACGCTACAAAAGCAAGCCTTACAAAGCGCTCAGGAAATTCAGGCGGCCGCCACCAACGAGGCGCCGTCGCCAATGTGCTTCGTTCAAATTCATGAGCATAAAACATTCATCCGTAATTGAATCTTTGCTGCTTTTATGCAAAAGTTTCTTTTATAGAAGAAACTATTGACATGGGCTGCGCAATCCAGGACATCGTCCCATAAAATCATAACATCCCTTTGCAGCATCATTTAATCTTCATGCCGCCATTTTTCAAAGGTCTCAGTTTAATTCCAATCCTGCTTGCCTTTGACTTTTTGTTTCCCAAGATATATATCTCAAACTCCATTCTCTCAGTTTCTTAATTGTGAATTTTGTGCTTTTTGTAGCAACCATGATTGATCAGGCAAAAAAAATTCTTAAAACTGTATTCGGGTATGACGGGTTCATCTCTTTGCAGGAAAATGTCATTGAAAACATACTGCGGAAAAATGACACGCTGGTTATCATGCCGACCGGCGGCGGAAAATCGCTCTGCTACCAGATTCCAGCCCTTATCTTTAAAGGATTGACCATTGTTGTTTCGCCGCTGATTTCACTGATGAAGGATCAAGTGGAGCAGTTGATGGAATCAGGGGTTTCAGCGGTACTGTTAAACAGCTCACTAACGCCTAATGAGTATCGCCGGAATGTAGAGCTTATTAAAAAATGCAAAGTGAAATTACTTTACCTGGCCCCGGAATCCTTGTTGAAATCGAGTGTATTAGAGATGCTTTCATCTGTACCCGTGGATTGCCTTGCCATTGACGAGGCCCATTGCATATCCGCATGGGGACATGATTTTCGTCCTGAATACCGGCAGTTGGTGGATGTCAGGCTGCGTTTTCCCAAAGCGGTTTCTATCGCACTGACGGCTACGGCAACCCCGAGGGTGCGAAAAGACATTAAATCCAGTCTCGGTTTTGAAGACTCCGGCGAATATGTTGCCGGTTTCAATCGAGAAAATTTGTTCCTCCAAATTGTTCCGAAAAACAACCCCTTGGATCAAGCCATTGAGTTTATCCGTAAATTTCCGGGGCAATCCGGGATCATATACTGTTTTACCCGCCGGCAGGTGGATGATCTTTATACCGTTCTAAAAGATGAAGGATTTTCAGTACGCCCGTATCATGCCGGTCTGTCCGAAATTGAGCGAAAACAAAACCAGAACCTGTTTATCCGGGACGATGTGCAGATTATCGTGGCGACCATCGCTTTCGGCATGGGAATCAACAAGCCCAATGTTCGATTTGTTGTTCATTTTGATATGCCGAAGAATATGGAAAGTTATTATCAGGAAATCGGCAGAGCCGGACGGGATGGGTTGCCGGCCCATTGTATGCTGTTGTTCAGTTATGCCGACATTCATAAAATAACGCATTTTATCAACAAGAAAAACGATCCTGAAAAGCGGGTGGCACACATCCACCTCAATGCATTTTTGCGCTTTGTTGAAACGGATGACTGCCGGCGCATCCCTCTGCTCAATTATTTTGGTGAAGAATATTTCATTGAAAAATGCAATATGTGCGACAACTGTCTGGCAGGAGAAAAAGAGCTTACCGACCTTACCATACCGGCCCAGAAATTCTTGTCATGTGTTAAGCGGACCGGTGAGATGTTTGGAATGGGCCATATCATTGATGTGTTACGCGGCTCAACTGCCCGGAAAGTCTTAAGATTCGGTCATGAGAAATTATCTACTTACGGAATCGGAAAGGAATTTTCAAAAAAAGAATGGATGATCCTGGCGCGGCAGTTTCTTCACAAAAAGCTTATGATTCAGGATATGGAATATGGAAGTCTAAAGCTTACAGATAAGGCATGGGATGTTTTTCAAGGGGGAAAAACGGTTCTGGGTCATTTAAAAAAAGAAGATAACGATAAAGGAGTTGAAGAAGAATCTAAAATAAAAACCACACCGGACCACGATAAAGATCTGTTTGAAATCCTGCGGAAAAAGAGAAAAAATCTTGCTGATGACGCAGGGGTTCCCCCTTATGTAATTTTTTCAGACAGAACCTTGATTGAAATGGCTGCATATTTTCCTCAAACCATGGAAAGTTTCCTGGATATTCATGGTGTGGGCATTGCAAAACGCGAAAAATACGGATCGATTTTTCTCGGCCTTATTCAAGAGTATTGCAGGGACCGTGAAATTAAAGAACGACCCAACACCCTTAATATACACAGATAATATTATTATTTAAAGGAGACGATGATGGTTAGCGAAAAAGAATTCAACGATGTGAACTTATCGGTAAAGCAAAACAATCTGTACCTGGAAGAGTCATTTACCGACCTGGACATGACCTCCATACGGCGCCTGACGCCGGTCAAGCCTAACGGTTTGAAAGATAAAACCCGCAAACAGATTTTTGTGGGGCACCTTAATTTAATGACCCCTGAAGGGCCGCTTCCGATTCAGACCCCCCTCGCGGCCAGAAACCTTAAAGAAGCCATGGAAATATACCCGGAGGCCATGAAAACAGCTTTGGCAAAAATGCAGGAAGAAATCAAAAAGTTTCAGCAAAAACAAGATTCCCGAATTATTGTCCCCGGGGCTTGACATAAATCATTTTCCAAACAAAAGTCATGCCCTCCTTTTCCTTTTCTTTTTTGGGGTCTTTTGTTTTGAAATTTTAATCGAATAGTTCGATTTTATTCAATATCATAATTATGAGGAACACAATATATGGTAACTTATGTTAATAAAATACAATATATCCTAATTTGATTGAATTATATATAAATTATATATAATTTACTTGACAAAATAAAATGGCAAGTTTATGATATATAACTGAAAAATCACATATCTTAAGTTAATAGACAATTATATCAAATGAGTAAAAATTCACTAAAAGAAATTAGAGAATCTCTTATGATGAGCAAGGCCGAGCTCGCCAGAAAGGCAAATATATCACCGATTACCATTACACGGATCGAACAGGGCATGCCGTGCAGAATGGAAACAAAACGTAAGATTATTCTGGCGTTAGGGTATAAAATTTTAGATAGGAAAAAAGTGTTTGGTGACTGAGAAGATATCCGCCTGCGTTACATAGAGGCGCGCTCTTGACGAGCGAATTAAAAAATAATCAACCGTAAATCATCGGATAACAAAGGCAGGGTCGTTTGACTCTGCCTTTGTTTTTTTATCATATGCTGAACTTGTCCAACCGGGGATAAATAAAAAATCGGCAGGAGGGCAGGCCCGACCGAGTTAGGAACCCACTAATAATTTCTGACCGGGATGGATGACAGCTTTGTCAGATAATTTATTCAAAATCCGTATTTTCTTCACCGTCAAACCATACCTGCGACTGATTTTGTAAAGTGTGTCACCGCGTCGGACTGTATAGTAACGTTTTTTTGTCGTTTTTTTGGCAACTTTTGCCGGTTTTACGACCTCGGTTTTTTTTGTCCTGACTTGGGCTATCTTTTTCTGTAAATTATTCAGGCCCTTTACGACGTGATCCATCCTTAACGTCATGGAAGCTTCCAATCGGTCAAAACGGTCCTTGAGCTGTTCCAAAGCCTGGGCCTGTTCTAAGATCGGTGTTAGTTTGTCGTCGATATCTTGAAACCTAACGATTTGTTCTTCAAGATTTTTTAGCCTGTTTTCAAAGCCTACAACTCTTCCCAGAGTTCCTCCCAAAACCAGAATTGACAGGATTATAAAAATCAAAGCGCCTATCCCGAACCATGAGAAGGGGATTGTTTCAGGAATTTTGAACATCCCGGAACCAAATTTTGCCTTTTTTTTCTTATCCCATTGCAAATATTCTTCTTCATAAAAATCATTCTTTTCCGGTTCTGAATTTACTTGATCTGTAATGTCGGAGTCTTTATGTTCCATGGCTTGCCCCCAGGAAATTATTTGCTACCCCCTTCTAATTCTGATATAAGCAACCATATCAAATCTTTTAGCAAATTCAAATAAAAATTATTTCTATTTCAAAAGGCCAAGTTAGTTTGCTTTGCCTCGTCTGCCTGTGCGTTACAGGCGGACGGGGATAATTGTAAAATTTTTCTTTTAAAGCGGTCTATCCTCGTTGCGGGATTGAATAAAATCGAGAGGAGATTTAATAGGTTGATAATAATAAAGATAAATCTAATAGATCCATGAGTCAAAGATGATTTATATTGTTAGTTTAAATTTTGAAATTGTTTTTTCTGAAAATTTATATAAAACAGATTACAGTCAAAATTAATATAATAAAGATAAGACAAGGAGCTATTCAAGAAGAAAATGGCTATGCATAATTTCAGCACCTGGGACTGGGAAACCGGCAAAAAGTTAGTTGTAGATACCAGAAAGTGGAAGGATATGTTCGACTGGATAGAGGAACCTTATGCCAGCCCGGAAGGAGAAAGGATAGCAGTAGTTGTAAAAACCGGTGACATGGAATTTAGTGTTTGTGAAAATGATACTCTTTGGGAAAGCACATTTGACAAAATATGGTATTTAAAATTCGGATCTGATAATCGATTGACGGCATTAGTGTCGGATATGGGAGCGTGGACTGTGGCGGTGGATGGCGTTACCTGGGAAAACACCTTTGACTTTGTATGGAATACCAAGTTCGGGGCTGATGGCAAAAATATCACGGTAGCTGCTCAGAAAGACATGGAATACTTTGCGGTGACAAACGATATACCATGGGAGACGAGATTTTCAGACCTGAGCAATCTCACTGTCAGCCATGATGGAAAAAGAGTTGCCGGTGTCGTCCCCACAGTCATGATAAAACAAGGGGACATTTTTCAATTTCAGGAAGGTTGCTATTCCGCAGTAGTGGACGGCAAGCCATGGGATGCAACTTTCGTTAACCTTTGGGGCCTGGCCTTTTCCCATGATTCCGAGCACGTGGCCGCAGAAGCGAGAACATCCCTTTATGATTACACAATTGCTGTGGACGGAGTTCTCTGGGACAAGGTATATACTTCCGTCTGGATGCCGCAATTTAGCCCGGCAAACGGTTCTGTTACTGCGCCGGTAAGGATAGCAGGGAAATGGACTCTTGCTCAAGATGGCAAATTGTTTTGGAATCGCTCTTTTGACCAGCTCTGGCATCATATGTATAGTACGGACGGAAAAAAGATAGCTGCCATCGTGGCAACCAAATATGGGCGCTGGACCATCGCAGTTAACGGTATCCCCTGGTCCCTCACTTTTGGTGATCTCGTCACTGATGCGGTTTTCAGCCCGGACGGAAACAGGATCGCCTGCATCGGAAAAGAAGACGGAAAGTGGACCATTGCTGTAGACGGTAGGGCTTGGGGTGAAAAATATGACATGGTCTGGCAGCCTGTTTTCAGTCCTGACAGCAGAAAGGTCGCTGCAAAAGTAGAAAGAAACGGACATTATACAACTGTTATAGACGGAAAACCTCTTAAGAAATCATATGAAGCACTGTGGAATCCCGTTTTCAGCCCTGACTCTAAAAAGATTCTAATAAAAGGAATCGAGAGTGATCCCGATGACGGCAAGTATTTTCGGCAGGTTTTGCCGGTAACCGATATTACCGGCTAACCCGGATCTCTCACCGGCTAAAAGGAAAAAAGCCATGCATGATATCTATAATTTTGTCAGCGGCCCGCTGGTCTGGGTCTCCTTTGTCATTTTTTTCGGGGGTAGTTTGTACAGGCTGATCTCAATGGCCGTGCTTGCCAGGAAGAAAGATGTATTCGTATATGAATATATGAGCTTAAAATTTGGACTTCGGTCGATCCTGCATTGGATCATCCACTTTGGAACTGTAAAATGGAGGAAAAACCCGCTTTTCACTATCGTCACATTTACATTTCATGTATGCATTATTTTTATTCCGATTTTTCTTAGTGCACATATAATTCTCTGGAAGGAATCGTGGGGTATCAGCTGGTGGTATATTTCGGACACTGCTGCCGATGTATTGGCTATAGTTGTTATTGCTTCATGTATTTTCTTTCTTGTGAGAAGAATCGTTCTGCCGGAGGTCAAGTACTTAACATCTATTTCTGATTACGTAATACTTGCTATTGTTGCTGCACCCTTTATCACGGGTTTATGGACATATCATCAGTGGCCTGGATTTAGAGTCATGGGAATTGTCCACATTATAGCCGGAGAGATCATGCTGGCCTCAATTCCTTTTACACGCTTGATACACATGCTTTTTTTCCCATTCACAAGGGGGTACATGGGCTCTGAATTCGGCGCCATCAGGCATGCAAAAGATTGGTAGGAAACGTATGATAAAATCGTAAAACGATTTTATTAAAGGAGAACATAACATGGCTGAACCTGCTATTAAAAGAAGCGATGAAAGCTACAAAATTGTTGATGAGGCAATTGATAAGGGCATTGCACGATTGACTCCGGAAAAAATCGAACAGGTTATAAACAAGGTTTTAGCGGCGGAGACAGGCGCCCGGCTGAAGACATATGTTGAAACCTGTGTCCACTGTGGACTTTGCTCTGAAGCCTGCCACTATTATCTTTCCCATGATAACGACCCGAAATTTTCTCCTGCGGGTAAGGTTAAACAAACCATATGGGAAATATTAAAAAGGAAAGGCAAAGTTGATCCTGAGTTTATAAGAGATGCCTCCCGAATTGCATCCACGGAATGTAACCTGTGCCGACGCTGCGCCATGTATTGCCCCTTTGGTATAGACATTGCTTATTTAATGTCTGTTGTGCGAAGGCTCTGCCATATGCTGGGGGTTACCCAGCTGTACATACAGGATACCGCACACAGCCATTCAGCCACCTTAAACCAGATGTGGGTAAAGGAGGATGAATGGATTGACAGTCTCTTTTGGCAGGAAGAAGAAGCACAGGATGAGATATCATCTTTGAGGATACCCATAGAAAAGGAAGGGTCTGAAATTTTTTACTCCGTCATTGCTCCTGAACCGAAATTTCGTGCACAGCTTATATATCAAGCTGCAGTTATCATGAATGCGGCCGGAGTTGATTTTACAATGCCGGCAACACCAGGATGGGACAACAGCGATCTATGCATGTTTACCGGAGACTACGAAATGATGGGCCGGTTAAAAAAGGCACATTTTGAAACGGCGATGCGGCTCAAGGTTAAGCGTATTGTAATGGGAGAATGCGGACATGCATTCCGATCCGTATATGATACGGGAAACCGGTGGCTGGCATGGAAGATGCCGCCAATACCGGTTACTCATGCCGTCGAACTCTATTACGAATTGTTAAAACAAGGAAAGATAAAAATTGCTAAAAAGTATGATAAGCCGGTTACCTTCCAGGATCCCTGCAATATTGTTCGCGGAAGAGGCCTTCATGAAAAGGCACGTTATGTTGTTGATGCACTTTGTGAAGAGTTTATCGAGATGCATCCCAATCGGGAACACAATTACTGTTGTTGTGCAGGAGGCGGGGTAATAAATACCGGTCCTCCATACAAAATGACACGGATTAAAGGGAATAGGATTAAGGCAGAGCAGTTATTTGCTACAAAAGCCAGGGGTGCAAAGGTTATAATAGCCCCTTGCCATAACTGTCATGGCGGAATTGAAGATATTATTCATCACTACGGCCTTGATATGGAACTACATTTTCTGGGTGATATTATATATAAAATCATGGAAAAACCGGCATAAAGGGTAAATTCAGTTGGGCCAGGCGCATAAAATCGGGGGAATCCTGATGGAAAAAAGGACATTGATAATATATACGGTAATAATTCTGATGGGTTGCATATTTGCGGTTATGTCCGGCCATTCACAGGAAGATGTGATAAAGGTTGAAGACAGCGCATTTGAGAAGAAGATGAGACCAGCGGTTCCGTTTTTGCATGATAAACACAATGAAACGGCAGAGCTTGACGAATGCAATACTTGTCATCATGTATATGAGGATGGAAAAAAAATTGAAGATGATTCTTCCGAGGGCCAG
>Ga0114919_10002474_pt1 | contig 14969 bp, 8 predicted proteins | sample BlataG_FD_88682 | JGI IMG/M metagenome (GOLD analysis project Ga0114919, IMG submission 88682) | Deep subsurface microbial communities from Black Sea to uncover new lineages of life (NeLLi) - Black_00105 metaG | ecosystem: Environmental > Aquatic > Marine > Oceanic > Sediment | place: Atlantic... | reverse complement strand
TGTGTGTGTGTGTGTGTGTGTGTGTGTGTGTGTGTGTACATGTATGATTGATTGACAATAAAGTGTCGATATGAAATGAGGAGATGTAAAGAATCGGACTGGAAAGGGGAGATGGGCATGCATGTGAGGGAGAGGAAGTGAAATCGGAGAGAGGGAAGATCTTCGGTGGTGGTCGTCATCTCTCTTGGCTGCTACCTTACCAGTATAATAGCGACTTTGGCTGCTCGTAGACCATATGGAATTGGCTGTGTATATTTGTTTTTGAACAAGTTAGATTAATCAAGAAGACCAGTGGGTTTAAATAACGAATCAAGGGGTGTTTCTAAACATTATAATCTAAAAACCCTAAGCTAGATGCCTCAGACTCTGAATGGCAATATGAAGCTCTATGGGGCTGCCAATCTAAGAGGTCAAATTGTATCATTATCAGGACTGCACAGAAGATTTCCTGTGTATAGAAACCCTTCTGGGCCATTAAGAAATGCATTGAAAAGAAGGCTTTCGCATATTGCTTCTCGTCCTAGACGCGATAGATCGCTTCAGGTATGTATGCTTGTCAAGTTGCATCAATTCTATGATATAAGACGACGATCGACCTTAGGGTTGAGATTTCCGAAGAGACCTGGGTGATCAATTCTCCCGTTTATTGAAATTAGAGCGTTGCTAACCAGTCCATTTCTATCATACGTCAATCACAGGTCTTCAGCAAACACTCTGATATTCCAGAGACTCAGGGTTTGTTTGATCCTAAAAACGACAAAGATGCCTGCGGTGTGGGCTTTGTTGCTCAGCTCTCAAAGCAACCCAACCACCAAACAGTCGCAGACGCTTTGGAGATGCTTGTCCGCATGACCCATCGCGATGCCTGCGGCTGCGAAGCCAACACCGGCGACGGAGCCGGCATCCTCGTCGCTCTCCCTCATGACTGGCTCAGAGCAAAAGCCCTAACCGACGTCGGCATCACCCTCCCACAACCAGGCAGTTACGCAGTAGGTATGGTCTTCTTCCCCAAAGACCCAGACCAACGTGCAGCTGCCAAGGCTATCATAGAAGAAGCAGCCACATCTAGAGGCAATCCCATTCTGGGCTGGAGAACCGTCCCCACCTCCAAGCAAGCAGCCGACCTCGGCGCATCTGCCATTGCCACTGAACCTGTCGTAGAACAATGCTTTGTTGCAAGAGCTGAAGGAGACACCCCCACTGACTCCACTCACCCTCTCTCAATGGAACAGCAGATGTTTCTACTCAGAAAGCTGACCGAGCAGCGTTTCCGTAAATCCGGCTTTTCCGATGACGACGCCTACTTCTGCTCCCTCTCCTCCAGAACTATTGTGTATAAAGGACAGCTTACTCCTTCTCAGGTAGCTACCTACTACCCAGATCTCACTGACCCAGAATTCACCAGTTACATGGCACTTGTTCACAGTCGTTTTTCCACCAATACCTTTCCTGCCTGGCACCGCGCCCAGCCCATGCGCATGTTGGGTCACAATGGAGAAATCAACACCTTACGAGGCAATGTTAACTGGGTCAAATCACGCCAAGGAGGCATGCAATGTGACGCACTGGGTGTAGATCAGAAAACATTAAAGAAACTTCTCCCCATCATCCCCTTGGACCAATCCGATTCCGGTACCTTTGACGCTGTACTAGAGTTGCTGGTCAGAACGGGTAGAGACCCCCCAGAGGCCATGATGATGATGATCCCCGAAGCCTGGCAAAACGACCCCTCCATGTCTCAAGAGAGACAAGACTTCTACCGATTCCACTCTGCAATAATGGAACCCTGGGACGGTCCTGCACTCGTGTCATTTACCGATGGAAGATTCATCGGGGCCACATTGGACCGTAACGGTCTCAGACCAGGGCGGTATTACATCACCAAGAGTGGCAGAGTAGTAATGGCCAGTGAAGTTGGTGTCGTGGACATTGATCCAGCTGATGTTGAGAAGAAGGGGAGGTTGATGCCCGGTAATATATTGTTGGTGGATTTTGATGCAGGGGAGGTGGTTGATGATACTGCAATGAAGGCCAAGTATGCAGGGGCTAGGCCATATGGTCAGTGGCTAGATAGTCAGACGGTCACTTTGGATGATATCATGACTACACATAAACAACCAGCAGCTGCATTGAACGGAAATGGTAATGGTTTACATACTAATGGAAATGGGAAGGTTTATTTGAATGGCAATGGCAAGGTGCATAGCGAAATGGAGCCATGGAAACAACATCCAGAAATAGCAGGAGTCAACGGCATCCTCGCCCCCCTGGTTGCTGCAGGCTACTCCATTGAGACACTCAGAAAGCTGCTGGCCCCAATGGCAGCGTCTGGAGCAGACCCCCTTGGATCCATGGGCAACGACGCCCCACTTGCAGCAATGAGCAGACGCCCCAAGCTGTTGTACGACTACTTCAAGCAACTGTTTGCCCAGGTTACCAACCCAGCTATTGATCCTATTCGTGAGAAAATAGTCATCTCTATGAGGTCCATGATTGGCCCTGAAGGTGATCTATCTGCCTCTCCATCTGCACCAGCTGCGCACAGACTGGAGCTGGCCCAGCCTCTCCTTTCCCCGGAGGAGCTGAGCGCAATCAAGAGCATGCAGGCCAGTGGAGAGAGAGGATGGCGTACCAAGGTGGTTGACGCTACTTGGTCTGTGTCTGAAGGCATTGATGGACTGCAATCTGCTCTTGATAGAATTGCCGAGGAAGCAGCTCAAGCTATCGATGATGGCTATGCGTTTGTCGTCATTAGTGACAGAGCTACAGATAGAGAGAGAGTGGGCATCCCAACACTGGCTGCTGTCGGTCGTGTGCATCACCACTTGGTCAACCAGCTCAAGCGTACCAAAGTGGGTCTGCTGGTTGAAACTGCAGAAGCTCGTGAAGTGCACCACTTTGCTTTGATGCTGGGTTATGGAGCTGATGCCATCTCCCCTTACTTGGCATTGGAATGCATCGCAGCTCTCCAAGCTGACGGCCGTCTCCCCAAAGACTTGACACATGAGCAGCTCAAGGAGAAGTACTTCAAAGCAGTGAATGATGGCGTTCTAAAAGTCATGTCCAAGATGGGTATTTCCACCGTGGCTTCCTACAGAGGTTCTCAAATATTTGAAGCAGTCGGTCTAGGTGCTGAGATTGTCAAAGATTGCTTTGCTGGTACTGCTTCCCGTATTGGAGGTATTACCTTCAATATGCTGGCAAAGGATGCAATGAAACAACATGCACTGGCGTATGGATACGCTTTCAATAACAAAGGACATGCAGAGCTGGCTGAAAATCTCCCCGATCCTGGTGACTATCATTTCAGATCAACCCCCGACCATGAAGCTCACCTGAACGACCCAGTGGCAATGGCCAAGCTGCAAGAAGCAGCACGTACTGGTGATAAGAATGCATACAAAGAGTACTCAAAAATGATCAATGACTTGAATAAAAAGATCAATTTGAGAGGAATGCTCAGGTTTAAGTCTTCGGGTATCTCCATCCCTTTGGAAGAAGTAGAACCAGCATCTGAAATTGTCAAGCGCTTTGTCACTGGAGCAATGAGTTACGGATCTATTTCCCTGGAAGCACATACTGCCCTTGCTATTGCAATGAACACCATTGGAGGTAAATCCAACACTGGAGAAGGTGGTGAAAACCCCCGCCGTTTGGTCCCCAACAATGATGGCAGCAACAACCCCATGAGATCTGCCATTAAACAGATTGCCTCTGGCCGTTTTGGTGTCACCGCATACTATCTCACCAATGCAGATGAGCTGCAGATTAAGATTGCACAAGGTGCCAAGCCAGGTGAAGGCGGTGAATTACCGGGTCACAAGGTGCAAGGAGATATTGCCAAGACTAGAGCCTCCACCCCTGGTGTTGGGCTCATCTCTCCACCTCCTCACCACGACATTTACTCTATTGAAGATCTCGCTCAGTTGATTTATGACCTAAAGAGCTCCAACCCTGCTGCTAGAGTGTCTGTCAAATTGGTGTCTGAAAATGGTGTTGGTGTCGTGGCCTCTGGAGTGGTAAAAGGCCACGCTGATCATGTGTTGATTAGTGGCCATGACGGTGGTACTGGCGCTGCTAAATGGACCTCTATCAAATCTGCCGGTCTTCCATGGGAGCTTGGCCTTGCAGAGACTCATCAAACACTCGTTGCTAACAACTTAAGAGGCCGTACCGTCTTACAAGCAGATGGACAAATGAAGACTGGGCGGGATATTGCTATCGCTGCTCTCCTTGGAGCCGAAGAATTTGGTTTCGCCACTGCTCCACTGATCACTCTGGGATGCATCATGATGAGGAAATGCCACACAAACACCTGTCCAGTAGGGATTGCCACCCAAGATCCAGTTCTCAGAGCCAAGTTTGCCGGCCAACCAGAATACGTCATCAACTTTTTATTCATGGTTGCAGAAGAAATGAGAGAGCACATGGCTGAAATGGGCTTCAAGAGTGTACATGAAATGGTAGGAAGAGCTGATATGCTGGAAGTTGATCCAGACGTCATTGCCAGCAACCCAAAACTGAAGACTATTGATCTCAGCAAGGTACTGCTGCCAGCTGCAACACTGAGACCAGGTGCTCCTCAGACATGTATGATGAAGCAGGATCATGGGTTGGATGAAGGTTTGGACATGCACCTCATACCCAAGTGCGCTCCAGCTCTCCCCGACCAAGCCAGTGGTATGGCTCCAAAGCCAGTCTACATTGAGGCTGTCGTTAAGAATACGAATAGAGCTACTGGAACCACGCTGAGTCATGAAGTGACCAAGAGGTTTGGTCTGCAAGGACTGCCTGACGATACCATTCACGTCAAGCTGACTGGACACGCTGGTCAGTCTCTTGGAGCCTGGTTAGCCCCTGGTATTACTCTGGAACTAGAAGGTGATGCGAATGATTACGTAGGGAAAGGGTTGAGTGGAGGTAAAGTGATCGTCTATCCTCCATCAGTGTCCAGCTTTGTCCCTGAAGACAACGTCATTGTCGGTAACGTTGTGCTGTATGGAGCAACTGCTGGACAAGCTTATTTCAGAGGCATTGCAGCAGAGAGATTTGCTGTGCGCAACTCTGGAGCTCAAGCAGTCGTGGAAGGAGTGGGCGATCATGGTCTTGAATATATGACTGGAGGGTGTGTTGTCATATTAGGAGATGTTGGACGTAACTTTGGAGCTGGTATGAGTGGAGGGTATGCGTATGTATACGATCCAGCTCGTGCTTTGCAAGCCAAGTGCAATGCTGATGTTGCAGGTGATTTGGAAGCCGTTGAGGAGGAGGCAGACGTGTCCTTGTTGCAGAGTTTGATTCAAAGACATGTCAAATACACAGGTTCTACCCTTGGACGCAAGTTGATTGAGAATTGGGATACAGAGGTGAAGAATTTCATGAAGGTGTTCCCTCATGAATATAAGAGAGCACTGGGTGATCAGAAGAAGGTGGACCTGGCTCATGAGCAAGGAGAAGAGCTGCTGGTTGTTGATGCTAGTGGGGAGGGAGATGCATTTGAAAAGTTGAAAGAAATGGCACGCAAGGTTGTTGCGAAAGGACCTCAAATTCACCCTGTTCCTGAAGCTCACAGTGCTATTACTAATGGCAATGGCAAGGTTGTTGTCGTTGAAGATAGAGAAGCTGCCTATGGCAAGCTCCTCAGAGATGCAGCTGAAGGCCTCCCCGTGGCTGGACTGCCTCCCGTCTGGGAGCAAGACCGCCCCACCCTCGTACCTTCACTCCAAGCCAAAAAACACGATGGTTTCGTCACCTATGAACGTTCACCCATGCCTTACCGTCCAGTACAAGACCGGCTAGTTGACTGGAACGAAGTTCACCTCCCATTATCATCCGATGGGCGCGCTGAGCTCCTCAACACTCAAAGCGCCAGATGCATGGATTGCGGTACTCCATACTGCTTGAACAAGGATACTGGCTGTCCTTTAGGTAATTTAATCCCAGATTGGAACAACTTGGTCTGGCAAGGCAGATGGAGAGAAGCTCTGGACAAGTTGCTGGAAACCAACAACTTCCCGGAATTCACTGGTCGTGTATGTCCAGCTCCTTGTGAAGGTAGCTGCGTCCTGGGTATCAACCAAAACCCAGTGACCATTAAGACAATGGAAGTCTCCATCATTGACAAGGCATTTGAAGAAGGATGGATGGTTCCCCGTCCTCCAACTGTACGTTCAGGGTACAGAGTAGCCGTCATTGGGAGTGGTCCTGCCGGTCTGGCGGCTGCTGATCAGCTCAACAAGGCTGGTCACGCTGTGACTGTCTATGAAAGGTCAGATAGAATTGGCGGATTGATGATGTATGGTGTGCCGAATATGAAAACAGATAAGATGGATATCGTTCAAAGGAGAGTGAATTTAATGGCAGAGGAAGGGATCGTATTTGTGACTGATGCACATGTGGGTAAGGATGTGGACGTCAAGGCTATTAGAGCCGACACTGACGCACTGGTGCTAGCTGCAGGTGCAACCAAGCCCAGAGATCTTCCTATTGAAGGAAGAGATTTGAAGGGAGTGCACTTTGCCATGGAGTTCCTTCATGCTAATACCAAGAGTCTGCTAGACTCAAACCTTAAAGATGGCCATTATATCAATGCTGAAGGTAAACATGTGGTGGTTATTGGCGGTGGTGATACAGGTACTGATTGCATTGGTACCAGTCTCCGTCACGGTGCTTCCTCCATCACCAATCTAGAGCTCATGCCACGTCCTCCCGACACCAGAGCAGCCAACAACCCCTGGCCGTACTACCCAAGAGTGTTTAAAGTGGACTACGGTCACGCTGAGGCCGCGGAGAAGTATGGACAGGACCCCCGTGTGTACCAAGTCTTGACCAAGAAGTTCATCGGAGATGGTAATGGCAACTTGACTGGTGTAGAGTTGGTAGATGTCGAGTGGAAGTCTCCACCTGGAGGAGGTCCCCCAACCTTTGTAGAGGTGGAAGGGTCAAATAGAGTGATTAAAGCTGATATATGCCTGTTGGCAATGGGTTTCTTAGGCCCAGAAGCCACTTTAGCTGATTCTCTTGGAGTGGAACTCGACCCTAGATCTAATTTCAAAGCTACATACGGCGATCATGCTACTAATATCGACGGTGTCTTCTCCGCTGGAGATTGCAGGAGAGGCCAGTCTTTGGTTGTGTGGGCTATAGCCGAAGGAAGAGAGGCAGCAAAGGGAGTGAACCAGTTCCTGGGTGATGCAAGGAAGGCTCCCAAGTATAGAGTGGGTGCTAATGAGATAATAGAAGGTCGAATTGTCAGTGTGAAGAATTATAAACAACAAGGAATGGCTGCTGCTGTATAATGAATACACATAAATGAATGATGAATAAGGAGTTATATTATTACTACTGAGCAAGATGAATGAATGAAGAGTTGATATTTTGAAATAGGAAAAAAAATTATAATCATTAAGAACAAATGGCAGATTTATCACTAGATGGATAAATGGATATTTTTCAATAAACAATTTGTTGCTGGTGTTGTTGTCGCTATGTACAGTAGTAGTAGTAGTAGTAGGTAGTGATATGTATATATATATATATGAAGCAAATCTCTCTATGAACGTGGCGGTTAGGGGGCTGAGAGTACGTGTACATGGATGTGGAATGGGAGGACAGGGAGGGAGAGGTGTGGGGACATCCTCTTTCCTTCTTCCGTCCTTTTCTTTTCTCTGGCATCACGATCATGATCATTTCCCCCCCATGTTCTCCTATTGTTGTTAGTTTTTTCAGTGTACATGCTGTCAGAGTGGGGATTCTGATATGTATGTACAGAGTTTTGTAAATCATTATACGTCATTTTGATGGTTGATCTTACCAGTATAGAAAGAAGGGATGGTATGTGGGAGTGGATGGATGGGGGAAGAGGAGGGGCGTCGAGGGACGGTGGCATGTCGGCGTTTTTGGAAGCACGAGGAAGACAGTTTGGAGGTCCGAAACGTTTAAAATAGAGGTAGATTTCTGTACCATGCTAATTTTGACATCTATTTTGCGTTTATGTTATCTTTTAGTCTAATCAAAATGAGATTCAAGCGCTTCTTAGCGCTATTTGTGGTAGTGTCATTTGTATGTCTGAATATGACAACTTCAGGGTTTACCTCCGCTCTTTGCACCAATGATCCACCAACAGTATCCACAAATGCTTACGAATACAGCTGCTTCCAACAAGCTATCATCTTCAAGCAGTGCGAACAACCTTTCATGGTCGGCAAGTGTGATTACAGCTGCGGCAGGTGCGACGACTACAACCTCCCTCCACTCCCCACATGCACAGCTCCCTACTCCCCTTCAGCTCAGGCTATCAGAGACTCTCAAACTAGATTAAATGCTGCCAATAATAGGATATTGAATTGGTTCAGCAGTCGAGTCATTGCACCTAGTGCTGCTTTTGCAACTGCAACTGTTGACAAGAAGATGAGCAAGATCCACCGTGTCGAGAGAAGTCTCATCCAACTCCAAAGATCTACTAGTGGTTACATGCAGAGCTATAATGAAACAGATATCAGATCGTCATTAGATGAAGCAATTGCACTGCCTCATGATGAAAATCCCAATGCACAATCCTCATCCTCATTTGAAACAGAAAGAGCAGCTCCTTCTCAGCTCATTAGAAGAAGTGGTAATACCCTCATTAACTCTGCTACTGGAGCACCTTTCTTCTTTGGCGGCACCAATGCATACTATGCTGCAATCAATGGACTGATGACTCCGCAAGAATTAGCATTCATGTTTTCTCAACAAGCTTCCAAAGGCGTAACTGTTATGCGAGTCTTTGCATTTGACTTCTTCAACAGTTTTGGCATCTGGCCTTCTCTGGGAGCAGCCACACCCAACCAGGCAGCTCTGGTGCAGCTTGATAGAGTCATGGCTGCCGCTGCAAGATATAAGATGAAGGTGATCCTGGTATTTAGTAACTATGAGAGCTTCTTGGGTGGTGTTGAGGAATGGGTAGCTCAAAAGTACGGTCCTCCCCAAATTGATGCACCCAGTACCAGGTATCCCAGAGAGTTGTTTTATACCGATGTGGACTTGAGGTGTCAGTTTAGAGCCTACATGAAGCTTCTCGTACAAAGAACTAATACAATCAATGGTAGATTGTACCGGACTGATCCTGCTATTCTTAGTTTTGAATTGCAGAATGAACCTAAAACTACAGACAACTTTGAAAAGATAATCGGACTGAGGCCTGGATCTATTGTCTGCAATTGGGTGAATGAGCAATCCAGTTACTTATCTCAAGTGCTAAAAGTGACTCAGCTTATTTCAGTTGGAGATGAAGGCTATATGTACAATCCTAGCTACACTGGACCATTTGCATTCTTGAACAATGGGTCAAAGGGATCTGATTTCAAATGCAATCTGCAACAGCCATCCGTCTCAATGGGGACATTGCATCTCTACCCTGGTTTATGGGGAATGAGTGCCAACCCAGCTGCTGGCTCTAATAGCTTTACATCGTTGGGCGAGTTTATAAATTGCAGGAAAAAGGTAGCCAATAGCCTTAACAAGCCATTGATTATTGAAGAATACGGTGTTCAGTCTGGTTATACCCCGAATAGAGATGGAATATTCTCCTACATTAACCGTCAGGCAAATTTACTTAATTTAAATGGCAGCTTGGTGTGGGCAGTGTCCACCTGTGATGGTCAACCTGGTCAAACATGTCCACAATATGGAGCGAGTAATGAAGGAGGGTTTGTGTTTGCTTGGCGATCTGAGTATAGCGGTAATAGTGATACTCGAGGATCTACTGCTGTGGCTCAACAGAATAGTGCAATGAATACAAAAACCGACTGTTATCAGAAGTGCTGGGCGAAGAGCATGAAGAAGAAGAACAAGAAGAAGAAGAGAAAGAAATGTGTGAAGAAGCAGAAGTGTGATGGTGCTGGAGTTCCTCAGTTGTCAATTACATATGTGCCACCTACTGCTGGGTTATTTGGAGAGGTAGAGGTGGTGTCGACACTGGTAGTGCCTCGTACTGGCACTGCTACTAGTGCTGGTCTTGTATTTGGTGAACTAGGTTTAGGTGAACAACAACCACCAGTGGAATCAAGACCAATGTGTGAAGAAGAAGAGGATGAAAAAAAGAAGAAGGAAGAAAAGAAGGAGGAGGATATAGAGAAGAATCTAAAAGTGCCTTGCAAAATATGCAATGTGGTCTGTAGGAGGGAGAAGAGGGGAGGAGGATACCTAAAGCATGTTTGCACTAGGGCATGCAGTCGGTGCAAAGAGGAGTGATGGTGAAAGTGTGGGATGCAACGTTCTTCCTTTGGGCGATAAATACATAATTAATAGGGCATTGTAGCCATGTAAATATCTATTAAAATTTTCATAGTGAACCCTAGATCTATAGACCTATGAAGGCTTGTCAATTCGATCAAACAGGGCCACCTGAAGTGTTGAAGATTAGGAATGACGTTCCTTTTCCGCAAAGAGGACCAGGAGAGGTGCTCATTATGGTTAATGCTGCTGGTTGCAATCCAATAGATGCCAAGATTAGAGGGGGAAAGGTTCCCTTCCCCAAACTTCCAAAGGTCCCCGGCGGTGATGTCGCCGGCACTGTGCTCGAGAGTGACAGTGTTGATTTCCCAGTTGGCACCAAGGTCTTCGGCTTATGTCAGGGCTTTCGTCCCAACGTGCATTGGGGCTGCTACGCCGAACAAGTCGCAGTCAAAGCCGATCATCTTGCCAAGATCCCCAACTCTCTCACTTTCGAACAAGCCGCCTCTCTCCCTCTCGTTTCCCTCACCGCCATCCAAGCATTAGACAAGGCCTCCCTCCAACCTCAACAAAAGATCCTCATCCATGCTGGTTCTGGAGGTGTCGGCTCTCATGCCATTCAAATCGCCAAAGCTCGTGGTTTGTTTGTCATCACTACCTGCTCCACTCCCAATGTTGACTACTGCACCAATCAACTCGGTGCTGATCTGGTCATTGATTACAAATCTCACAAGTTTGAAGACCTCTTGAAAGAACAAAACATCGCTGTAGACTGTGTATTAGACACCATTGCTGGCAATTATGAGCCCCGAAGCATGTCTTGCCTCAAATCCAGCGGTACGTACATAAGTGTTCTCGCTCAGGTCAAACCAGCGGCAGTGGCCATAGGAAAGATCAAGAGCTGGGTGAAACTGGGTCCCAAGTATATTGTTCATATGGTACAGCCTAGTGGAGATGATATGAGAAGATTAGTGGATATGGTAGAAAAAGGTCAGATCAAACCTCAAGTTGGGAAAGTGATGCCGTTGGAGGAGGCTGCTGCTGCGCATGCTGAGCTGGAGACGGGACATACGAGAGGGAAGATTGTGTTGGCCATTAGTGGTGAGACTACTGGCAGGGAGGAATAAGAATAATAAGATTTTATGACGTTAAATAAACAAGTTAGTACTTATCTGTTCATTTTGTGTTACAATATCCTCGATAATATTCTGTAAGAGAAAGTCAGAAAGAAGACTCTCCCTCTCTCTCTACCTCCACCCCTCCCAAAAAAACTAAAAACTGTATATTTAAACCATCTTCAAACCTAGTTCCTTAGCGTTGACAATACTAGGAGCAGCCCTGGGAATCTTCCCAAACTCTCCATCAACAAAAGGCAATACATCCTGCTGGTTATACACAGGATCTCCTCTCAATATTGCCGCCACATTAGCAGCAGCCAGAGTGGCCATGCCGGCTCTGGTCCATAATGTAGCACTGGCAATATGCGGTACTACAACTGCATTAGGACAGTCCTTGAGGCCAGGTTTCATGAGTGGCTCATCTTCAAACACGTCCAGGCCCGCTCTAAAGTTGGGATTGGCCTTGAGATGGGCGACGAGAGCGACCTCGTCGACGCAGGGTCCTCTGGCGGCATTGATCAGTAGAGCGTCGGGTTTCATCTTTTTGAGACGGTCTGCGTTGATTAGATGCTTGGTCTTCTCGTCCAAGTTGCAGTGAAGAGACACTACGTCGGCCTTTTCTAACACTTCTTCAATCGTCTCGCATTTCCTCACCGTCACTGGTTTCTCCCCCTTCTTTTCCAGTAATTTTCCATAATCGGTAATGTATTCTTCTAAAAACTTATTAGGATAAGGGTCATAGTAAATCAGGTCCATTTTATGACCTTCGACCATCATACGAGCATATGCACTGCCAATTCTACCTGCCCCAATGATGCCCACTGTCTTGCCTTGCAGCAAGTTGCCGACAAACAAGTCTGGCAGCCAGCCCTTGTATTTCCCTGCTCTCATGAAATTGTCTCCTTCTACAACTCTGCGACCTGCAGCAAAGGTGAGGGCAAGAGCAAGCTCTGCTGTGGTCTCTGTGAGGACTCCAGGGGTGTTACCAACTGGGATGCCGTTTTTTGTGGCTTCTGGAACGACGACATTGTTGTAGCCGACGGCGTAATTAGAATAGGCATGGCCACCAGCTGCCTTGAGGGCACCAAAGAGGTCAGCGCTCCAGTCTTCCGTGAGCTGGCCAATGACACCGTCGCATTTATCTCCAATGAGTTTTTTGATGGTGGCGTTGTCGAGGATGGTTTGGTCGCTCTTGCAGATTTCGACGCGAGCGCCGGAGGTGGTGAGGATTTGGAGCCAGCGGTCGCCAGGGAGATTCTTGGTGACGATGACTCGAAGCTTGCCATCGCTGTTGTGGACCTGTGTATGATAGTGGTGGTAGGGTGATAATGGGGAAGGGGGTGGGAAAATCAGTGATTGAGGTAGAGGTGTGTGGAGAGATAACCATCAGCCCCTGTAAGCAGGTCAGATCATGGATTCTTCTTATCTTTTTGTGCTTACCTCGACTGGAACGCCATTCACAGTAGATGTACTCATTGCTCTGGTAGCAAATGGAACTGCAGATCTACTAGATTGTGAAACACCGAGCGAATACACTTTAGAAAAAAGCCCTCTGACCAATGCCATTACACCCAACGTAGAGCGATATTTATAGAGTGGTGACTTTTGGTGTGATGCAGAGAACCGTGATGGATGAAGTGTGAGTTGATCTGCATCAATGTGGGTGTTTGGAGGGAGAATTTATACTTCCTACTATACCCATAGCCTCTCTCCTCCCACATCTCCGAATCAAGCCGACGGCGACCAACAAACCAAGTGCCCTTTTTCCCTCTTCTTCATTGCTTCTGAATGGTGCCCAGTGTAGATACACTCCTTTGTAAACTTATTTAAGCAGCACATTGCACAAATGTCGAAACCATCATCCATTCAGAAGCAAGTGACTCAAACTTTTGCAGACGTTTTAAAAGGGATTGAATCATCTTTTGTTATTACAGACCCTAGGAGCGTGGACCACCCCATTTTATACGCCAGTCAAGAGTTCTATACCCTTACAGGTTACTCGTCAAAGGAAGTGTTAGGCAGAAACTGCAGGTTCCTCCAAGGAAAACACACCTCCGCCACGGCAATCGCCGAACTACGCTCAGCCATTAGTGAAGAAAGACAAACCAGTGTCGTCATCCTCAACTACACCAAGGATGGAATACCCTTCTGGAATGCCTTATCCATCTATCCCATCCACAAACAGCAACAACAACAACAACAACAACAACTAGATCCAGGTCAAACATCACCACAAAAACCCATTGTTGAATTCTTCATCGGTGTCCAAGCCAATTGCACCCGCCTCATAGAACAACACCTCCCCACCGCCTCCCTAGCAGCAGAAGAACAACTCCAAGCTGCCCATGTAGCTGCTCAAATAGGCAAAATCCATCAAGAAATCCTCAACAAAACTCATATCTCCTGCACAGCACACGACTCCTTGCCTTCCTCTTTTGTTGCTTCCATTTCAAAACTACAAGATTGCTTTGTGTTGGCCGACCCTAGGAGAGAGGATATGGTGATGGTCTACTGTTCTCCTGCTTTTCTAAGGATGACTGGATATGCATGTCATGAGCTCATAGGAAAAAACTGCAGAATATTACAACACCAACTTTCTAGTATCAAGGGTACTGATACTGCTACTGTTATAAACAGTAAAGAGGTCAACAGAGAGGAGCTGGATAACTTAAGGGCAGCTCTAGCAGCAGATCCGCCTAAAGCAACGACAGTCACTTTATTAAATTTCAAAAAGGATGGCACTCCATTTTGGAACTGTCTGCATGTTAGTCCAGCTAGAGATGCAGATGGGAAGGTTCAGTTTTTCATTGGAGTGCAGTCGGATATCACAGACTATAGTGGAAGCAAGGGAGGAGGGGGAAAGGGAGAGGAAACAAAGAAGAAGGAGCAGCAAACAGCAGCAGCAAAAGAAGAAGAGAAGGAAGAAAAGGAAGAAAAGGAAATATATAGCTCAACAAACCAAGAGAGTCTTCTACTTCCGAAGATGAAGGTTCCGTCACATTGGGATATGCTGAAACCCAAGGCATTGGTAGCATCAGTGAGAGTGTCAACTAGATCCCTGGCACCACATGGATTGAGAAGGAAAGAGAAAGAATAGAGTGAGTGAATGCGTAAATGAATGAGCTAAAAAGGGTGCTATTGGTGGTCTTCTTTATATACTTGGAAGGAGGACTACACGCAGCAATGTGCAGTGCGCGGGGCTCCTTTGGGTGAGCAAAGCAGAGTTGAGAGATTTTGGGTTCCTTTAGACACAGTCTCCCACACAGAAACGAATCAATGTGTTATTTACATGCCTCAGCAGTTATGAAAGAGATCATTCTTTTTATTGGTTCTCTATTCTTCTTGGGTCCCCCTGGATGTGCTTGTACTGTGGGGGAAAAAAACATGTAAAAAGCAAAATGAATTTGAGGGGAAAAGGCATCCAACCAAACCAGAAAAAACAAATGAAATGACGAATGCAATCAAGTGATATAACAAAAATGGGGGTAGATATGAATATCTACATTGCATTGCCTCCTGTAAAAAATTAGAATACTCCCCCCCTCTGTCTAACTAGAAAAGAGTTGGACTACCCCCCCCCCACGCCCCGCCCCTCCCCTCCTCACCCTCTTTTCCCCCACCCCCTCCCGCCTGGCG
>Ga0114919_10002473_pt1 | contig 14970 bp, 16 predicted proteins | sample BlataG_FD_88682 | JGI IMG/M metagenome (GOLD analysis project Ga0114919, IMG submission 88682) | Deep subsurface microbial communities from Black Sea to uncover new lineages of life (NeLLi) - Black_00105 metaG | ecosystem: Environmental > Aquatic > Marine > Oceanic > Sediment | place: Atlantic... | reverse complement strand
GGGATGGCGCTCTCCCTTAATAGAAGGTGGTGCAGCGGGGTATAGGGGAGCATGACGCCGAGGTACCTCAGATTGGGAGCAACTGCCGGGGAGATACTGGATGAGCTATGCTTCCAACTCAGGAGAACGATGGGGCATTCAGCGGATTTAAGCAGCTTTCGTTCCTGGGGCGATACCAGGCAGTGCCTTTCAATATCCTCCAGGGTGGCTACCATAACGGCAAAGGGTTTGGAGAGGCGCCTTTTTCTGCTTCTTAAGAGGTTTATCGCTTCCTTATTGGTTGCGTCGCAGGCAAGCTGGAATCCGCCCAGGCCGCGGAGCGCGAGGATTCTCCCCGCTTTGAGGAGCTCGCTGGCTGCCTCAATAGCATCATCGCATGCCACCGGGTTACCACTACAGTCAACCAGCGCTAAGCTGGGGCCACACTGGGGGCAGGCATTAGGCTGGGCATGAAACCTGCGGTCCAGGGGATCGTCGTATTCCTGCTGACACTGGGGGCACATCTGGAACTTATGCATGGTGGTCTTGGGGCGGTCATAGGGGATATCCTCGATGATGGTAAATCGCGGGCCGCAATTGGTGCAGTTAGTAAAGGGATAGCGATAGCGGCGGTCGGTGGGGCAGAAAATCTCGCTTTGGCAATCCTCACAGGTGGCGATATCCGGCGAGACTAGCTGGTATTTCTCTTCCTGGCTCAGGCTTTTACCGATTTCGAACTTGGTATAACCATTCGGGGGATAGAAAGTGAAGGCAATATTCTCGATGCGGGCCAGTGGCGGGGCTTTGGCTTCGAGGTCGGTGATAAAACTCTTTACCCTCTCCTCATCTCCTTCAATCTCAATCTCGACATTTCCCGAGGTATTGCGCACCCAGCCCTTCAAATTATGCTCATGAGCCAGCCGGTAGACAAAGGGTCTGAAGCCAACCCCCTGCACTACCCCCCGCACGCTGATCCTCGCCGCTTTTCCCGCGTTGATGAGTACCATTAGGACTGCCACCATGAATTTGCTAGGGCCTTATCTTGCCCGGTCGTGCGACTGCTTGGTGATCCTTGGGAGGCTGGATTGCCTCTAAATCCTGTAGTCTGCCCAGTTTCTCGAGACGCTCAATAATCAGCGCCCAGGCGCAGTCCTTCTCCGGATCGATCTCGCATTTGCCATTTTGCGAACCGCCGCAGGGCCCGTTGAGCAGGCTTTTGGCACATCTGGAAACCGGGCAAATGCCTCCGGTCAGGCCCAGGATACAGTCGCCACAGGCGGCACACCTTTCTTCTATGGTGCCTGCCTCTCTCTCCTCAGCCCCAATAAAGACGGTATTTTGCGCCGGAAAGACGGGAAGCTGGGGATAAAGTATGACGATAGTCTGCGGCCCCAGGCCGCAGGCCAGCGAGAGCACTGCCTCCACATCATCGTCTATCATATCCTTAAGCGCAACCGCGGTCAAATAGGAATCGCACTGCTTCACCAGCGTGTTCACTTTAAACTTGAACTCTTTGTTTCGCAGCTTGCCGCCGAGGTCGAGCAATTGGCTCAGGGTTTCCGCCTCTCTTATGCCTCGCGGTGGCTGGGTGCATCCATCACAACCAACGATCAGGATATTTTTATAGGGGGAGATAAAATCCAGGATCTCATCCAAAGGCTTTTGTGTGGTTACTATCATGCTGACTCCCCTTTTTGAATGCCGGCGATTTTTTTGCTGAACTGCAATAGTTCCCTCTCGAACGCCTCTGGATATCTTGGCGCAACAGTTAAGATGTGAAGCTGCTCTCCAAGACCTATTTCACCCAGCCTTTTCTGTAGTGCCGCAATCGGGCGCTGGGTTTTCCCGCCCGCTCCTTCTAGCTTGCAGTCATCTTCGGCGCAGGCAGCGATCAAGACGCCATCTACGCCTGTATGGAAAGCCTCCACTATGTGAACGGTATCAACCCTGGCGGCACAGGGCAGGTAGATAAAGCGCGTGTGCTCGTTGGGCTCGTCCTCAAGTGATGGGAAAACAGCCCACTGGCAGCAAAATACCAGTACCTTGGGCGGGGCCATTTCTGCTGCTAACTGGGAAATCAGCATCGAAATGCGATCCTTCTCCCAATTATCCAGGTCCAGGGCGAAGGCGGGGCACATCGAGACGCACAGGCCGCAGCCGTGACAGGCGTCCATATCGACCTTAACGTTCCCCGGGCTCACCAGCTTGGGTGCATCCCAGGGGCAGTAATAGACGCAGTTGCCGCAGGCGATACACAGGTCTTCTTTTACCTGTACTTTCAAGCTATTACGCTTCAGGGTTATCGCTTCTGTGCCGTAGCCAAGCTGCTCCATCAAGATGTTAAGTGCGGCGATTCGACGTCCCTCGATGGGGCTTCCCCGCTGGTATCGGCAGTAATCCTCATCGCAGGCGAGGACATTGATTTTCTTGATGCCCATGGTTATGGCTTTGAGGAAAACCTCCACCGGGATGCGCCCAACGCAGGGAACAGATAGCGGGATGAATTTTTTCACCCCGAATTGCCTTTCGATCCCGGCAAGGTCGGGGGCGCTTCCTTTACACATAATCACCAGTGTGTCACTATCATGTTTCTGCTTAGCCCGCTCCAGATACCCGGTCAGGGAATCCAAGTCGTAGTAGATGGTATCGATGACTTTGGAGGGACAGGCTGAATAGCAGAGGCCGCATACCTGGCACTTTTCTATTTCCAGGATAGCCTTGCCCGTCTCGGCATCCCTTTTTATTGCCTCATAGGGGCAAATGGAGTAGCAGACCTCGCACGCGCTACAAGATTCCTCACTAACTTTGACTGCCACTATTTCTTCAGTAATTTGCTCGCTCAAATTCGCCCTTCTTTCTGCTTTGGTGCTCCTGTGTTATATCAATTCGCTCCTGCCTTGGCGACATTAAGGGCGCCAAGCTCGGTGACCTCATGGATGAACTCGTTCACTGAAGACTGGAACTTGGGAGCCTCAGATGCGGAAATCAAGTCCAGCTTTAACCTCTCCGGCTCGATCCCCAACTGAGGAAGTGTTTTCTTAAGTAACATTACACGGCGCCGGGACTTGTAATTACCGCTCATGTAGTGGCAATCCCCGGCGTAACACCCGGCTATCATTACCCCATCCGCACCGCTCTGAAAAGCGCGTAAGATAAAGGATGGTTCCACTCTCCCGGAGCACATGGTTCTAATTACCCGCAGATGGGGCGCTCCAAGTAATATTGAAGTGCCGGCAAGGTCGGCGCCGTCGTGGGAAAACCAGTTACAGCAAAAAAGGACGATTTGAGGTTTGAAATCGCTCACAGATTCTCCTCCTCCATTATTTGCTGGGCAAGAAGAGGTATCCTTTCCGCTACCTCTTTGGTGCACTCCTCGCCAAAGTTGGTATTATCCTTTATCTCGACAGCATAAATGATAACGGATTGGGGCATCTTGTATCCCAGTCCTTCCCCAAGTTTAAACGCACTGGCGATATCGAGGCCGTGGGATGTGGCGTGTTCTAGGGTCGGGTTCAGATCTTCAAGCTCCAGCTTGTATAGCTCCCCCGGTTTGCCGCCTTCAGTCTTAACCGAATCGATGATGATGAGCTTATCGTAGCCGGCTACATCATCGAGGAGCCCAAGGGCGCCTGAACAGGCCTCTATCACTTCCAGTTCGGGATTTCTCTCCTTGATCCGCTGGGCTATCTTGAGGCCTGCGCCATCGTCGGTTACGATCGGGTTTCCTATTCCTAAGATGAGCGTCTTCATCTTTTACCTTTGCCTTCTTGTGTTGCCAATTGCCTGTTGCTAAGGTTTATCCTCGTCAAAGGATCCCGGAAGTGTACCCGGCACGCTGGGAAGCTTGTAATCTACCCAGGGGTTCAGGCAACCAAGGTAGCAGAGACTATAGTAGGAAACTGCCCCTTTTCCCTGACAATGAGAGACGGTTAGCCAGTCCTGGAGCGCCTCACAGGGAGGCGCTCCAGGAGGACATTCCACCTCTTTACTACAAGAATGACAGGAAAAGCGTTTTATCTGGGTCATGTCAATCTTCTATCTACGTAGAACAGCTGGCATCGGAAGAATTGCCATTAGACGGCGATCACTTCCTTTATCTCAGGTATCTGCTCTTTAAGCACTCGCTCAATCCCCTGGTGCAGGGTCTGGGTTGCCATCGGGCAGCCGCTGCAGGCGCCCGTCAGCTTCAGTGTGACTGTACCATCCGTCACATCCACCAGCTCGACATCGCCGCCGTCTGCCCGTAACGTTGGCCTTATCTGATCTAGAGCTGTTTCTACCTTCTCCCGCATGGCTTACCTCCTCATATTGTTGCGCAGGTATTGGCGATGGCTTCCATCTTATTTCCTCTTCAGCAATTTAAGGACGTTAATCCGCTTCAAAATTGCTCGATTAGCTCTGAGATCTGCTCCATAGAGAAGACGGGGCCATCCTGGCAAATATACTTATCACCCACATTGCATCGTGCACACTTGCCCAGACCGCACTTCATCTTGCCCTCAAGGGTGGTGATGATTTGATTATCGGCAAAACCCAGCTTCCTTAGCTCAATAAGGGTGAAGTGGATCATAATGGGCGGGCCGCAGGTAATGGCAATGGCATTCTCCGGTGAGAGCTTGAGTTCGCTCACTACCGTGGGAACCAAGGCTACTGTACCGGTCCATTTCTCATCACCGGCATCGACGGTGAGCTCCAGTTTTGTCCTAGGCGCCGCTGCCCAGGTATCGAACTCAGGGGCGAAGACCAGGTCCTGAGGGCTGCGCGCTCCATTGATGATGAGCAGGTCTCCATAGTCGTCCCTGTTATCCAGTATGGTGAGAATTATTGGACGCAGCGGGGCGAAGCCGATACCGCCGCCGATAATGAATATGTTTTTACCCTTATATTCATCAAGCGGGAAGTGGTTGCCAAAGGTTCCCCGCACTCCAACGATCGCCCCTGGCTCAAGCTGGTGAAGGGCAGCGGTAACGGTGCCAACCTGCCTTATAGCAACCTCCAGGCCAGCTTTACGGTGGGCAACTGAGGTTAGGCCAAAGGGCGCCTCGCCTACTCCGAAGGCGGAGACGAAGATGAACTGACCTGGCTTATAATCGAAACTGTCTCTGATATCGGGGTCATTCAGCTCTAGCTTGAAGAGCTTAACATCAGGTGTGAGGTCAATCACATCTTGCAGCGTAGCCAGATAGGGCAGAAGTGGATTCTCAGGCTTCACTTTTCACTCCCAGTTGCTGAATATCCTGTATTATTTCACGAATATCTATGTTTACCGGGCAGGCCCTGACACATCGGCCACAGCCGACGCAGCCCAAGGCTCCAAATTGTTCGGGAAAATAAAGTAGCTTATGGGCAAACCTCTGCCTGAGGCGAGACCCCTTGGTAGGGCGCGGGTCATAGCCGCCAGCAATGCGGGTGAACCCCGGGGACTGGCAGCTCTCCCAGCTGCGCACCCGCTCGATCCTTCCTTTATCTGTGTAGTCTCTCACATCGAAGCAGTAGCAGGTAGGGCAGACATAGGAGCAGATATTGCAATGGATGCATCTATCGGCCAGCCGGTCCCAAAAGGGGTCGTCGAAGGCTCGTCTCATCTTCTCCGAAATATCCCCGCTGGGGACATCTGAGAGGGCCGGAACTGGGGGAGGTGATACATCAGCGGCGGTTATCAGTTTATCAGGCAGTAGGGCTTTACCTTTATCCGTAAGCACCTGAACGATATAGCCATCCGTTACCTCGGTGAGCAGGATATCTAAATTAGCTGGGTCGTGGGGACCGCTGCCCATGCTGGTGCAAAAGCACTCTGGGCGTGTGGTGAGGCAGGCCAGCCCGACTAGAGTAGTCTTGTCACGGTGTTGGCGGTAGAGGGCATCCGCCGGCTCCGCCAGGAAGGGGTAATCGTTCATGGCCATGCCCCGGGCATCGCAGGGACGTATGCCGAATATCGCTGTTTCCCTCTCGATGGTCGCCGGTATTAACTCGACTCCCCCGTCTTTGCGTTCAACATAGAACAGGGTTTCAGACGGAGGGAAGAACCACTCTTTTGGAGATAGGTTGGTATTTTCGAAGTCGAAGACGATGTCGTCTACCCGGTCAACCTGGCGAAAGAGGGTCAGTTCATCGACCTTGGTCGGCGCTACTAGGTAGCGATCTTCCAGCAACTGGCTCAGCCAGGTTAGCAGGTCTTTCTTAGATATAAATTGCGTCACTTCCCCATCCTCTAAGCTATGTCGGCAATACCAATTTGCCTTCTTCGAATCTGATGGCTCCGGTAGGGCAAATATAGGCACAAGCCTGACACTTAATACAATCCTCGGAGGGAATGAAGAAGGGGGTGGCCACCTTCCTTTTAGTCCCCCGACCAACAAAACTTATTATGCTCTTTTCCGCTATTTCCTGGCATACTCGCACACACAGGCCACAGAGGATGCACTTGTTCTCTTCCAGTGCGAACCTGGTTTCAGTGACCCCCATTTCCCTGGCTAAACTCTGTATCCTCTCTGAATCGGGACAGCTGGCGAGAAGCAGCTCCATTAACCCTTTGCGTAGCTTCCTAACGCTCTCGGAGTCGGTCTTCACCTCCAGTCCTTGCTCTACGGGGAAGAGACACGAAGCGACAAGTCTGACTCGCCCCCTTTGATTTACCTCCACGGTACACAGCCGGCAGGCTCCGTAAGGGGAAATGGCCTCATGGTAGCAGAGGGTGGGTATATAGATACCGATGCGGTTTGCCGCCTCCAGTATGGTTTCCCCTTCCCTTGCCCCTATTTCTCTGCCGTCGATAGTTAAAGTTACCATGATTTACCGCTTTGCCACTGCCCCTAGCTTGCAAACATCGTAACAGGCTCCACATTTAATGCACTTGCTTTGATCCAGGATTACCGGTTGCTTTTTCGCCACCAGGGTTATCGCTTGCTCTGGACATGCCTTTATACAGAGGCCACACCCAGGACACTTCTCCTCGATAATGGAATACTGGATCAACTCCTGGCAAACGGCGGCAGGACACCTCTTTTCCTTGATGTGGGCCTCATATTCATCCCTGAAGTGACGAATAGTGGTCAGGATAGGGTTGGCCGCTGTTGTTCCTAGAGTGCAAAGAGAACCATCACGGAGGACACCGGCTAGATCTTCCAGTATCTCGATATCTCCTTCCTTTCCCTTTCCCTGAGTGATACCGGTTAGTATCTGTCCCATTCTCTTTATCCCTTCCCGACAGGGTACACACTTGCCACAGGATTCCTCTTCAAGGAAGGTTAGGAAATACCTGGCTATATCTACCATACAGGTGTCCTCATCCATTACTATCATCCCGCCGGAACCCATCATCGACCCGGCTTTGGTCAGCTCATCGAAATCTACCGGTAGATGGAGCAGCTCCTCAGGGATGCAGCCACCTGAGGGCCCCCCGGTCTGGACCGCCTTGAATCTCTTCCCCCCGGGGATTCCTCCACCGATATCGTAGATTATTTCCCTTAAAGTTGTTCCCATGGGAACTTCTATGAGGCCGGTGTTGTTTACCTTTCCTACCAGTGAGAATATCATGGTGCCTTTACTCCCCTCAGTCCCCATTTGGGAGTACCACTTTGCACCCTTGTTGATTATCAGGGGAACGCTGGCCCAGGTCTTGACATTATTGAGATTGCTTGGCCTATCCCATAAGCCCTTCTCCACGGTATGAATGTACTTTGCTCTTGGCTCTCCTATCTTACCCTCGAGTGAAGCCATTAGCGCCGTCGATTCCCCGCAGACAAAGGCCCCCCCTCCCCTATTTATGCTTACGCTGAAATCGAAGCCGGAGCCCAGGATGTTTTCACCCAGCAACCCGTATTCTATTGCCTGCTCGATCGCTCTTCCGATATGTCTTACTGCCAGGGGATATTCGTTGCGGACATAGATGTAGCCTTCATGGGAACCTATGGCATAAGCACCGATGATCATCCCCTCCAGAACACTGTGGGGATTTCCTTCAAGGAGGCTCCTGTCCTGATAAGCACCGGGGTCTCCCTCATCGGCATTGCAGATGACGTATTTGATAGCACCTCGGGCATGGCGGCAGGATTCCCACTTCCTGTAGGTAGGGAACCCTGCCCCCCCCCGCCCCCGTAGGCCCGACTGTTTTATCTCCTCGATAATCTCCTCCGGGGACATCTGGAAAAGGGCCTTAGCCAGAGTGAAATAACCGCCGATAGCGATGTAATCATCGATTTCGGTAGGGTCGATCTCTCCATTAGCTCCGAGAAGGATCCGCGTTTGTTTCTTATAGAAGGGCACATCATCTTCATATACTATCTTCTCACCTGTTGCCGGGTCAGTATAAAGCAACCTCTCGATAATGTTATCATTGACCAAGCTTTCGGAAACGATCTCGGGGATATCTTCTTTGGTTATTTGCTGATAGAAAATCTTTTTTGGTCGCAGGACCACCAGTGGCCCCCTTTCGCAAAAACCGTGGCAGCCGGTTGACTTCACCTCTACTTTATCCCCCAAACCCTGCTGCTTAATCTCTTCCCTAAAAGCATCTACCACCTCTTCGGCACCGGCAGCACGACAGCCTGTCCCAGCACATAGCACTACGCAGGGTTTATCGGGGTCCCTCTTGGCAACTATTGACTGCCCCAGAGCTTCCAGTTCGGAGGGACTGTCTATCCTTTTTTGTAGCACTGTTAACCTCTGTCAGCCTCCGATTGATACCTTTTCAATATATTATCGAGCTTGGCAGAGTCCACCTTGCTCTCATATTTCCCGTCGATAACCACAACCGGCCCAAGAGCGCAACACCCCAAACAATTCACTGCTTCCAGCGTGAAGTTGAAGTCCTGGGTTGTTTCCCCGGGCTTTATGCCTAAATCTCTCTCCAGTTTTTGTGCCAGCCTCTCCCCACCCCTTACATGGCAAGCAGTGCCGAGGCAGACCATTATTAGATGACGTCCTCTGGGCTCCAGACTGAAGGCCTTAAAAAAGGTGGCCACGCTGAATACCTGGCTAAGGGGGAACTCTAAAGCCTGGCTGACCTTAATCAGCGCTTCCTCAGGTAGATAATTGCATTCGGCCTGGATATCCTGCAATAAAGATATCAGTAAACCCTGCCTGCCTTTATAGGGCTCTATTATGGAGTCGATTTTGGCCAGATCGATGTTCATCCTAGCTCCGGAAAAACCTCTTCTTTCTTATAGGTTGCGAAGGGAGCTGGGGTTTCGGCGTCAATGCCCGCCTGGAAATTGAAAAGCTGCCTCACCTCTTTCTCCAGCTTGCGGTTGAGCAGGCTGAGCGGGATATTTACCGGGCAAACCCGCTCGCATTCATTGCAGGCGATGCATCGCCCTGCCAGATGAAAAGCGCGTATGGTATTCCATACCTCGTTTTCCTCCGGCGCTATCCTGATGCCTACCCATAAGGGGTCCAGTCGCTCAACGAAACACTCGGTGCAATAGCAACCGGGGCAAACTTGACGGCAGGCGTAACAGCGTATACATCGGCTGAATTGCTCTTCCCAGAACGCTCGTCTCTCCTCCGCTGACTGGCCCTCCATCGCGGCAACGTCGGCATAGGCCTCGGCTATATCCGGCTCCGATGCCGGCGGCTCCCCCACCAGGAAGTCGTAGATCACCGGTGTATGCTGTTGACAGATCTGGCAGGCGGCCTGCAGTTCTTCATGGGTATTATTTAAACCGGTCTTGGTTATTCCGGGACATGCCACCCCGATGATAAACAGCTTATCCCGCTGAATCTGGCTCTCATTGAGGAGTAGATTGATAGCCCGGGAATCGCAGGGCTTGACCACGATGGCAGTAGCTTTATCTTTGCTGTTGAGCAGGTACTTGGCCAGATTATGGGTGCAGGTCTGGTCGAAGATAAGCCTATCGACCTCTTCTGGCTTATAGGCGAACAGTGGGCGTGCGCCGACTCCGTCGGTAGCACGTTCGTAGCCGATGACGCAATCTACAGTTTCTCTCTCGATGAGTTCTTTAGCTTTGTTACGGATCTGTTCGCCTAAGTCCATCACCCGGTTCCTTTAGCCAAGGTCATTTCCCTTGGCCCCAGTTTATAGAGTTCATCGGTAAATGAGGAGACCACTTGGGCCCACTTCTTCCCCTCGGAGGCGGACACCCACTCCACCCGAAACCTTTCCTTTTCAATGCCTATGTACTCCAGGAAAGGGCGAAGCAGAGCAAGGCGGCGGCGGGCATAGTAATTACCTTCAGTGTAGTGGCAGTCGCCGGGGTGGCAGCCAGCGATCAGGACACCGTCGGCCCCCTGCTGGAAGCTTTTAACCACCAGGAGGGGATCTATCCTCCCCGAGCAGGGCACGCGGATAATGCGGATATTCGGGGGGTAGCAGATGCGGCTGGTGCCCGCCACGTCGGCACCGGCGTAGCTGCACCAGTTACACAGGAATCCGACTATCTTGGGTTGATATTCTATCGCCATAGTGATGTCACCTGGGCCAGTATTTGTTGCTGGGTGAAGCCACGCAGGTCAGCGGCCCCAAAACGGCAACTGGCAACACATAAGCCACAGCCCTTGCACATGGTCTCATTAACTAATGCGATGGTACGGCCATCCCTGGTGACCTGTGTGTCGATAGCGTTGAAGGGGCATACCTGGGTGCAGAGAAGACAGCCGCTACACAGCATGGGATCGATAGTGGCTACCATGGGATCGGTGGTCAGAACATCCTGGCTGAAGAGAGCTGTGACTTTAGCAGCGGCAGCACCACCCTGGGCGACGCTTTCCGGGATATCTTTGGGGCCGATACAGGATCCGGCGAGAAATATGCCATCGGTATTAGTTTCCACCGGGCGTAGCTTGGGGTGCGCCTCGATGAAGAAGTTATTAGTATCGTAGCTGATTTTTAGTCTCTGGGCCAGCTCTACAGCGCCTATACTGGGCTCCATCCCTGTGGCAAGCACCACTAAGTCAGCGGCAATCTCAACCGCTCGCCCGATGAGGGAGTCCTCCCCGCATACTATGAGCTTCTTTCCTTCTTGGTAGATCTTGGATACTCGACCACGCAGGTATAAGGTGCCATACTCCTCCTGAGCGCGCCGGGCAAACTCCTCGAAATCCTTCCCCCCTGCCCGAATATCGATGTAGAAGATATAGCATTGCACCTCGGGGTCATGCTCCTTGAGCATGATGGCCTGTTTTGCCATATACATACAGCAGACCTTGCTGCAGTAGCTCCGCCCCTTCTGCTCGTCCCGCGAGCCCACGCAGCTTACAAAGACCACCGTCTTTGGTAGCAGCCCGTCAGAGGGGCGGATGACCTCCCCACCGGTGGGTCCCGAGGCGCTTAGTAGCCTCTCCAGATGCAGGCCAGTGATAACATCGGTATACCTGCCGCTCCCATACTCGTGGTAGACACTGTGGTCGAAGGTCTGATAACCGGTAGCCACGATAATGGCACCAAACCTCTCTGAGATGATCTGGTCTTCCTGCTCATAATCGATGGCACTTACCGGGCAGAGCTGCTGGCAGATATTGCAGTCAGGTAAATCTCTACCCTCTTCCTTGGCTTCTAGGTATTTGAAATGGGCACAGTGCTCGGTATCGATAACAGGCTTGAGCGGGACAGCTTGAGGGAAGGGGATGTAGATTGCGCTGCGTTTCCCCATCTCTAAGTTAAACTCCGATGGTGTTCGCTCCAGGCACTTTTGCCAGCAGGTGCCACATCCAGTGCATTTGATGTGGTCTACCTTCCTCGCTTTCTGCAGGATGTTTACTTCGAAATTACCTACAAACCCCTTCACATCCTGTACCTCAGCATAGGTGAGGAGGGTGATATTGTGGTGCTGCGCCACATCGACCATCTTGGGGGCGAGAATGCATGCGGAGCAGTCCAGGGTGGGAAAGGTCTTGTCCAGCTGAGCCATACGCCCCCCGATGCTGGGTTCACGCTCTACTAAGACTACCTCATAGTCGGCATTGGCGATGTCCAATGCTGCCTGGATCCCGGCGATGCCACCCCCAATGACCAAGGCTCGTTTGGTGAGCCCAACCTGCCTGGAGAAGAGTGGCTCCAGTGAGGCCGCCTTAGCTACCGCCATCCGCACCAGCTCGATAGCCTTATCAGTGGCTGCCTCCTTATCGTCACCGTGTACCCAACTACAATGTTCTCGTATATTGGCTATCTCTAGGAGGTAGGGATTAATACCCGCTGTGGCAACGGTTTTGCGGAAAGTATTTTCATGCATTCGTGGTGAGCAACAGCCAATGACTACGCGATCAAGTCGATTCTCAATGATAGCATCGTGGATGGAGGCTTGCCCTGGCTCACTGCAGGAATAGGTGTTATCGTCGACGTAGGCTACCGTGGGCATGCTCTTGGCGGCCTCTAGCACTTTGGAGACATCCACCGTGCCGCCGATATTAGTTCCACAGTGGCATATAAAAACCCCGGTCCTAGCCATGGCGTACCTCTGCTATACCGATTTCTTCGACTTGCAGACTATATAATCTCAGGTTATACTTAATAGCGATTCCTGCATCGGCCAGTCCCTTATCTCTCAGCATGGGTAGCGGGCTGGTGAAATGCTTGTCCAGGAGCAGCTGCTTGGGCGAGAAGCCCAGGGCAAGCCCAGCAAGCTGGGTGAAATAAAGCACCGGCAACTCAAACTTGTCACTATACTTCCTTTTCATATCTTTTTGGTAGGCGTCCAGGTTGTTGTGGCACATGGGGCAAGCCACCGCGACACAGTCAGCACCAGCTTGCTTTGCCTGGGAGAGGATGCGATGCGATAGCTTTAATACCATTTCAGGTTTGGTGAGGGGCAGGCTGGCACCACAGCACTCTGTCTTAAAACCCCAGTCAACAGTTACAGCGCCCAGCCTCTCCATCAGTTGGTCCATAATCTGAGGGTCCTCCACATCATCGAGATCGACGATTTCTTGGGGGCGAACCAGCAGGCAACCGTAGTAGCAGGCTATTTTCAAGCTGCTGAGCGGTCTGCTAACGGTCATGGCGTCCCTTTCCTCGTATAACACCTTGAGCAGGTGCACTACCTCGGTGGTGTTGTGGAACTCCTTGCCGAGCAGCTCATTGACCAGATCCAGCTTTTCTTTGTCGGCGAGCTCGAAGGCAGAATGCTTCAAGCGTGAGAAGCACATAGCACAGGCGACCGCTAAGGGAAGCCCCATTTCCTCCGCCGCCTGCAGTTCACGGGCGGGCAGGGCGATGCTTAACAGTTCACTAGTGGTGTGAGCTGAGGAGGCTCCACAGCAAGTCCAATTCTCCAGTTCCTGCAGTTTAATTCCCAACTTATGACACACCAAACGAGCTGATACATCGTACTCCTTTGCGGTTGAATGCAGGGTACAGCCAGGATAGTAGGCGTAGTTATCCGGTCTCATTCTACTTCCCTTTTCTGATGCTCTTTCTCCATAGCCTTTACCTTGGCGAACAGGCTTCTGATCTCATCCACCCCTTTAACCCTTGGTGGCAAAACTGATAGTTTCCCCCTGGCGAGCATCCCGGGCAGCCGCTTCATATTGGCGAAGGGGTGTCTGCCTAGCAGATTGTACAGGGCTCCGAGGGATAGCTCATGGACGCGACCTGAGCGCTTAATGAGGGTGAGGAAAAGTTGGTGGAAGAGCGCAATATCTTTTTCAGCCGGTTCGCTTTTTTCGGCGGCAGCAAGCCATCGCAGCGATTCCATTACCCGGGCAATATCGATCTCGTTGGGGCAGCGGGCGGAGCAGGTTTGGCAGGAGATGCAGAGCCATATAGTAGAGCTCTCCAGGGCTTTCTCCCTTAGACCGAGCTGTATGGCCCGCATAATCTGGCGCGGGCCCATGTCCATGACGTAGGACGCGGGACATCCGGCGCTGCATTTGCCGCATTGGTAACAGCGCAACACCTTCTGCCCGCTTCGGCTTTCCACGAAATTCTGCAGATCACTGGAGGGCGAAGGCTTAATCGTGCCAGTCATACTCATTAAGTTGAACTCGCAAATGGATAGGCTTTAACTAAAACGACACCGAGTAATCTAACACCTTAAACTTGCCTCTGTTACACAATTGCAGCATGGTGAACTAAAGTCCTTCATTGAGGGAGCGGTAGCGGTAATAGCTAGCAATTGTAGAAAGATCATAGCTCTATCTAACGACTCACTGCCCCGGTATGATCTTTGTAATTGCGCTCCTTCTCACAGAGGCCGCAAATATAGCTGCATATAGTAAAAAGGGGATTCTTTTCGTAGTTCTCATCGCCGATCTTTATTATCTGCCTGGAGGCCTCCTCGGGATCCAGGGGAAGGAGCGAAATCATCGCATTAGTGCGCTGAATATCCTCTCCCACCGGGTAGGCTATCTGGCATGGAGGTAGGGAGACTTTCCCGCTGGCTTCATCGATTACTTCTTCAGCCCGCTCTTTTTCGCCCTTCGCCATTGCTTTCTTACTGCCGGTATTGTTGATGGAGATACTATCCATGCTCAGTTTTCTCCTCTTTATTAGCCGCGGCGCAGTTGCCTCACCAGGTCCCCGTTAGCGTCATATACATTCACCTCAAGGGGCATCCTGCCCGGCAGTGAATGGGTGGCGCAGGCGTGACAGGGGTCATAGGCGCGGAAGCCCATCTCGACCATGTTGAGGATCCCCTCGGGGACCTCCCCCTTGTGGATCAGCGATTTTGCTGCTTTCTCCACCGACATGTTAATCGCCGCCGAGTTATTCTGCGTGGCTACGATCAGGTTGCATTTGGTAATTATCCCCTTGTCATCGGTTTCATAGTGGTGGATCAGGGTTCCTCGCGGCGCCTCCACTATACCCACTCCCTCTTTGGGGGTCTCCGTGGGCAGGTTCACGATGTCGGGAGAGGTTATCTCGGGGTCGTTTGCCAGTTGCTGCACCCGTTCAGCGGCATAGAGCGCCTCCACAAGCCGGGCCCAGTGGAACGCAAGGGTATTATGCACCGGCTTGCCGCCTAAGGTGGAGAACAGCTTTTCATAGGCTTCCTGAGCCAGAGGCGTAGCCATGCCGTCGGCGACATTGAGGCGGGC
>Ga0114919_10002470_pt1 | contig 14979 bp, 10 predicted proteins | sample BlataG_FD_88682 | JGI IMG/M metagenome (GOLD analysis project Ga0114919, IMG submission 88682) | Deep subsurface microbial communities from Black Sea to uncover new lineages of life (NeLLi) - Black_00105 metaG | ecosystem: Environmental > Aquatic > Marine > Oceanic > Sediment | place: Atlantic... | reverse complement strand
ATGCGTAAGGTAATTACATTGGCTGTGGCGCTGCTTCTGGTGACCGCAACGGTTGCTTACGGTCAGCAGGAGGGCGACATACCGCCCACCGACCTCTCGAAGGTCGGCACAAGCGCGGCGAACTTCCTGAAGCTGCCCATCGGCGCCCGTGCACTGGCCCTCGGCGGAGGTGGGGTGGCAACGGTCAAAGACGCGACAGCGCTCTATTGGAACCCTGCGGGGATAGCCGCCATAGATCGTATGACACTGGCGTACAACAAGGCGGATCTCTACGCGGGGATAACACACTCGATGACGGCGTTGGTAATGCCGTTGGGTCTGAACTCCCGGGTCGGGGTCAGCTACATAGGGCTGAACTCGGGCGAGATGGAGGTCACGACGGTAGAAGAGCCTGAGGGAACGGGGGAGTACTTCGAGGTAACGAACACCTGCATAGGGTTGACGTTCTCGCAGATCCTGACCGACAGGTTCTCGTTGGGGATCACGGCCAAATGGGTACAGGAGAAGATCCAGCGGGCGGTGGCGAACGGGGTGGCGTTGGACGTAGGATCCACGTTCAACACCGGGCTGCTGGGCACCCGGCTGGGCATGGCGATCCTTAACATGGGGCCGAAGATGAGGCTGGACGGGCCCGACCTGGTATTCGACCGGCAGCTGGATGACGAGCCGGGCGAGATCACGGCGGGACTGAACCCTCAGTCGAAGCTCTCGACGCTGGACTACGATCTGCCGCTGATGTTCCGGATGGGTGTAGCGATAGACCTTCTGGGAGGCATCAGCACGTTCATGGCTAACGACATGAACAGGGTAACGGCACTGGTGGACATCGAGGACGCGAACGACCAGGTGGCCCGATTGGGGGTCAGCATGGAGTATGCGTGGAACGAGATGGTGTACGCCAGGTTCGGGTACCGGGTAAGGAGCAAGGTAAGCGAGCAGCTGGGAGAGCGGCTGCGCGACCGGTACCGTGAGCTGTTCACCATGGGTTACGGGCTGGGATTGAACACGACGGTTTCCGGCTACGCCATCCAGCTCGACTACGGTGTGGCGGACTACGGGGACCTTGGGACGGTGAGCCAGTTCTTCCTCAGCCTCGGCTTCTAGGAGGCGCGGTCCACAGAAGCACTGGTCGGGCTGATAACAGGAATAGAAACGCCCGTTGCTCGCTGGATAGTGGCAGAGAGCGGCGGGCGTTTCAGTTTCCAATGAATAGAGAGGCGTGTGGAATGCCGGGTGCTGGGCTGGCCGGAGCGGTGCGTCGCATATTGTCCGTATCGATGGCAACCGCCGCGGTACTTATCACCTCCGTGTCTCCATCTCAGGCGCAGGACCTTCAGGCACCGACCCCGCTAGGACCCGAATTTCATGCCAGCGTGGTGACCTTCCAGAGCGACCGGGGCGTGGATCAGACCCTTGTAGAGGTCTACGTCTCCATAGCGCACGATCAGCTCGCGTTTACGCGGGCGGGCGAGATCTTCCGTGCCAATTACAATCTGAACCTCCGCCTTTCCGGTCCTCGGGGGGAAACGGTCTTCGACGAGACAACGGGCGGCGTGAGCGTGACTCCGTTATACGAGGAGACTCTCTCCGAGGACATCAGCAAGGTGCAGCGGTTTACATTCGTGGTCCGTCCGGGCGAATATGAACTGAGCCTTAAGCTCACCGACCTGGTCCTGAACGAATCCCGGGAAGAAAAGATGGACGTGCACGTCCCGCGCTATATGGAGAGCCGGCTCGGGATATCCGGCCTGCTGCTCGCCGATTTCCTGGGAGAGTCCTCCCCCGGGCTGCCGGTCGGCGCGGTGGTGGATCGGGCCGGAACACAGGTCTTCACCCGCCAGGGTCACTCATATATTCCCAACACACTGGGAATTTATACCAATTTCGCCTCCTCTCTCCTCGGGTACTACGAGATATACGGGCTGAACCCGATTCGGCAGATGGAGCATGACAGTTTCTACAAGGTCGAGTTCTACGTGAACAACGCGAGCGGCGAAACAGTGCTCTACTATATGCGGCAGCACGAGAAACCGGGTTCCGTTTCCTACAATTCCGTTGAGATGAACATCCAGGACCTGAGGCCGGGCGGCTACACCCTGCAGGTGACAGCCTCCGACATGGGCACGGGCACCTCCGTTACCAGCGGCAGGGAATTCACAGTTCTGGAATCGTACCTGAGCCTGGCCTACTACGATTACGACAAGGCCGTGAGGCAGCTCCGCTATATCGCCACCGAGAGGGAGCTGCGCATTCTACGCGACGCGAAGGAGGGGGAGCGCCTGCGGCTCTTCCGCAGCTTCTGGGCCAGCCGGGACCCCACTCCATCAACCAAGCGGAACGAGGCTCTGATCGAGTACTACCGCCGTATCGCCTATGCCAACGAGGCGTTCAGGGTTCCCCAGCTCGAGGGGTGGGCGACCGACCGTGGCATGGTTTACTTAACCTTGGGGCTGCCGGACTATATTGAGCGTGAATCTTTCGCCGCGGGGTCGAAGCCATTGGAGGCCTGGGTGTATAACTCTATGAGACTAAGCCTGCTCTTCGTGGACGAGGCCGGGTTCGGGGACTTTATTTTACAGAACCGCCAGGAGTATATGGAGCGCGTCCAGTGGAGGCGGCCGCAGTAGATGCAGATGCCGGAGTGAAACGAGGCTATTGCGTGCCGGCTTTCGCTGGACACGCGATCTAAAGGACAGATTTGTGACGGAGAAGGTGCAAGGAGGGCTCATAAAGCATGCGGTCTGACAGTTACGGACTCACTTCCCGGTTGAAGGGGCCACGCCTTCGGTTGAAGGGGCCACGCCTTCGATCTGCAGCGTCGGTGCCGGCTCTGGTCCTCTTTGCGGCACTGTCGTCGACGCCGCCGATACTGGCCCAGGATACGCTCATTCGCCAGAGCTTCACGGGGGATGTAGAGATCTTCGTGGATGTGGTGAGTTATAAAAATCTGCAGGATCCATCGCAGACCTTTGTGGAGATCTACTATGCCCTCGAGCGTAACCAGATGGAGTTCATCGAGCTCCTTCCCGACCACCCCGGTGTATATTCGGCTGCCTGGGATATCGAGACGATTATCGAGACCGAGATCGGGGACAGGGTTAACTGGAACCGGTGGCAGCAGGTCTCCCAGGATACGACGTTCGAGGGTACGCGTGAGAGCTGGACCATCTACGATATCTACTGGCCTCCGGTGCTGCTCAAACCGGGTGTCTACCGGTTCATCACGACGATAACGGACCTGAACAGCAGGTTATCGGGCGACACCAAAGTCGGTGTGGACCGGCGGATGGTTGTGGTCCCCGATTATTCCTCCAGCGAGCTGACGGTCAGCGACATAGAGCTCGCGGTGCGGCTCGGAAGGGCCTCATCGCAGAACAAGTTCGTCAAGAGCGGTCTCCAGGTTGTGCCGAATCCGCTCCGCGTGTACGGGGTGAACCTTCCGGTACTCTCGATCTACGCAGAGATCTATGGGCTTTCCGAGCCGGCCGCCGAGGGTGAGGCACCGAGGACGTATACACGCAGCGTCGGCATCGAGGGCCTGAACGTCGACTACCGCCATTCCTTCGAGACGGTGACCAAGCCGGTACGCGCCAGCAACGATCTGATCGCCGTAACAAACATGAACGTTGGCATCGTACCCCGGGGTGACTACAGGCTCCTTGTCGAGATCGTGGACAACTCCACCGGCCAGCGTGCCGTAAGGGAGAAGAGGTTCTGGGTCATCAGCGAGACGGCTATCATTGCCCCGAGCGAGCTGGAAACGATTGAGATGACGGATGAGAACATCATCCGGCTCCGCAACGAGATCGAATACCTGGCCAGGACGGAGGAGCTTGAGGACTACGACAGACGCGATCCGGAAGGGAAGAGGCAGTTTCTGATCGAATTCTGGAAGGCTATGGATCCCAACCCTTCAACTCCGGAGAACGAGCTCAGGCAGGAGATCCTGCGCCGCTTCAACTACGCGAACGAGTACTTCGCAACACCCACCCAGCCCGAAGGGTGGAAGACCGAGCAGGGACGGATCTGGATCGTCTACGGGGTGCCGGACGACAGGATCCCCCATGTGGTGGAGACGGGGCGGGGGAAGCCGTGGGTCGAGTGGATATACGACCAGCTGGGCAATCAGGGACGTTCCTTCTTCATATTCGTGGATACCAGCGGCGGCTTCGGCAGCTACCGGCTGTTTCACACAAACGTGCCGGGTGAGATCCAGAATCCCAACTGGAGGGCGGATGCGGGGATAGAGGATATCCCACCCCTTACGGGGGAGGGGGAGTGACCATAAACTCCTGAGCCCGGCCGGCGCTGGTGCCGTTGTTCATATCCTTCACCGTCAGCGTAATCCTGTAGAGTCCGGGTGAAGGGTTGGGGAAGGCAACTTCCAGGTACTTGCTCTCCGTCGTTCTGATGCCGTACTCCACATCACTCTCTACCTTAACGCTCTCCCTGCGGCCCAGGCCGACCAGGCTTCCCAGAGCTCTGAAGGCCGAAGAGAGGATATTGCGGCGCCGGCTCCGGTCGGCCGTGGTGATCTCGTAGCTGATCTGGAAGACCGTGGTGCCGAACTGGTCCTTGGAGAAGTTGTAGATTTCGTAGTAGAGATATATCTGCTGCTCGGTGGTGAAGGTACGGTTCGGCATGGGGATGATCTCCACCCCCTCGCGGTAGAACCGCCCGCCCCGTCGCGATTCCACGATCCTGCCCGCCATCTCTATGTCGCTGATCGCCAGGTTCCGGCCCGAAAAATCCTCGATCGTCAGACTGTCGCGGTAGACGCCGACCCGGCCGGTGTTCATATCGGTTACGCTTATCGCGAAGTTGTAGGTGCCGGGCCTGATCAGCATCTGGTTGAGGTCGACCATGATATTGCCGGCCGCCTGCTCCAGCTGCTGGGCCGAGATGAACTCCCGCACCTCGTTGGTGCTGGCGATCTCATTCCACTGGTCGTCGAACATCGCAACGCCCAGATCGACACGGGCCTTCTGGCCCTCTCCGTACCGTACCACCCCGAGCTCTATTGTAGGCACCCCGTAATAGACCTCGAGACGGGTGCGGCCCTGGATGTCCTTGAAGGCCGCCGTATAGAAGTGGAAGGGAAGGGGATCGGGAGGAAGTATGTTGACATAGCTGTCGGTGGTCTCGAGTGTGGAGATGTCCCTCATATTCTCCATCCGCTCTTCCGACAGCATCGTTTCGAGTCTTTCCTGGTATGTCCGCGCCTCATCGGGTCCGCCCCCCCCGCCTGCTGACATCCGGATCAGCTCCTCCATCATGTTGGCGATCTGGTCGTATCTGGGGTCGAGGATCGCCCGCTCCCTGTAGACCGCGATGGGGAGGGTATCGACCGTCAGATCGGCGGTCGGGCTGTCAGCACCGGCGGGATCATTTCCTTGAGAGGTGAGGAACTCTATCGGGTTCCTCATCGAGCATTCCGCGAGGTTCAGAACCTGTTCGAAGAAGCCGTAACCGCGGTCGACGAAGTGGATGATAAGGCGCTCTTTCCGGCCGGTGTGGTACTCCCAGGTGAGGTTGGGTTTGGTCTCAGCGTCGCCTACATCGAACCCCACCCAGTTGTCGGGCTCGCCGTGCCTGATGTAGACTTTGCCGCGGTCGTCATAGCCGCCCGGACCGACGGGGCTTCTGTAGTACTGCCGGGCGTAGCGCAGGCGCCGGTAGTGCTCGACCAGTACTTCGTTTGCATCATCGGTGGGGTTGGGATCGCGCCGCATCCAGAAGCGTCTGAAGAAATCCCGCATACCTTCGGGGGGTGTGTTCCTGTATTCCCGGCGTTCGGTATCGGTCGCGATGTCGACCACGTCCTGCCATAGGCGCTCGGCTGTTTCCGGGTCGTTGAATTCGCGGTACGACATCAGGAAGAGCTGGTTGGCACGGCTGTAGTCTTCAACGGTGAGATAGACATCGGCCAGGAGCAGCATCGCGGGTACGTAGTCGTGGAACTGGCCGACCAGGGGTAGCAGCATCTCCTCGGCCTGGCCGTACCTTTCGGTCAGATAGTAGACCCTGCCCAGTTCGAGCCTGTTCTCACGGTGGTTGGGATCCCGGCGGTACTGCTCCACGAATTCCCGCTCCGCCAGCTCGAAATCGTTGTCCTTGGATGCGATCACACCGAACTGGTAGTGGACGTCCCTGTAGTCCGGGTTGCGTGAAAGGACCTCCTCGAGAGCATCGCGGGCGAGGCTGAAGTTCTCCAGTCTGGCCAGTGTGATACCCAGGTTGTAGAAAGCGTCGAGGTAGTCGGGATCCAGCTCCAGGGCCCTTCGAAAGCTGTTGAGGGCGCGCTGCCGTGTCGGGTCCTCCACGGCCAGGACCAGTCCCCTGCCGTTGTGTGCGGCCGCCAGGTTCCCGTCGAGCTGGAGCGCGCGGTCGAAGGAGGCCCCCGCCAGTTCCGCATTCCCCCTGGTGAGGTAAATGTAGCCGAGGCTGGAATGGGCCAGTGCGTAATTCGGGTCCAGCTCCAGTACTTTGCGGAATGTATTGATCGCGTTCTCGATGTCCCCGTCTTCAAGCTGGGTGATTCCGAACATGTAGATCGAGTCGACGTCCTGGGCCGCGGCGCCGGCGGGAACGGAGACGACGGTGAGGGCCGCCGTCAGCAGTGCCAGAGAGAGGGAAGTACGGAAAAAGGGGGGATGGGTTACAGGCATGAAAACACGCCTCCTTCGCGCCTCGATGGCGACCGGTGGATGACCTCTGCTCATGTTACGGGGAGCATATATGCGACGAAAACAGGCACCTGTATGTTTACGGTTCATGTGTGTTAGAACTCCAGTAAATTATTCATTATTATAGGTTTTACCAGTGCATGCGTCCATATGCACAAGGGGGTGTGCAACAGCTGACGGCTTTGTGGCTTGACATGACAGGCCGCCGGCGGTTCATACTCGAACACCGATAGTGATCGAAGCACCCGATAAGAGAGGTCTCACATGCGTTCAGTGTTCTCAAAGATAGTAACCGGTGCAACAGCCGCTCTGATAGCCGGCTCGATAGTCGCCACCTCCGGCTGCGGCGGCGGTCTTTCCACAGTGCTGACCGAGCCGGAGGGCGACAGCATGCTCCTGATCGGTTCCTGCATCGTGGAAAACGTGGGTTGGCGCGACAGGCAGGAGTTCTACACCGATAATATCGAGGTCTCCTTCATGGCCGATATCGAAGTGAAAGGCAAAGTGGCCAGGAAGTCGTACACCATCTGGGCCCAGGATGACGGGTACTTCTGCGTCGAAAACATGCCCGACGGGATATACACACTTAAGGGTATCCGCATCTTCAGTCCCGGCGGGGAGTGGACGATCTGGAACGAGCTGCGGATGCCGAACGAGCGTTGGATGGTCGCCGGTGGTGGTCACTACTACTCATTCACAGGCGAATACTTCCATTTCAGCCCGCTGCTGAACGTCTACAATTTCGGGCACAACATCTTCAGCGTGCTGCCCGGCGGAGATGTCCGCTACTACAACCGGTACAGGATGAACAACGAGATGTTCCACCTGGCCGACAGTTACACGCGGGGATTCGTGGAGCAGTACTTCATCGACAAGTACCCCGACAGCGGGTGGACGCCGATCCTGAAGCAGCTGCTGCCTGAAGGACGCTAGAACGGAACCCAGGTTTTCAATTCCTCTGCCTGCGTCCCTGCCCGGGCGGCTTTCGCTCGGATGCGGGGTCGCAGGCTTCCTGCTCTACCTGGCACGGCTCACACCCGGTGTGGGGTGGTACGACTCGTCCGAGTTCATGGGCGTGGCTGCCACCCTGGGTGTGGCCCACCCTACGGGATATCCGCTCTACAGCCTGCTAGGGCGTCTGACTGTAATCCTGTTGAGCCCTATTTCCGATCCTGCCGTCAGGGTCAACCTGCTCTCGGCGCTGGCGGCCGGCGCTACCCTGGCCGTTTTGACGCTGGTGACATGGCGGTTGATGGGGCTGCTGCGTCTGGGGCCGATGCCGCGGGTTGTACGTGCGCTCGCCGCCCTGATGCCCTCGGCAGTTCTGAGCGCAATCGCCATCTTCATGGAGCAGTCGGTGGTGGCGGAGGTGTACACCATCCACACACTGGTGGTGGCGCTGCTTATGATGCTGGCGCTGGAATGCGTTCTGGTCGCCGAACGGCCGGCGCCGGTACTGGCATCGGACGAGCTGCGCGGCATGGCCGCGTGGGTCTGGGGTCCAGCAGGCTGGCGGCTTCACCTGCTTACCGCGTACCTGGCCGGTCTGGGGCTGGGTAACCATTTCACCCTTCTGCTCTACTTCCCCACGCTTGCCTTCCTGCTCTGGTGGTCGATCCGCCCCGAAACGCACCAGCCGGATGTAGTGCGGGCCCGTTCTGCGGCCGGTGACCTGCCAGGTATCGTTATACCACTGCTGGCGGCAGGCCTTCTGGGGTTCAGCCTCTACCTGCTGCTGCCGCTGCGCGCCTCGCTGCAGCCTCCCTTTAACTGGGGCGATGCGGACAGCCTGCGCGGGTTCCTGCGTTTGATCACGGCGGCCGAGGCCAGGTCGCGCCCGGCGCAGTTCTTTCCCGTTACCGCCCTGGGAATCTGGGGCCGGATCGCAGTGGGGACTGGCTGGCCGGTGTTTGCACTGGCAATCGCCGGATGGATCTGGGCCGGATTCCGCAGGCCGCGTCTGGCGGTTGCGACCCTGCTCTACCTCATCTTTCCCCTGCTCTTTCTGCTGTGGGGCCTGGATATCCTGGAAGATTCGCTGCTGCCTGTGCACATGTGGGTGGTACTCGGGACCGGCGTGCTGACGGCTCTTCTGGGAGAGCGGCTTGTCTCCATGGCCGGGCCGGGATGGGGAGGCCGGATCACCGCGGCCGCGGCGGTACTGCTCTTAGTGGCGGGCCCCGGTGTCCGTATTGTGGGCAATTGGGGGGAAGTATCGGCGGTGGGTGAATGGGGGCCGCGCACATTCACCGAGGCCGTGGTGGCCTCGGTAGCGGGTGAGCCTGGCCCGAAAGAAGATGTAAAGGGCTGGGTGTTCACAGAGGAGAACGGCACGGCCTTCCTCCTCTGGTATCAGGGTAGGATCAGGGGCAGGCATCCGAATCTTTACGGCATCTATACCCTGCTGGCCCGTGAGGAGTGGTACCGGGAGGAGCTGCGGCGGCGCATACCCTCCCTGGCCGTCCCCGAGATCGACCGAACGTATGAGGAGCTGCCTCACGAGGCGGCCACCCTGCTCCTGCTGCAGGCAAACACCGGTCAGGGCGTAGACCTTTTCCTCTCTCCGGTAATCCTTCCCCCCGAGGAGGTCTATGGGGTTCTGGTTCCACAGGGGGTGCTGCTGAGGATGGAACCGCCCGGGTATGAACCGACAGAGGAGGATGTCCGCAGGCATATGGCTCTGATCCGTGAGTATGCGCCCGCCGCCCGTCAGGGAGAGTTGCCCCACCTGGACGCCCAGAGCAGGGATGTCTGGAGCTGGCGGCACAAGATCCTGGGCGATACATGGGCCCGCCTGGGGGTTCTGGGTATGGCCGAAACGGAATACCGCGCCGGCATTCGTGTCAACCCGGAGCGTGTGGAGCCGCGTGCGGCCCTGGGGAACTTCCTCACCGCACTGGGGGACTGGAGTGGAGCTGAGGCGGCCTTCCGCGGGGCCCTGGAGCTGGAGCCGCGCAGCAGGGTCCTCCGTTTCGAGGTAGCCCGCGTGCTGCGCCAGCAGGGGGCGTTTGCCGAAGCGGACAGCATGCTTCCGGAGGGCCGGATCGAGGGAGTCGGGCTGCCGGAGTACCTGCTTGTGCGCGCAGGAATCCTCCTCGGCCTCGGCCGCTCGGATGATGCGCGTGAGCTTCTGGAAGAGGCGGCCGGTCTTGCACCCGGATCGGGAGATATCCAGAATGACCTGGGCATCTTATTCCTGCGGAGGGGCGACTTCGAAAGCGCGCGCGAGGCCTTCAGGAAGGCTGTCGAACTCCAGCCTCAGCACGCCGAGGCTTGGGCCAACCTGGGTACCCTCGCATACCAGGATGGTCGCCTGACCGAGGCACAGGAGAGCCTGACGAGAGCTATCGAAGCGGGCGCATCCGATCCACAGATCGGGTACTCACTCGGTATTGTCCGGATGAACCTGCGGGACCTCGTTGGTGCCGGGGAGATACTTCGACGCAACCTGTCGGAGTGGCCGCAGCACGCCGATACCTACCTGGCTCTGGGTATGGTGCTGGAGCGGCGCGGACTCCCCCGGGAGGCCATCGCCATCTACGAAAGGGGCCGCATGGTTATTCCAGACGACCCCAGGTTTGCAAGACAGCTGCGGCGTCTATGGGATCGGAACCCCAAAGGTTTCCGTCCGTAAACGGCCCTTTTCCGCGATCTCGGCGTCAGCTGGCAAGCAATCGGCCCTTTTCCGCGATCTCGGCGTCAGCTGGCAAGCAATCGGCCCTTTTCCGCGATCTCGGCGTCAGCCCGCCGGATCTCTCGTGCGGCGTGCAGTAAGGTCAAAGTTTTGTTGTACGGGTGCGGTCCCTTCTCGTACCTTGAGGTTCATAGCACAGTCTTTTTCAAGGAGAATTATTGAGATGGCAGATCCTGTTCATGTAACCGACCAGACGTTCAAGGAAGAGGTCCTGGATAGCGATGTTCCGGTGATCGTGGACTTCTGGGCGGAGTGGTGCATGCCGTGTAAGCCGATCGCGCAGGTCATCGAGGAACTCGCAGGGGAGTATGAAGGACGCGCCAAGATGGCCAAAGTGGACGTGGATAGCAACCAGGAGGTAGCCGCTTCCCTGGGTATCCGAAGCATTCCGATGCTCATATTCTTCAAGGGTGGTGAGCAAGTGGACCACATTATCGGCGCCGTTCCTAAGCAGATGGTTACCGAAAAGCTGGAGAAACTGCTCTAGAGGACGCGATCCGCTATGCGAATGTTTCTTTCCACTGCATTTCCTATTCTATTAGCCGTCTCCGCCTGCAGCGCCGGAGGCGGGGCTGCACAGGAGCCTGAAAACATGCAGACGTCAATGGCGGCGGCTCGAGGGCGGATGGTTGAGGAACAGCTCAAACCCCGGGGTATTTCCGATCCGGCAGTGCTGGAAGCGATGACTACCGTTCCGCGCCACGAATTCCTTCCCCAGAGCCAGCGCCCTCTGGCCTATACCGACCAGCCGCTGCCGATAGGCTACGGGCAGACGATTTCCCAGCCGTATATCGTTGCGTTGATGACCCAGGTGCTGGAGCTGGAGCAGGGTGATTCGGTGCTGGAGATCGGTACGGGATCGGGCTACCAGGCTGCGGTTCTTTCGATGCTTACCGACAGAGTGTATTCGATCGAAATAATTGAGCCGCTTGCCAGAAACGCCCGTGAGACCCTCGACCGGAATGGATACGGGTCGGTGCTGACAAGAATAAGCGACGGCTACCGGGGCTGGCTGGAGAAGGCGCCCTTCGACGCGATTATCGTGACCGCCGCCCCCGACCATGTCCCACAGCCGCTCGTCGACCAGCTCGCGATCGGCGGCCGGATGGTCATTCCTGTCGGCTCCTATTACCAGGAGCTGATACTTCTCAAGAAGGACCCGGAGGGCAATCTGACGAGAGAAGGCGTCATACCCGTCGTCTTCGTGCCGATGACCGGTGAAGCCGAGAAACCCTCGCCTCCCCCTCCGAACTGAAGTACTCTCATCGCCCGGCCTGGCCGTTGGTGCATAATCCCCACCTCAATCCCAGCAGAGGCAGCATCATGAATAGAGGTCTACTGGCAGTAGCAATTGGAATCCTGGTACTTCTTACCGGAGCCGCTGTTTTTTTCACGAGGAACAAGGCAGCCGACACCACCGAAAGCCGGCTTGCGGGTCAGCAGTCCATGGTGAAGACAGCAGTCATTCCGGAGGGCTCTTCGCCGCCCATAGGACCGTATACACCGGCGGTCAGGGCGGGGAACATGCTCTTTCTATCGGGGCAGCTGGGCATGAACCCGGCCACCGGCAGTATGGTCGAGGGTGGAACGATCCCACAGGCCAGGCAGGCGATGGCGAACCTGAGGTCTCTGCTCAACGCGGCAGGGATGACGTTCGACAACGTGGTCAGGGCCACCGTCTACCTGGCCGACCTGGACGACTATGGGGCCTTCAACGAGGAGTACGGCAAGTACTTCGGTGAAGTACCCCCTGCGAGGGTCTGCGTACAGGTCGCCCGTATACCCAGGGACGCCCGCGTCGAGATATCGATGATCGCCGTCGGAGACTCCAACTGAGCTCAAAAGTCTCCAGGCGGAGGTTCCGGATCGGGCCGGGGGCCCTGGTCGCCGCCGCCTTTGTGGGCCCGGGAACCGTTACGACCTGCTCGCTGGCCGGCGCCCGTGCGGGGACCGCACTGCTGTGGGCGCTTACATTCAGTGTGATCGCCACTCTCGTGCTGCAGGAGATGAGCCTGAGGCTGGGTGTGGTCGGGGGGCGTGATCTGGCTGAAGCGCTGCGTGAGGATTTCACCTCGCCGGTCGCAGGCAAGCTGGCGGGCCTGCTGGTGCTTGTGGCGGTCGGGTTCGGCTGCGCCGCCTTCGAAACCGGCAATCTGCTGGGAGCCGCCCTGGGGCTTGAGTCGCTCTGGCCAGCAAGTCAACGCCTGCTTGTCTTCCTGCTGGGTATGGTCGCGGCGGTGCTGCTCCTGATAGGTTCCTACAAGGTCCTGGAATCCATCCTGATCGGCGCGGTGCTGCTGATGAGCTTTGCGTTTCTCACCACGGTGGCCATCAGTGGTTTCAAGCTGGTTTCGGTTGTAAGGGGTGCGCTCATGCCCTCTCTGAGTGGAGGAGGGGACATATACCTTGTGATAGCGCTGATCGGCACTACCGTTGTGCCCTACAACCTTTTCCTGCACGCCTCAGCAGTGCGCGAACGGTTCAGCGGGGCCGGCGATCTAACTGCCGCCCGCACCGACGCGGCCGTGAGCATAGTGCTCGGCGGGGTTATCTCCGGGGCGATAGTCCTGACCGCTGCATGCGCATTCTACGTGCCGGGCGAAACAGGCTCAACATTGAGGGGTGCCGCGGACATGGCTGCCCAGCTGGAACCGCTGCTGGGTCGCGCGGCAACCATTTTCTTTTCGATTGGTCTTCTGGCCGCGGGGCTCTCCTCGGGCATAACGGCGCCCATGGCAGCAGCCTACGCCACCAGTGGCATCCTGGGATGGGAAGAGGGTCTGAGGGGCAGGCGCCAGCGGGCAGTTGCGCTCGCCGTCGTTGCGACAGGTGTTATCTTCGGTACATTGGGTATGAGGCCGGTGCCGGCGATAATGCTGGCTCAGGCTGCAAATGGCATATTACTGCCGGTCGTCGCCCTCTTCCTGCTGTGGGTTGCAAACGACAGGCAACGGCTGGGCGTGCACTCCAACGGGCTGGCTGCGAATCTTCTGGGGGTGGTGGTTGTGGTGATTGCCGCTGGATTGGGGTTGTGGGCGCTGCTGAGGCTGATCACTTCAACGTGATACAGATGAACTGGTTGCCCGACAAATGAACTGGTTGGAAGACATATGAACTGGTTGGAAGACATCCTATTCATAGTATCCCTGATGGCCATTATCGTGGCCGTGCGCCTCTACATGCGTGCCCGCCGGGAATCGCTGGAGAAGGACCTCCTCTTTGAGGTCGGCAGGCGGCTGTCATCCACTCTGGACCGGGACGACGTGCTCAACCTCATCCTGGACGAGCTGCAGCAGTTGGTGGGATATGACGCTGCGGCGATCGTTCTGGTCGACACGGTATCGAAGTGGATCAGCCATCACATGCAGCGCAACTACAATTTCGATTTTCTTGAAAAGATACAGTTGAAGTTCGGGAAGGGGCTGGTCGGCCTCGCCGCCCAGGAGGGGAAGCCTATCGTAGTAAGGGATGTGCTCAGGGACCCGCGCTACGTGGACGCCCGTCCCCGGACCAGGAGCGAGATCGTGATACCGCTTCTGGTGGGTGACTCTGTCGTGGCCGTTCTCAACCTGGAATCAAACCGGGTAGGCGCATATAAAAAGAAGGACGTGAAGCTGCTGCAGGCCTTCGGCTCGCAGGCCGCCATAGCCATAGAGAACGCCCGGCTCTACCGGGATGTGCAGGAGAAGCGCAACCTGGAGCAGGAGCTGGAGCTCGCGGGCGAAATACAGAGGGCGCTGCTTCCCCGGATTCCACCGGAGGTTCCCGGCCTGGAGGTGGCGGCCTACTTCGCGCCTACCCGGAGTGTGGGCGGAGACCTTTACGACCTGGTGCAGCTGAGCGACGGGCGCCTTGGAGTGGCTATAGGGGATATTTCGGGTAAGGGAACCCCGGCCGCGATCATGATGGCCAGCCTGTACGCCTCGTTCCGCGCACTGACCCGCCGAAAGCTGACCCTGCCCCAGATTATGTACAGGCTCAACAACCTGCTGTGCGAGAGTTTCGGGATAGGGCGCTATGCGACCTTCTTCTATGGGGTGGTGGATCCCGGCAACAGGGAGATCACCTATTCGAACGCCGGGCACTTCAACCCTCTGTTGATTTCATCGGGGAGGGGGCCGCGCTGGCTGAGTGAAGGGGGGATTGTGCTGGGCTTCCTTCCCGAGAAGGATTATGAGGAGGGAGCGGTCCGGCTGCAGCCGGGCGACCTTCTGGTGCTGTACACCGACGGGATCGTGGAGGCCACCAGTCCCGATGGCGAGATGTTCGGTGAGGAGCGTGTGGCCGAGATCGCAGGTGAGCTGAAAGGGCGTCCGGCCGAGGAAGTGCTGGATGGACTGCGCAGGGCGGTGGAGTCACAGTGTGAAGGTTGTCCCCAGGAGGATGACATTACACTGGTCGTCGTCCGGGTCCTCTGATCCGTTTCCGTCCGGAGTCTGTTCTTTGGACCGCGAGTCCGGCATGTGCCGGCGAGCAATCGGCCCTTTTCCGCGATCTCGGCGTCAGCCTGCCGGATCTCTTGTGCGGCGTACGGTTAGTACGCCTCCGCGCGATCCGTTGGCTTCCTTGACCTCGCGGTAAAATTGCTCGTTTCCGCAT
>Ga0114919_10002467_pt1 | contig 14985 bp, 14 predicted proteins | sample BlataG_FD_88682 | JGI IMG/M metagenome (GOLD analysis project Ga0114919, IMG submission 88682) | Deep subsurface microbial communities from Black Sea to uncover new lineages of life (NeLLi) - Black_00105 metaG | ecosystem: Environmental > Aquatic > Marine > Oceanic > Sediment | place: Atlantic... | reverse complement strand
GAGAATCATGATATTGATCTTTTATAAATTGATGTTCCCTTAAAATACCGTCAAGATGAAAACCGAAATCTTCAAGTATTTTTATATGATGTTTCCTAAAAGCAAATGTTTCTGTAAATAGTTTGTGTAAGTTAATTCCTTCAAATCCATATTGAGACAACATGTATAGTACCGATAAGAAATCCTCACGATATATTTTTTTATCTTTCGTTCTAATTGGATTTACTATAAAAGCTATTTCTCCCCTTCTATTAATGAAATCTATATTACTGATACCGCAATACCCTATAAAACTCATATCATCTCCTTTAGCGGGCACCATAATTGAAAATACCGTTTGAGTATTATCTTCACTTATCTGTTGAAACCATTTTTCTTGATTATAATCTGTTAAAGGTTTCCACTGTCTAAGTACGTCCATATGCAAATTCCTCCAGTCCTTAAGTTTGGATAAATGTTCTTTACTCACTGGATAGAGATATCTTTTGTTAAAACCCGATATTGATTCTATATCAAAGTTTTCGGTCATATTAAATTTTCTCCCAAGTAATTACTTCATTCTCTTTGATATTCACTTTTGCTTTCTTCCCAATAATTCCATCAATATGTTTAGGCGCTATTCCCCTTGCGGGTCTTAGGATGGATAACATCTCCTTTGTTATAGTTGTTCCTTTAGGTATATTTACTTTAGCATATATACTCCTTCTTCCATCAACAAGACCCTTCTTTTCGGATTCACTAACATGTTTTAATCCGGAACCCAGCGCTTTTTCTACATCTCGTATCCCTTTAACAAGTATTTTTAATTCTTCTGGCTCCAAAGCGTAAGGATGGTCTGGTCCCTCCAATTTCCTATCTAGGGTAAAATGCTTTTCAATAATATTAGCGCCCAAAGCGACAGCACCTATTGGTACACTTACTTCCATTGTGTGATCAGAAAAACCAACAGGAACTTGAAACTTTTGTCTTAGTGTTTCAATAACTTTTAAGTTTACATCATCCGGCTTTGTTGGGTAACTGGCAACACAATGCAATAACGCGACATTTTCATTTCTGGTAGAATAAATAACATCCAATGCCTCTTTTATTTCATCTAAACTACCCAAACCAACAGATAGAATAATAGGTTTACCTTTTTCTGCTATATATTTGATCAAAGGTAGATTTGTTAGGTCACCGGACGCAATTTTAAATGCGGGTGTATTAATGTTATCTAATAAATCAACGGCGTCTGTATCAAATGGTGTTGCTATGAACATTATGTCCTTCCTTTTTGCATAAATATTTAACTCATTAAGCCAATCTCTTCGGAATTCTAATTCCTTTAACATCTTTTGTATTTTCTTGTCTGCCGACAATCTTTCAGCTTGGAATAGCTGAAATTTCACAGCATCTGCTTTTGCCTCTGCTGCAACGGCTATCAATTTCTTTGCCTGTTCTATGCTGCCGTTATGATTGGAGCCTGCTTCTGCTAGGATAAAGCAAGGTTCTCCATTTCCAATGTCCTTTTCTCGTATTTTAACTTTTCTCACTCCAACCACTTGCATACTTCTGATTGATCTTGATTAGCCAAGGTTCATTGTTTACTACATTTAATACATCATCCATATAAAATATCCTCTTTTTCGGATATAGCCTTTTATAAATCTCGGTAATAAATTCAAAATCTTCAGGATAATCCAGTGTCCATCGCAAATAGCTAAAATCCATCTCATTTTCAACATTTACCCTTTTAAATTTGTTGGGGTTCTCTCTAATGTATGGGGTTACATGCTCTCTTTCGTAAGGTGTGTGCGCTTCTTTCCATGCCCTTTCAAGCGCTTCAAATGAGAATACCTCAGTGTCTAAACCATGAGGAAATGTTCTCGGAAGGGTGTTACAACAATAATCACAATCGTTTTTTAGAAACGTTTTAACAACCAAATCAGAAATCTTGGGATCAATTAATGGACAATCTGATGTTATTCTTACAATCACATCGGCATTAAATGCTTTTGAGGCTTTGTAATATCTATCTAAAACATCATCCTTACTTCCCCTAAATATTCCTACACTTTCATCGTATTCCCTTACCGTTTTTGCTATAATATTATCTTCCTCCAAATCGGTTGTAGCAACAATTATTTTATTTATACTGCGCATCTCTTTAATCCTGTCAAGATCATGCATTAATACCGTTTTTCCTAAAATCTTCTTCATGATTTTTCCTGGGAGTCTTGTTGACCCCACCCTTGCTTGGGTAATAACCGCTATGTTCATACCCTTTTACCCTCAATTATTAATTTTGTTAGCGCTTCCATATAATAATAATCTCCAAATATTAAACTATCGTCTATGGCAACATTATTTGGTTTATGAAAACAACCATGTAATAGTATGCCTGCTTGAGAATCCAACCCAACAGAAAGGTAACTTTTTGAAAGTGACCCCAATATACTATATGCCATTTGTTCATATTTTTCTGCCTTTGTTTTGTCCTGCTCAACATTTGATAAATCTAACAATCCAGAAGCAGTTATAGCTGCTGCGGAACTATCTCTTACTGCATTTTGTATCTCAGGGGCGTCGAAATCCCAATACGTAACATAATTGGGTGGGCAATTGGCTATGTAGTAATCAGCAAGTTTTTCCGCAGTCCTCAAAAATTCACCCCTTTTTGTATATTTATATGCAATGGCAAAGCCATAAATGCTCCATGCTTGACCTCGTGACCAGCATGAGTCATCGCTGTATCCTTGTAAAGTATATTTCCTCTTTATCTGTTTCATGCTTAAGTCAAATTCTATTGCGTGATATGTTGAGCCATTCTCTCTAACACAATGCTGCATTGTCATACTTGCATGCCTGGATGCCACATCATAATATCTTTGCTTTCCAGTTTTCTCATACGCCCACCATAATAAAGGTAAGTTCATCATTGTATCAACCCCGGTCAGCCCGCTCTCCTTTGGATCTCCTAAAACCGTTATAGCACCAATTTTATCGTTAAATCTTGATAGCAAAGAGTTAGCAGCATCTAAAGCAATATTTTTTAAATAATTATCCTTCGTTATCTCGTATCCAACGCAGAAAGAAGGATAGAAAAGAAAACCTAAGTCATGTGTTTTATTGCTGTTCCTCCGTGGTTCGATTAACTTACATAGTTCATAGGCTTTTCTTTTAAATTTATTATTTTTTGTAACTTTATATGCCAGCCAAAGCATACCAATCCAGAAACCATTGCACCAGTATCCATCACTAAAAATCTCTAAATCCCAATCCTCCTCCTTACAGATTACCCACTTCCCATCGAGAGTAACAAATGGAAAGGAATCGTTTAGCTCCTCAATATTCCTTTCTATCTTCTTTAAAGCATGTTCTAATGCGAATTTGTAAATCTCTTTCTGATTGTTCACAGCTACACCCCCTTCCTATTTTTTATTTCATCTATCGTTTCTCTCACAGTATTAATAACATAAGTTACGTCATCGTCCCCCATTTTTGGGAATAAAGGAAGCGTAACGATCTTGCTGAAGACTTCGTCAGTCACCGCAAAATCCTTTGGATTAAAATTAAAATGTTCCTGGTAATATGAAAAACAATAAATCGGAATATAATGAACATTCACCCCTATCCTGTTTTCTCGCATCTTACGGAAAAACTCATCTCGGTCTATGCCATTCAACAAAACCGTATAAATATGCCACGCAGGTTTAACGTAAGGTTTAACAACCGGCGTTTCAATCTCATGCAAATCTTCAAGAACCTCATTATACATTTCCACAATCTCTTTCCTTCTTCTTAAAAACTCATCTAGCTTTTTCAATTGTGAAATTCCTAAAGCCGCTTGAAAATCCGTTATCCGATAATTCCTGCCAAGAAATTTCAAATCATACGCCCATCCTGCTTTTGGACCAAATCTCTCCAATGCGCTCTTGTCAATCCCATGATTTCTTAGCATTTGCAACTTTTCATAAAATTCTTCGTTATTTGTAACAACTGCACCGCCTTCGCCTGTTGTTATATGCTTTACCGGATGGAAACTAAATACAGTCATATCCGCGAACGTACCTATTTTTTTGGCTTTGTATTCCGCACCAATCGCGTGACTCGCATCCTCAATTAAATACAAATCATGCTCTTCAGCAATCTCTTTTATTTCTTCTATATCGCATGGGTGCCCAGCATAATCCACGTAGATTATTGCTTTTGTCTTCTCAGTTTTTTTTTTCCTGATTTCATCAGGGTTTATATTCCTCGTTTCCTTTCCTATATCTGCAAAAACAGGCTTTAGATTGTTATACAATATCGCGTTTGACGTTGCTGCAAAAGAGAACGGTGTTGTAATAACCTCAGAGCCCTCTGGAAGATTTAAAGCTTGAACTGCAATATCTAATGCACTTGTCCCAGAATTTACAGCAACCGCATATTTGCACCCAACATATCTGCGCAAAGCATTCTCAAACTCTTCTATTTTTGGTCCTGTGGTAATCCAATCGCTTTTTAAAACTTTTACAACTTCTTCTATATCTTCTTCATCTATCCATTGATGCCCATAAGGTATGAATTTCATAGTTCTGCACTTCTAATCCCGTCTTTAGTTTTTTCAATTCCATCCTCCAAAGACGTTTTTGGTTCCCACCCTAACACCTTATTTGCTTTTGTATAATCACATAGCAACTTTGGAATCTCACTTTGCGGATGATGATGTTCAACATATCGTATTCTTCCAGCATCTTTACAAATCAACAACGCCAAATCCTGTATTGCAATATCTTTACCAGAACCCGCATTTATTATCTCTCCAATTGCTTTTTTGTTGACGGATGCTTTAACTATGAACTCTGCACAATCTTCAACATACAAAAGATCTCTCGTCTGCGTGCCATCACCAAAAACATCGAGCGTTTTTTCTTCCAGAAGCGACCTGATAAATATACTCACTACCCCACCTTCCATGTTGCTTTTTTGATAAGGTCCGTAGCTATTAAATGGTCTTGTAATCACAACTGGCAAACCATAAGCGTGAAAATAGGACAACGCTAAATTCTCAGCCGCTAACTTCGAGCCGGCATAAGGCGATTTTGGATTTAAAGGATGCTCTTCCCTAATTGCCTTTGATAAGGTTAAATCATAAACCATGCAAGTCCCTATTAAAACCACTTTAACGTCCCTCTTTCTTGCCTCCTCTAAAATATTAAAAGTTCCGTTCACGTTCACATCATAGTATTTTTTGGGGTTGTCTATGCTCTCTTGAACATTTATCGCCGCCGCTGCATGAATACAAATATCTATATCTTTTTCAAATATATTCTCTAACACCGCCTTATTTCTTATATCCCCCGAAACAAATTCAAATTTTGAATTACTTTTAAACTTTTTTATATTCTCCTTTCTTCCATTAGAGAGGTCATCTAAAACACATACTTCATATCCATCTTCTAACAGTTTTTTTACCGCCCACCTTCCAATGAATCCCGCGCCCCCTGTTACCAATATCATTTCACCACCTCTATCAAATTTTCTTGATATAATATTTCTCTTATTTCTTCCTTGGTAAGATATTTTTCGTCTTTGGAGGTATATGCCTTAATTTCTGCGTGAGAAGTTGAGGAGTAAAAGGATTTGTCAGTATGCGTCAGTTCTTTCATTTCCGGAAGAACAATGAACATATCTTCACTTTCCAAAGCTCTTCTTGCCTCGTCTTCAGTCATTAACTCTTCGTATAATTTCTCTCCCGGTTTGTTGCCTATCATCTCCATTTTTATCCCATTCGGGGAATATTCATATTTTTGTGCTAATTCCTCTATCATAACTTCAGCTAAATCTGTAATTTTTATCGCCTTCATTTTGAAAACAAATACATCGCCTCCTTGTGCAAGTTCTGTCGCTTTAAAAAGTAAGTTAATTGCATCTTGCATAGGCATGATGAATCTTGTCATTTTATTATTCGTTATAGTTACTGGTCCTCCTCTCTCAATCTGTTTTTTAAATAAGGGAATAATGGAACCTCTTGAACCGAGAACGTTGCCAAATCTCACGCTTGAGAATATTGTTTTTCTTGCACCTTTATAGTAGTTTGCAGAGGTGATTAACCTCTCCGCTAAGAGTTTTGTAGCACCCATTACATTAGTGGGGTTAACTGCTTTATCACTGCTTGTGAATATCACCTTTTCAACTTCTTCATCCATAGCAACGTCAATTAAATTCTGTATCCCAATCACATTGGTTTTTACTGCCTCAAAAGGATTGTATTCGCAAGCCAATACATGTTTTAGTGCCGCGGTATGGAAAACAATATCTATATCTTCTAATGCACGCAACAAACGCTCTTTATCGCGAACATCCCCTAAAAGATAACGGATATTCTTCTCATAATCTTCGTATTCTTGTTGTAATTCAAATTGTTTTGTCTCGTCTACATCCATGATTCTTACTGCTGCGGGTTCATATTTTAAAATTTCTCGTAAAATCTCCTGTCCTATCGAGCCTGTTCCACCAGTAATTAGAATCTTTTGTCCCTCAAACATCTTCGATACCTGTTTATTCATGATAACTCCTCAAGAACTCTCTACCATAGATCATCCCATCACATATCATATCTAAATTTTCATCAGAACCGGATAAAAGTTCATGCCAATCCTTTAATCTCAACTCAGGTGACGAGAAGTTCTCCTCACCAAATTCAATATATTTGAAGGGAATTTCTCTATCGCAGAAGTGTAAATATCCGTATCTATTTGCTAAATCCATCATTTGTGGAGTCATCTCTAATTTTTCGGCATTCTCAAGTAAATTAAAATATTCTTCTTTATCCGTAGCATCAAATGTAAATCCTTTTTCTCTATAATGTGTCTGTGCAGTGGTAATCACAGGAAAACCTCTGATAGCCATCTCCAACCCCGCAGTCGTTGTGTACACTATTCCGTAATTAACGACATCAAAAAGACGGTATGTGCTTATTTCCGTTTTTGGCGGCAATATTATTATATTTTCAGGCAGTTCCGAAAATTTTGAGTTTATATAGGAAGTAAAGCTAAGGCGTGTTCCATGAATTTCCTCAGCCGGGTGTACTTTTATAACTAATATTTTTTCATCATGTCGGGCAAACCAGTTTATAGTTTCAGAAACCCATTCAAAAGGATTTTTAAATACTATATCCGCTCCTGCCAACGAAACATCCCATAGCAAATTCGTAAAAAGTATTCCTATATTTTTCTTGATGTCAATATTTAACGACTCTACAATTTTTTCCTTTGTTTTGATCTGTGCAAATTTACCATGATCGGTATACATTCCGGTACCCCTCACGCGCAAAGATAATAATTCCTCAAGTTCTTTTTTTTGTGTATCTGATAAAGTTTGTGCACTATATTTTTCCCATACCTTTGATGATATCTCCAATATATCTTTTCGCTCTTTGTCTAAATGATTTAAATTTAGCTTACCATTTAAAATCCCAAAGTCACATCCTATACATTTAACTCCATTGTTGCTAAAATACTCTACAAATATTCCAGGAAGGTATGCAATGTTACTAATGACAAGATGAGTTGGTTTTATAGCGGTTAAAATTCGCTCTGATAGTTCAACGTGAAGGACTGCACTGACTAAATATTTACTAAAAATACTTTTATCAAATTCTCTATCTTCGATCACGCCCGTTAATAGAAATCTTTTGGTAGCAGCTTCTGCATATTGACCAATATTGACGCCTTTGTAATTCAAGCCATAATATTCATCAAAGTTCAATGACGACACAAACTTGTTGGCATCAGTTATATCCTCATCTTTTATAAAGTCTCCAATCCCGCTAACAGGTATGTTCATTTTTGAAGCGAATTTTTCCCCCACATAGTAGCAATAATGGCAGTTTCCTGCACTATTAATAGTTTGCTGTAGGCATATTGGCAATTTGCGATCACAAAGAATAAACTTGGTCCTTACACCACGTAAGTTCAGAGCGTGAGATAATAATGCCTGTAGAACCAATTCTGTGGTTCGCCCGCCATATAATAGTGGAAATAAAACCAGATCGTTGGTAGTATAATTGATATCTGGATACTTCATATTTCTGGGATTAATCAGCAACTGCTTATTGGGATTGAAGAATTTAACATAAAGATACGTTAACTTCTTGTCCACATGCACTTTCCGTGCTATATCCCATACTTTCCGCTTCACGTCCATCATCCTAATGCCTCCACATCACCACACTAAGAAACTTTCTCATTTTTTCCCCTCCGCAATCAACGTATATCCCTTATCCGTCTCCCCAAACAACCCATCAGACATCAAACACAAAGGATATGCAATAAAAGAAACCACCATCCATAAAAACCCTGATAACTCTTCTTTAATCTCAATCTTAAAGAAGAAACTCGTTATCCATGAATTCAGAAGATACCTGCTCCGATTCATCTCAAACCCTGCAATTTCAAATCGCTCTTTTAACTTCTCTGGGGTATAATAATTCACAACATAACAGGTCTTTCTGTGCCTTTTCTTGAGTTCATCGCTGATTGGGTAAGTGAAACTATCAGTTGTCAAAACAACTTTTCCATCTGGTTTTAAGACCCTGTGCATCTCTTTTAAAGCTTTGATGTCCTCTTTGAAGTGTTCTAAAGAGGAGCTGCACACAATCTTATCAAAGTATTCGTCAGGATATGGCAAATCTTCTGCATTTCCAACTACAAATTCACATGCTATCTTCTCTCGTTTTGCAAGACGCTTTGCATACTTTATTGCATGTTCTGAAGTTTCGATTCCGCAGACCTCACAGCCTTTTTCTGCAATTTTGAGGCTCAACACTCCCCCCCCACATGCAACATCCAATATTCTTTCAGCCTCTTTTGGCTCAAGCCAGTCAAGCATTTTTCGCCACTCAATTCGCCTGATAAAATTCGGTGTGCCTATTGTTTTGTAAATCAGGTGTGTGAGGTAATTCTTCATTTTATTTCTTTCCCTCATTTTTTATCACCTCCTCATAAACCTCTATCGTCTTCTCCGCGATCTTGTCCCATGACAAATCCGTCTTCAATTTCTTATATGCATTCTCACCCATTTGTTTCCTTAATTTTTCATCTTTTAATAACCTGACTATCGCATCAGCCAAAGCCTCCGGGTTTTTTGGTGGTACAACGAATCCAGTTACGCCATCATCCACGATTTCTGGAAGACTACCGATATCTGTTACAACAACTGGTTTTTTGAAGCCGTACGCAGGATAAATTACACCACTTTGCGATGCCTCGATATAAGGTAAAACAACCAGGCTACATAGTTGAAATAGCTTTCCGGCTTCTTCGTCACTAATATAGTAATTATAGATTAGGAATTTATCTTTATGTGCTATCATCTTTTCGTATTTCCTAAAGTCTCCCTTCCCAGCAATAATTATCTTTGCATTTGGGACTTGCTCTGTAATTAATGGCTCTGCTTTTATTAAATACTCTAGCCCTTTATATTTTTGTATTGCACCAAAAAATAATATTACGTTTCCGTCGTTAAGCAAATCTTTCTCAACATCTTTCTTAAAAGGAGCAACACTATGTTCCCCCATAGGTATTGTGGTTATTACATCATTTAACAAATTAAATCTCTTTTTCAGGATAGATTTTATTATCTCACCGTGAACGATAATATGCTTAGAATACCTTTGTGTAAAATACATCATAAATTTGGTAAGGAATCGTCTTAAGCATCCTAGTCCTGGATGGGGTTGGGCATCATGAAATGTGCTAATTACTGGATATCTCAACAAAGGTAATACAAGAGAAAACCAAGGATGACCTCCCTGAAGATGTATAACATCGGGCTTAAAATTATTTGTTTGTTTGATAATATCAAGAATAGTAAATAGATATGAAGGAGAATAAAGCCGTGGTGCATTAAATTTATATACATTTACATTTTTATTAATTAAATAGCCATATCTTCTTTCGTAATCCTTTGGTATAATCAATAGGATTGTCCCTTTTTTGGATAATGCATTTGCTAATTGGATAATATAATCTTCGTACGAGCCAAATTCAATACATATTATACGCATTTTCACCTCCAAGTGCATGTTAAGTGATTAATGATATTTGCTGCTCCACCCATGGCTAAAGACTCTGACCCAATATCGACAACTGGTACAGGCGCTTCAGGTGAAATCCTATTCACCTCACCAATAATGAATTTGTCCACCGTCATATCTCCAATCACCAATATCTTCTTCTTATTAAACCCGCCTATAATATCATGCAATTCCATTTTTATATTCACCTCTTGATTTTTAGCTTTCCAAAATTTAAATAACTTTTGTTTTTCATGGCTTTGTTAGAACATTGACAGCCTTGTTCATTTCCTATGTATTCTGAGACTATATGAGAAATTTTCTCACTGTTGCAGAGCAATTCTTTTTCTGACAATCCCGATAGATAGGAAACATATGACCGGATTTTTTTTATTTCATCCTCAAGATTAATCAGCTTTTTCAACTCCTCTAAAGACTTTGCCCTGGCATGAAAATCTCTAGATAATATAACGATTTGCGACCCTAATCTTATGTGTTCAGATAAAACCAAACGGCTATCAAGGACACCTCTACCGAGTCTTGAAATGCCACCAAAACCAAAACGAATGCCCTTCTTTTTTATTTTTGTTGTTACATATTCCACGATACCTCCACTCAACAGTTCAAACATAAAATCTAAACCCATCGACAGATGAAGGTCATTGAGACCAATATAAACTTCATCAATACCGTCTGTCCGCAATATATCATCAACCCGAACCAATGCCTGCGACGTTTCTAGTAATAAACTAGCAGCAGCCCTGCCATTAATTATTGATATAAATCTCTCAACCTCCTGGCGTGTTTTAAACATCGGCAACATAATAATATCTGCGCCTCGGGATAGAACCTCGTTGATTTCTCTTTCAGATTTTGAGTGTATCGGGTTGACCCTAACCTGTAACTTTGATTTATGAAGAACATCTCTCACTCTGGTAATATCCTGTAGAGAATGCGCAGATATCACGGTATCTAGGTGTCCTTGACGCTCTCTTTTTCCCAGATACTCTAAGTCAATCATAATACGATCAACACCGGAATCCTGAGCATACTGCGCTAGCTCTGGGTCATTTGTGATATATATAAACTCCATAATAGTCACCTCTCATTAACAGGAAGAAGCCATTCTTTATATGCTTCAACCTTTCCTCTTACAATATCGAAGTATCTCTGATTTATAGAGTTAGTTATTTCACCTGGTTTTCCATCACCAACAATTATTTTATCAACAGATACAACCGGGGTAATCTCTGCCGCCGTTCCACATAAGAAAATTTCGTCGCAAATATACAGCTCCGTTCTATCAATATCCCTCTCCACGACAGTTATGCCAATATCGTTCTTTGCTATATCTATAACGGTATCTCTTGTAATACTTTCCAAGATTGAAGCAGTAATGGGTGGAGTTATTAATTCACCTCGTCTCACAATAAAAATACAAGAGCCTGGCGCTTCAGAAATCTTACCTTCTCTATTGAGGAACAATGCAGAATCAAAACCATTATCTAACGCTTCAAGCTGTGCCATCCGGCTGTTGATGTAATTTGCACCTGCCTTGATTCTTGGCGATACTGATCTATCATTTATACGTTCCCAAGAACTCACACAGGCAGTAATACCTATTTCTGAGTTATAGGCTCTACCTATAGGAATGGGCGCTATCATCATCTCACAATCTCCTTTATAAGCCCAATTAGTAAGTTCGTTTATATAGAAAGTAATACGCACGGAAATATCCTCCATGTATCCATTTGCAATTATCGTATCCACAAATGCGCTCTGTATTTCAGAAGCCGTGTACTTGAGCCTAAGCCTCATTATTTTGGCTGATTGGAAAAGACGATCAAGATGGTCTTTAAATCTGAAGGATAGGAGTTGATTACTGTTATCATTCAAATAGCATCGAACCCCTTCGAACACATTAATTCCATACTGGCATGTCGGAGACAAGACATGTATCTTAGCGTCCTTCTCGGGCACAAGACGACCCGCCAACCACAAAACTCTCTCAGTAGACATAATTATTAGTTTTCCTCTTCGTATTTAAAGTTAAAGGTTCTAAAGATATCTTCGATTTCTTCTCTCCTTTTGATAATTTCGTATGACTTCTTTTTGGCATTATACTCAATGATAGCACAATTTGGTAAAATAAATGGAGGCTTTAAAACAATTGAATATGACCCTACATTGTCAAATACAATATAATCTCCTATTTTCAAAGACCCTTTATACCCTCTGTATAAATAATCATTCTCCATGCATGTATAACCCGCTATATCAACAGGGTCATATTCTTCATAATACCGATCTTTTTCTGATTTTTGATATACGGTTATCGGTAAGTTTATACCACCCGCCGATGTTGGAATTATATTATATTTACTCCCCGAAACCGTTGCTATAATTTTATTGCGTATTGTCTTTATATCAGTTACCTTAACCACGATTTTCATAGTATCTGCCACAAGCGCAGTTCCCGGCTCAAGCAAAAGTTTTGGTTTCTCAGATTCATCCAGATCTTGGTAAAAGTTTTGGAACTTGGCAGCGATAGTTTCTGCGTATTCTTGATATTTTGGCACTTTATATTTAAACTGTTTTTTAAGTGATTCATTCATTTTTCCAGCAAAACCACCCCCAAGATTAATAAACTCAGGAGGTGAAGAAAATAATTGATTAGATAAGTGCAACATTTTATCAACGCGGATAATATACGATTCAATATTTCTATTCGGGAAATGACAATGAAGACCTTTAATACTTATATTATCAATCCTTTTCAATCCATCAAAAGCATGATAAAAATCTTCTCTATCTATATCAAATCCAAATCTTGATGGCACAGAATCTCCAATATCAAAGTTGCACCTGATTCCTATAGACATATTTATTTCAGGGTTGTCCTGAGCAATTTTTTCTACAATATCTATCTCGTAAAACGAATCTAAATTTACAATACCTCCACCCAATAGGCATTTCTTAATAGTTTCTTCGTTCTTGTAAGGACCATTGAAAATAATTTTTTGTGGGGACACACCAAGTTTAATAGCTAAATCGAATTCCATCTCGGAAACTACTTCCGCATACCCCCCTTTACGGTCAATTAGTGCACACAATTTAGGGATATAGTTAGTTTTATAGGAGTATGCAATAAAAGTTTTAGGATATAAATCTCGAAATGCCCCTAAGAACTCATCATAATTTTTTTCAAACTTTTTTGAGTCCAGTAAATAAAACGATTCTCCATATGTACTAGCCAACCCTTCCAATAGAGTCCAGTTAATTCTCACTTCTACTCCCTCTCCCTCATTATAGTTAATTTAGTTTGGTGCACGATGGTCCGCTTTATCATTTGCCACTACGTTACTTTATAATTTCAGATAGTTCCTTTTTATATATAAATACAGTTGTATTTGGAAAGAAACCTTTTTTTTCGTAGAGTAATTTAAACCCTTTATTTTGAACCAGATCTTGATGCACCGGATCAGTATATATCAAGTAAACTTCAATGCTAATACAGCTTTCTAAGATATCACTAAAAACATCTTCTGCAAATGGATTGTAGACGTAAAGAATAACCTTCTCAGAAGTCCTAAATTTATGAAACAGTCTTGCGTCAGCATGGTAAACACGACACAATTCAGATCTGTTGGTAATTTTCAAGTTTTTTTCAGCAATATCTGCAAGTGGTTTGTAATATTCAGCACCTATCGCTCTATGATTCGGATTCTTCCCGTACATTTGGGAATATATGATGATTGCTTTTCCTTTTCCACAACCTAGGTCGAAAAACTGGAAATCATAAAAGCTTTTACCGACTCTCCTTTCAATCCATCTTAAAGATTTTTTCACCTCTCTAGTTAAAGAACTCATATATAAAACCCCTGACTCAAAGCCTTCAGGCTGTTCTTTGTAATCTTTTTTTTCTAAGCGGAAGTGAGTATCTGTTCCATTGATTATATCGAAAAGGTGATTCTGGAAGAAGTATTGAATTGGTAGTCGTATACCTCTAGCGCGCCACATCCTGTAGTAGTCTTTAATTGAGATATTATTCATTTTAACCTCCTTCCCATCTCTTTCTTCAAATTTACGAATCTTTAGCATTGTCACATACATTGTCCCCAATGTCTCTGCTGGAATATTCGTAGCGGCATCTATGTTGAGTGAAGAAACCCTTTTCATTCAAGGTTCATCCTCTCCTCAAATCCATAGTTCTTATACCATTGAATAAACTCTTTCAGCCCTTCTTCCAAGTTATATCTGGGCTCCCACCCCAATAATTTCTTTGCTTTTGTAGCATTTGCAATTAATCTTTTAACTTCACCAATTCTCGGCTCTACCTGAATCGGCTTTATTTCTCCCTTTTTACCACATAATTCAATTATGTTATTGGCTAAATCAATTATACTTACTTCCTTGCCAGTGCCGAAATTAATCGGTTCGGTTATCGGCTCATTATGATTAAGAACCAGATCGTAAGCTCTAACAGCATCCTTTATATAGGTGTAATCTCTTGTCTGCATGCCATCTCCGTATATAATGGGTGATATATTGCTCAGAACTCTCCTGGTAAATATGGATATTACACCACCATATCCAAAGTCCCTTTGTCGTGGGCCAAAAATATTAAAAAGCCTGATTATTGATATGTCCATGCCATAAGTCTGGATATATGCATGGCACATTCTATCAGCAGCAATTTTACTTGCACCATAGGGATGAGGGGCATTTAAGGGATGATTTTCATCCATAGGACAAAACTCACCAGAACCGTAAACTTCGCTTGTAGATGCTTGGATTACTTTCTTAGCATCGTATAGCCTCGCTACTTCTAAGACATTTTGCGTTCCTATTACATTTACGTCATAAGTAAGTTTGGGCTCAATATAAGATTTGTCCACGTGAATCTGCGCAGCTAGGTGAAATACTACATCAACGTCACGCATTAG
>Ga0114919_10002466_pt1 | contig 14988 bp, 11 predicted proteins | sample BlataG_FD_88682 | JGI IMG/M metagenome (GOLD analysis project Ga0114919, IMG submission 88682) | Deep subsurface microbial communities from Black Sea to uncover new lineages of life (NeLLi) - Black_00105 metaG | ecosystem: Environmental > Aquatic > Marine > Oceanic > Sediment | place: Atlantic... | reverse complement strand
TCTGAAGGCATCGGAACTGCTGCCGTAGCTGATAACTTCAGCCAGAATTTTTGCTTCTCTTTTTTTGGCGGACTCCAACGACTCAAGAATTAATATCGCCGCACCTTCGCCAAGGATGAACCCATCTCTGCTGGCCGAGAATGGCCTTGATGCCGTTTCGGGACTGTCATTTCTTGTCGAGAGGGCGGTAAGGCGGTTAAAGCCGGTAAGGCCTAATGGGTGTATCATGGAATGCGCGCCGCCGGTAATCATTACATCGGCGTCGCCTTTGCGAATTAACATCGTTGCTTCGCCGACGGCTTGAGTGCTGGCTGCACAGGCGGTAAGACAGCTTCTGGTTGGCCCTCGTGCACCGGTAAGCATTGCTATATGGGCAGCGGGCATATTGGGCTCCTGCTCGAGTTCTCGCATCGTGTCCATCTGGGCAAAAGCAACCTCTGCCCATTTGCCCCAGTCCATTTCGCTGTTGTTCGTCTGCCACGCTTTTACCAAGGCGCCGAAAAATACATCATTGTCAACGGAGCCTTCACCGGCTCCGAGGTAAATACCCATCCTGCAGCGGTCTATGCCGTCGGTAGGCTCATTGGTCTCTATCTCAATTCGCGCCTGTTTACAGGCCTGAACCGTTGCGCCAAGCGCAAAGGCGGAACCTCGATCACTGTGTTCGTGTAGCTGGGGATGCTTTAGATATTTTGTAAAGTCGTAGTTCTTAACTTCTGCACTGAATGTAGATGGGAATGTCGATGCATCGAAAATAGTAGTCGGGGCGATTCCGCTTTTGCCGGCCAACATAGCTTCCCAGACGCTCTGCACATCGTGGCCCAGCGGGCAAACAATACCCATCCCGGTTATCACTACTCGTTCAGCCATTTATCTAACTTCCGAAGTTTCCTGATACGCCCAGGGATTTCGAATAACGAATATCCAACAAGGAACATCGAGTGTTGAAGTAAAACCATTCGACTATCTCTGCTTTTTTAAGGCTTTATTCTTCTCGGCTGTCTTGATACTTGTAACAAAAATGGAAATCAATTCGTCGCATTCGATTATCAGTGAGTCCAACTTATCGCTACTCTTTGCTAACAACTTCTTCCGCTGTATAATATTTAGCCAAACCTTAGTTTCACGTAACTCCTTAAGCACTATTTTTATTTTATGAATAAAATCATTACGTTATTCAGCGCTTTGTGCCTCACCATAATTTGGTGTGGGAGAAGTTCCGCAACGAACTAACTGACCCGCAACATGATTTCCGGCACGTGTGTTGGGCAAGGCTTCAACTACGTTAATAATACGAACCGAGAAGTCGAGCAAACGATTCTCAAGGTCGTATTCCTATTCTTACCCTTCTCTTTCTCGTTCATTATTCCTGGTTCAATACTTGATATTGGAAATTCAATCTGTTTCCTTCTTAATTCATAATTCCTTGTTCGACATTGGATGTTCAATTCAGGTTCTTCAACACCAGTGCGGCGGTTTGTCCGCCGTAAGTGTAACTGCAGCAAAGCGCATAACAGATTTTTTTCTCGATAGGCTCTTTAACAATGTTCAAGTTGCAGCCGTCCGCTTTTGCATCGCAGTTTCTTGCGGCCGGTATTTTGCCGTCCGCCATCGCACAAACTGCGGCGATAACATCAAGCGCTCCACAGGCAGCGCCTGTATTGCTTAGCATACTTTTGGTCGGCAGGACAGGAATTTTTGCTGCCGCACCGCCAAGGGCCGATTCAATGGCTGCTGCCTCAGCCAAGTCATCGGCCGCTATACCTGTGCCATGCGGGATAATCAGGTCTAAATCCTCCGGCCGAATGTGTGCGTCTGCCATTGCTTTTTCTATTGCTATTCGTAAGCCGTAGCCACCAGGCTCGAGATGTTCGTATGCAGGGTTGATGCTGGTGCTTTGTCCGACGCCAATGACTTCGGCATAGATTCTTGCCTCGCGCCCCTTTGCGTTCTCGATGTTTTCCAATACAACCAGGGCGGCCGCTTCGCCGAAAACCGAACCTTTTGCGTCGGCGTCAAAAGGTCTGCAGGAAGAAGCAGGGTCGTCATTATTTTGGGTCGTAGCTCTTTTGAGCAGGCACTGGCGAATCATAACGATCGGATTCACTTTTGACTCCGCGCCGCCGGCCAGAGCAATGTCGCTGTCACCTCGGGCGATAATCTGTGCTGCTTCACCTATTGCCAAATGCGCGCCCGCTTCGGCACAGGTGATAGTATTGCTCGGTCCCTGGATATCGTGAATAATACTTACATGACAGGCGAGCATATTGGGCAGATATTTGAGCAGCCATAAGGGAGTCACCTGCTCAATACCCTCTTTACCCCATTTGTGAATGTCGAACCGGCCATCTGTAACACTCTGTGCCACGGCAGGAGCCAGTTCAACCAAATCGCAGCTTATAAGACCTGCACTGAGATTAATCGAGACGCGCTCCGAGTTAATATTTACTTTTTCCGGGTCGATACCCTTTGTGACAAGCCGGCTGCTTTTGAGAGCTTCGTCTGCTGCTATAACCACCAGCTCGATATCTCTTGACATGAGTTTGATGGCTTTGCGATAGGTCTTCGGGACATATTGTTTTATTTTGTAATCGGGGACCTGGCCGGCTAATTTACAGTTAAAGCCTACGGGGTCAAACGGTGTAATCTTGCCTATCCCACACCGGCCGGCACAAAGACCCTCCCACATATCTCTAACAGTCATTCCGAGGGGACTTACAGCACCAAGGCCGGTTACTACCACACGAGCTGAACTCATCAATCGTGCTCCGATTCCAGCGTGCCGCCACTTCGGTCCGCAGGCACCACGCCGCGCAGAAGTGACTTAAATGTGTCGGTGAAAACAAAATTCTCTTCCGGAAAGTCCTTGCCTGCCAGGTTTCGGTCGATGTGGCTAAACATCAAATCTATCTCGGCGACCAGCTTGTCTGCGCAGGTAATCTTACCGCTTGTACTCGCTGCTTCTGAGACGATAGACTCAATTTTTGCGTGTATATTTATCGTGTCTCCGGGCTTCACGTAGTCGAAGAAAACGGCTTTTTTGACCTTTGCCAGGATAACTTTTTCCTGAAAGTTTTTTGCCTCGCCGACAAGTATGCCCGCTGTCTGGGCCATCGCTTCAATGCACAAGGTCTCCGGCATCACGGGAAAGCCGGGAAAATGGTCGTGCAAGTGCTCTTCGGCAAGCGTGACGTTTTTTACTGCCACCGCACTCTTTCCGCTGTTAAATTCCAGAAACTTATCTATCCAAATCCAGCGCATTTTAGTGTTTAGTTTTTAGCCCTGGGCTTTACCCAGGGCTTGTTATTGTGAGCTTTGCGACTGATTGCATCATTGCAACCAAAGCAGTCTATCGGCCTATTCGCTTACTCACTATTGCCAAGTTTAGTTTCGACATAGTTTACAATCGCGCCAACGGTAAACAAATCACCTAATTTGTTGATATCGGGGTCATTCTCAAATGCGGCAAGGTCGGTGTGCGGCATTTTGTCGCGCAGTTCAGCCAACCCTTTTTCGGTCAGTTTGCCGTTACTGACGTATCCAGGGTCGTTCATCAGAGTCTCTGCGGGGAACAGCTCTTCCCTTGGAATCTTTATTTCGAATGCCTTCTCAAGCCTGAAGACGATGTCCAAGAAGTCTATACTTTCAGCTCCCAAATCTCCCATCAATGTTGCTTGCACCGTAACCTCATCGTTGTCGACTCCCAATGCATCAACCAGTACCTCCTGAATTCCCTGAAAAATCTCATCCCGACCCATTGCCATATTTGTTTACCTCCGGTATTCTGTTAGACTTACAGCGAATAACGTTTACTTCCTATCAGTTCCTGGTTTTGAGTAGTTTCCACCGCTGTTTCATATTTTCAATAATCGTGGCGTCGGCAGCTGCCATTGCCGAGTTTTCATCGGCCAGGTTAAAATGCCGCAACCCGAATTTTGCTTCTACGATTCGCTCGCCGTTTGATAAACCAAAGCCTAAAAAGGAACTGACGTTTTCCTCGATTGTCTTTGCCTGGACAGTATATTCTATCTGGGCGCCAGGCGCAAGAAAACTTTTATATTTTACATTTCTCGCCTGTTCAAGCAATATCATACTGTGGGCAAAATTTTCGGCCTCTCGGACCAGCCAGGACGCCGATTCGACTAATCCTTCCAGCAGCAGCACGCCGGGCAGGACGGGAAATGCCGGAAAATGGTCCGCCAGATATTCCTCGGCCAAGGAAACGTTCTTGAGAGCTTTTATTTCCTTGCCCGGCTCGAGCGAAATAACTTTATCAATCAGTATAAATCTCATAGAATTTTTTAACCACGGATTTCACAGATTACACAGATTTATATTTTTCCTTTTTTTTATTTTTTGCCACAGAGTCCACAGAGAACTTAGAGAATATAATTTATATTTTTTATCTTTGTGCACCTATGTTTTTTTGCGGCTTTTTCTTTTTTCAGAACGCTATACGCTAACCGCTAATTTCCGCCATTGTAGTGCTGCGGAATAATTTTTCCAGCTTTTTTTGCTTTTTTGCTATTACCGGCATCTACTGTAGATTGCCCAGGATTGATGCTGGAAAACTTCGTACGATGGGGTATACTTTGCCAACTATGAAAGTACGAAGTGCAAAAATATCGGATGCCGAAGTAATATACTCTCTGATTAACTTCTATGCTGAGCGCGACAAGATGTTATTTCGTTCAATGGCTGACATTTACGAAAACCTTCAGGTTTTTACCATTGCCGAGGTTGATGGCCAAGTGGTCGGCTGCTGCGCATTGGAAGTGGTCTGGTCCGACCTTGCGGAGATTAAATCGCTGGCGGTCGACGAGTCAAATACGAGCAGGGGGGTTGGCAAGGCGCTGGTTACCGCCGCCATCAAACAGGCGCAGCAGCTTGGTATAGTGAAGATTTTTGCGCTCACGCTGGAGCCGGACTTCTTTGAGAAAATGGGGTTCAAAGCAGTTGAAAAAGACACGCTCCCAATGAAGGTCTGGAGTGATTGCGCCAAATGCCCAAAGCAGCAAAATTGTGATGAGACAGCAGTTATTAAGAAGCTAAAAACTGAGAGCTAAAAACCAAAAACCATAGCGTAAAACTTAAAACTGAATAGATTTTGAATTCTGAATTATGGCTTTACATTTTCCGTTTTACGTTTTTCGTTTTTTTTATCCTACCTGCCGCTTCTGGAAGATTGCAATTGCAAACAAAAGTATAGCTGTTGTGTAAGCCGACGCATAGAAAGCACATATCACAATGTATTTTAGTGGAACGGCACTGCCTTCGTAAATGGCGTCACTTATCCAGAAGACCTGCAAATTCGGCACTAAAAAATAACCTATTTTGGCCCATAATTGCGTGTCCGCGAATCTGCCGAAAGTGTAATCACTTATAAGACCCAAGAGAAAGATGCCTATGCAGGCCGACAGTGTCGCCGCGATATTAAACCTTGCTGAAAGTGCAACCGCCAGAGCCACAATTATCATTGCAGCCATCAGCAGCAATATTGACCCATATACATCAAGGGCATTTATGCCGTTGCCCTGCGGGTTAAACTGCCAGTTTCGGTCGATAAAAGACAAAAACACTATGCCCAATGTGGCGAATATGCCGGTCAAAACCACGGCAGTTGACGAGAATTTCCAGTCATAAGCATAGTTGAAAAAGAAAGTCAGAAGGAACGTCAGCGCCACGATGACCGCGGCGGTGCCCAGAACCGTCCAGTCGTGCGTCTCCCATACCGCTCCGAGGACACCGTGCCTGATGGCCATCAGCAGGGCGACGGTGCAGATATAATGTGCCAGAGCCACCGCGGCGGCGACGCCGAGGAATTTCGCAATAATGAATATAGGACGTTGAACGGGCTTGCTCAGGACGGTGGTTATGGTCTTATTCTCAATTTCTTCGGCCACAGCGCCGGAGGCGGAAAATATTGCTATGAACAAGCTGGCCAAAAACAGCGTAGATAATCCTAACTCGCGCAAGAACTTATTGTCATCGTCCATTGTGTACATCGTCACGGACGGACTTATAAAGAACAAAAGCAGGGCGCCGATAATTATTATGACGTAGATGGGCTGCCTTAATGTCTCTATGAAGGTATTTTTTGCTATTGTGAATAGCCTAAACATTGTTGATTGCCTGTTATTAGCTGCTGGACGGTCCACCGGTTGGTGCGGCCTGATTCCAAGAGATAATTTTTTACCAATTGCTTCTACACTCAAAGGACGTTTGTTGTTATATTACACAACCTCTAACTTGTAAAGAGCTTATATACGTATACAGGATAAATACTGAGTTTATCCCTATCTTGTTCGGCGGCCCAAGACGGGAATAAGAAATGACAATATCCTCCAAACGCGCTGAATACTTAGCTCGGGCGTCTTTGGCCTTGAGCGTATTATTCTTTGTTATTACTTTGCTGATAGGCCTGCGGAGCGGGTTCTTTGCGGTCTTTGCGGTAAGCTGGTTCATTCTGACGGCAGTATTGGTCTGGTTCGCCTTATGCTTACAGTTCCATCAACACAGCTTAGCCGAGCAGGAAAAGCTCGACCTGACCCAACTGGCGAAGGACAAAGACACTGCCACAATTTTTCAAGCCGACGGTGAACGTGCCGCTTTATTTGCCATTGCCCAGCGTCGCCTCCGATTTTTTGAAAAATGGTTCCTTCCAATATTTTCAGCAATCACAGCCGTCTATCAATTAGGTATAGGGCTTTACTTATTAAGAGCTATTTCGACCTGGGGCGAGCTGGAGACCAAGCAGCCACTTCTCGTGGCGATCTTTATGACAGCAATAGCGTTTGTCAGCTTTTTAATATCGCGCTATGCCACCGGTATGTCGGCCCAGCGACAGTGGAAGCCGTTAAAGGCCGGCGGCAGCTTTCTCCTCGGCACATCTGTCTTATGCTTTGCTCTGGCAATTGCTCTGGCCCTGGCGCATTTCAAGATTTTCGTCCTGATAAGTGTCGTCAGTTGGGTGATTCCAATCCTGCTTGTTGTCCTTGGGGCAGAGACCGCTCTGAATGTTGTTCTCGATATGTATCGGCCAAGGCTAAAAGACCAGTACAGCAGAGCCGCCTTTGACAGCAGGCTCTTGGGAATCATAAATGAGCCGGGCGGAATATTCCGAAGTGTTGCAAGCGCCATCGATTATCAGTTCGGCTTTAAGGTCTCTCAAACCTGGTTTTATAAACTCCTTGAAAAAGCAATTGTGCCTTTGGTGCTGTTTGCCGCCGTCACACTATATTTGTTGAGCTGTATCGTTCTGGTTGCGCCTAACGAAGAGGCAATAATAGAGCACTTCGGTAATCCTTTGGACAAAACGGGTGAGGTCAGGCGCGTGGGTCCCGGTTTGACTTTCAAATGGCCCTGGCCGATAGATATTGCCTGCAAACATCCCACGAAAACAGTTTTAGAACTTAGCATTGGTTTTGTCCCCAGGACCGACCCTAAGACCGGGGAGGTGATACCTGAGAAAGAGTTGTTGTGGGGCAGGGCTCATTATAAAGAAGAGTACCGTTTGCTTGTGGCCAGCGAACAGACCATTGAGGATTCGGGCGAGGGGGCTGCGCCGGTAAGTCTTGTAATGGCGGCTGTCCCGGTTCAATACAGAATAAGGAATTTGTATTCTTTCATCTATAATCATAACGAGCCGAAAAAGCTGCTCGAAGCCATCTGCTACCGTGAGCTTACCAAGTTTGCGGCCAGCGCAAAGATCGAAGTGGACAGCGAAGCTGACTTGGAGCACAGCCTGCTTGGAGCAGGCAGGGCCGAAGCTAAAGAGATACTGACCCGTGAAATACAAAAGGCGGCTGATGATGAAAAGTTGGGGGTGGAAATTGTGTTTGTTGGCCTGCAGGGTATTCATCCGCCGCCGGAAGTTGCAGTAGCTTATCAAGAGGTTATCGGCGCTGTTCAACAGAAACAGGCAAGTATCCTTAAAGCGCACGCGGAGCGCAACAAGACCCTGAGTTCGCTCGCAGGGTCAGTTCGATACGCCGACGAACTCTCTGAGCTTGCAGCCGAATACCAGGCAGCCAAAGATGAGAATGACGCCGAAAAAGCCCAAAAGCTCGGACAGCTTCTGGATGCGGCCTTTGCAGAGGCCAAGGGCCTTATCTTTTCAAAGTTAAGACAGGCACAAAGTTATGCTTTTAGGAAGCCGACACTTGCTCGTGCCACCGGAGAGCGTTTTGCCGGCCAGCTCAAGGCGTACAGGGCTGCTAAAGAAATTTATTTACATGAGCAAAGATTGGCGGCTCTTGAATATGCCCTGAAGAATGTACGAAAACTTTTCACCGTTGCCGGCCGGGGCGATACGCAGATTACAATACTTGACCTTCAGGAAAAACCAATGACCGGTTTGTTGGATGTCGAGATACCACAGCGTTAACCAGCGTTAAGGAGAGCAGCACAAAATGAAAAATATAGCTGTTACAATCTTTATCGTACTCGTAGTTGTAATTCTTGGACTCTACCTTGTCTCGTTCCAGGTCCGAGAAACAGAATCTGCCCTGGTAATGACTTTTGGCAAGCCCACTTGGGAAATCACCAAACCGGGCCTTTACTTCAAGTGGCCTCCTCCAATCCAGACGAAACATTCATTTGATTCCCGGATGAGAGTTTACGAAGCCGACCTGGGGGAGACAACAACAAAAGGGGCTGTGCCAATTATCGTGAACACTTACGTTGTCTGGAAAATTGCCGAGCCGCTGAAATTCTTTAATGCAAACAACCGCGGGTCCATCAGTGAAGCTCAAAATAAATTGCGTCCCCAGATTAAAGATGCTCAAAACAGAGTGATTGGCCGGTACGCATTTGGCGAATTTGTCAATACCGACCGAGCAAAAATAAGATTCGACCAGATTCAAAAGGAAATGGAAACGGAGCTTAAGAAGGCCGTCAAAGACAATTACGGGATTGAAATCAAGACGCTCGGTATAAAACAGCTAAAAGTCAGCGCGGATGTCAGCAAAAATGTGTTCGACCGAATGAGGGCCGAAAGAAAGCGGAGGACCGATGCCACTATTTCCGAGGGAGAAGCCGAGGCAAAAAAGATAAAAACCGACGCTAATTCCAAAAAGGATATGCTGCTGGCTACCATCGAAGCACGAGCAAAAGCGATACGAGGTCAGGGCGACGCCGAGGCTGCAAAGTATTACAAGCTGCTGGAAGCCGACCCCGAACTTGCGATGCTGCTTCGCAGCATTGAGGCGTTCAAGAGGATAGCAGACGCAAACGCAACCTTTGTTATCCCTGCTGATACAGAGCCTTTCACATTGCTGAAGGGGATACCGGACATTAAAGGCGCAGACTCAAACGAGCCGTAGAAGATAGCCTGGAATCATCAGGATTATGACAGGACAAAGTAACGACAATAAAGAAGTTCTGATACCTACGCCGCCGGAAAAGGGTGCGGCCGACGAGTTTGACGCCGCCGGTAAGTCTCTGTCGGAGGCGTTGAGAGTCAGCTTTGTTATCCTGAAAGTAATAATGGTTGTGCTGGTCATTGCTTTTCTGGCCTCCGGCATCAGAACCGTAGGTTCCGATGAGAAGGCGCTGGTTTTACGATTTGGGAAGATACGCGGCGTGGGCGAAAAAAGAATCCTCGGACCAGGGCTTAAATTGTTATTCCCATATCCAATACACGAAGTCGTGAAAATTCCCGTGGAGAAGAGGGTGAATCTTGCCATCAACTCGTTTTGGTACTACCAGAAGCCGCGGGAGATTCTCGCTGAAGGAGCCAAAACCCGGCCGGCCCCAGAGTTAGACCCTATACGTGATGGCTATTGCATTACGCGAAGCGAAAAACAGAAATTCGCTGTCACAGGTTCCGACGGCAGCGACTACAACATAATCCATTGCAAGTGGCAGCTCACGTACCAGATTGACGACCCGGAACGCTTCTTTAAGAACGTTTATGTTGAGGTCATAAGGCCCGACCAAATTTACTTTGACGTCATAAAAAGAAGCATAACGCCGCTTTTGGAAGACCTTTTCGAGGATGCGGTTGTCAGTGCTATGGTCAACTATACTATTGATGAGGTTATGTTCGAGAAAGTTGCAAGTGTAACGGACCACGTCAAAAGACTTTTCCAGGAGAATCTCGACAAGATTGAAAGCGGCATAAAGGTTGTATCGGTGCAGATGACGAAACCGATTTGGCCTCGACAGGTTGACGAAGCGTTCCTGGATTCCATCAGGGCAAGCCAGGAACGTCAAACAGCAATAAGTGAAGCTAAGAGCTACGCTGAGAAAACGCTCAACGAGACTGCCGGCGCTGTCGCTGAGGAGCTTTTTGAGGTTCTTGAGGGCAAGACCGTCAGCGAAGAAGAAGAGAAGCTCTTGTGGGACAACATAGCAGGTGAAGCCAAGGTAATAATGACCGATGCTCAAACCTACCGCACACGGGTTGTGGAAACGGCCGAAGCCGATGCCAAATATTTGCAGGAGCTGCTGCCGGAATTCCGCAAACGCCCGAAACTTGTCCTTCACGGGATTTACTGGGATGCTATAGAGCAAGTGCTGACCAACGCTCGTGAGAAATTTATTATTCAACCTGCTGAAGGCATCAAGGCACATGAGATTAGAGTCATCATAGACAGGGACCCGACGATAAAACGGAAATCCGGGGAGTAGCGTTTGGGCTAAACGCAGTACGAGATAGAAAACTATGGCGCATCAACACTTACATCTTCAAGAGGATATTGCCGCCGAACACACTCACGGCAAGCAGATTCGCGTGAGTCTGGCTCTGCTGGGGACATTAGCCGGCGGAATGCTCCTGATAACAAGCGTCATCGCAAGATCTAAATATCTCTATGGCAGTGGTAGTTTCAACGCTGAGTTTCTGGCTATTGCCGCTGCGATACTGCTCGGTACCCCCATTGTCCTGCACGCGATAAAGAGCGTCATAAAAAAAGAAACACATATGGACGAATTGGTGGCTCTGGCAATAATCGCTGCCTTTGCAACACAAAAGTACACAACCGCAGGCATTGTCGCACTCTTTATGCTTCTGAGCCAGCTTATCGAAACGCGCACAGCACTCGGTGCTCGGGCGTCTATTGAATCGCTAATAAAACTCACACCAACAAAAGCAAGTCTTCTCGACAGCGAGGGGCGTGAAAAAGAAGTCAAGGTAAGCAACTTGAAACCAGGCGACTGTATCCGTGTTCGCCCCGGTGACAACATAGCAGCCGACGGGGAGGTCACCAAAGGACTCAGTTCTGTAAATGAGGCAACGATAACAGGCGAATCTTTGCCCGTTGATAAGGTGCCGGGAATGCAGGTCTTTGCAGGCACGAGCAATCTTACCGGCGTTTTAGATATCACAGTAACCAAAGCCGGCAAGGACACAACACTCGGAAAAGTCCAGTCATTGATTATACAGGCCGAGCGGACAAAAATACCAATTATGCGGATAATAGACCACTATGTTAGATGGTATACGCCGACCATCCTTATGATTGCCGGGATAGTTTTGTTCTTCACCGGCAGCATCGACAGGGCAATTACTATTCTTGTTGTCTCGTGTCCCTGTGCGTTGATTCTGGCGACGCCAACGGCAATGGTTGCGGCGATTTCAGCCTCTGCTCGGCTCGGGGTCCTGATAAAGAATGTCGCCGACCTTGAGATTGCAGGCAAAATGACAGCGATGGTGTTCGACAAGACGGGGACGGTGACGACAGGGCGGCTGTACGTGACCAAACTGACGCCCGCTGACAATGCTGAGGCGGCTGAGCTGTTGACCCTGGCGGCCTCTGCTGAACAGATGAGTAAACACCCTGCTGCAAGAGCACTGCAGGAGGTGGCCAAAGAGGCAAATCTGTCTTTGCCTGCCGCCGATGATTTTCAGGAGACTCCAGGCAAAGGCGTTACTGCTGTGGTGGACTCAGCCAGAATTATTGTCGGCAGAGATACCTTCCTGAAGGAAAACAAGGTCGATATGAGTAATGTCGGCGCCCCGGCTCTTGATGAGGAGCAGGGCTTTAGCACCCTCTATGTCGCAAAGGATTCGGTGTGCATCGGCTGGATAGGTTTGCAGGACAAAACCAGACCGGAAGCTCAGGAAGCCGTTCAAGAGCTGTTTGATATTGGCATAAAAAGGGTGACAATGTTGACCGGTGACAGAGACGAAGTCGCCAGCCGTGTTGCGGCCGAGTTAGCTTGTACCGATTTTAAGGCCCAGTGTTTGCCCCAGGACAAACTGGCTATCGTTGAGCAAATCAGAAAAGACGGTCATACCGTAGTTGTGGTTGGAGATGGTATAAACGATGCGCCTGCTTTGGCGGCAGGCGACCTCGGCATCGCTATGGGTGCGGCCGGCAGTGATGTGGCCATAAATTCCGCCTCGATTGCCCTAATGAGCAATGATTTAAAACGGCTTCCCTTTCTTGTCCGACTTTCTCGCAAAACAACAGGGGTTATCTGGCAAAATCTCGGCTTTGGGATTATGTTTATCATTCTTGGTGATGCCGCAGCGGCAGCAGGATGGCTGCCGGTGGTTTATGCTGCGGTTTTACATTTTGCCGGCTCATTGATTGTCGTTTTTAATAGTGCTCGACTCGTTCGCTACGGCGAAGAGCTCAGCGGCGAGGCGCGGCCGGTTGAAAACCGGCGGGACAAGTAACAATTTTTGTCCCGATTATGACGGGATAAGTAAAACGAACCCCCTTGTCTTCTGTCGAAGACAGAAAAGGGGGCGAATCGCAAGAGACTAAATATGGAATATGCAATTGAGACTTACTCCTTGACCAAGATTTTTTCCGACTGGTGGGGCAGGGACAAAATCTACGCTGTTAATGATTTGAATTTACAGGTTCGATACAATGAGGTGTTTGGTCTTTTAGGCCCGAACGGCTCGGGCAAGACAACGACTTTGAAAATGCTGCTCGGCCTGCTGTACCCGACAAAGGGCAAATCGGCTGTGATGGGCGGCGACGGCAGCGACCCTAAAATCAGTGCTCGAATCGGCTTCTTACCTGAAGAGTCCTATCTTTACAGGTATCTGAACGCACGTGAGACGCTGGATTTTTACGGCAGCCTGTTCAACCTGCCTGCGAAAGTGCGAAAGATGCGTATCGAAGCACTGCTCGATATGGTCGGGCTAAAGGCCGTTGCAAGCAGACCGGTCGGGACGTATTCAAAAGGTATGGCAAGAAGAATCGGCCTGGCCCAGGCCCTGATAAACGACCCAGACCTGCTTATTCTCGATGAACCGACAACCGGACTCGACCCTATCGGAACGAGGCAGATAAAGGATTTAATCCTGAATCTTGCAAAACGCGGCAAGACAGTCCTGCTCTGCAGTCATCTGCTCGCCGATGTCGAGGATGTATGCGACAGGATTGCAATTCTCTACGGCGGCAAAATCCAGTCCGAAGGCAGGGTCAAAGAGCTTCTCCAGCAGACAGGCAAGAGACAGATTACTACCGGCGCTATAAGCGATGGTGCTGTTGAGCAGATAAGACATATAGTAGAGAATGAACAGACGGATTGTGTTGTTACCCGGCCAATGGATAAACTCGAAACATTTTTCATCAAGACTGTTGTCGCCGCCCAGCAGCAGGAGCTGCCAACAAGCGGCGCAGTTAGTACTACACAAATCGGTGGTTTCCTTGCACCGGAAGCCCCTGTCGAAAACATACTTGATAAACTCGTCTCTGGCCCGACTTCGCAGGAGCCGTCGGAGCCGCCAACAACAGAAAAGGTTGTCCCCGTTGATACTTCTGAAGGCAAACCCGACGAGTACGCCAGGGGCATGCTTGGCAAACTGACCGAGCCGGCAAGGAAAGTGGTTCGGGATAAAAAGATTGAAACCAAGCCGATTGAATCCGCCAAGGCGGACGAACCCCCTTTTTTGTCTTCGACAGAAGACAAGGGGCCAACGAAAAAAAGCATTATAGACGAGCTAACAGGCCCCGTTAGAGACCTTGGGCCCAAGGACCCGAAAGAAAAAGGCTCTAACGGGGCAGGCCGGTCCACGTCTCAAAACAAAGACAAAAAGCCGGAGAACGAAAAGTGATTTACTATTGGTGATTTTCGATATTGTATGTAACCAAGATTATGGTCGATATGTAAATCGTAAATCGGAAATCGAAATATGCGTAGTATCTGGGTTGTCGCCACGAATACTATAAAGCAGGCCTTGCGAATGAAAATCGCCCTTGTCTTTATCATCGGGCTGCTGGTGTGCCTGCCGGCTATGGGACTATCGATGACAGGCGACGGCACCTTAAAAGGCAGGCTGCAAACCTTTGTCAGTTACGGCCTTTCGCTGACCAGCTTCTTACTTTGTCTGCTCACCATAATCGTCTCTATCTATTCGTTAACGAGCGACATCGAGCAAAAACAAATATACACTGTTGTCACCAAGCCCATCCGCCGATTTCAGATTCTTTTAGGCAAACTGCTCGGTGTGGTATTGCTGGACGCGGCGCTTCTGATTGGCTTTTGCGCCTTGATTTATGGCATTACCATTTACATACCGAGATATTTGGATGCCGGCGAAGACGAACTTGCCTGCTGCCGCAACGAGTTCTTCACAGCCCGAGTCGGATTAACCGCCCCTGAAGCTGACGTTCGCCAGGAAGTTCTGGCTCATTACAAGAAGCTGCGGGAAACCGGCCAGTTGCAGGGGCTTCGAGATCTCTCGCGTAAAGAAATCATTGCCGAGATCACAAGACGAAAACAGCTTGCCAATAGAGCTGCGGCGGTCGGCCGAAGTCTGCTGTGGGAATTCAATAACGTCAAGGTGAGCGACCCTAACTTATTCATAAGGTACAAGTACGATGTCTCTGTCAACCCGCCCGACCTGCACGTTTGGGCGCAATGGGTCGTCGGTGACCTGAGACAAATAAGATTCGCCACAAAGAAGGAAACGCCTATTTATACTTTCACTCCCAGAAACCCCATTCGGACTTTTTGTGAGGTAGAAGTACCTGCCGACGCCGTGGCAGCAGACGGGTATCTGGGCGTCCAATTCATAAACCT
>Ga0114919_10002465_pt1 | contig 14988 bp, 12 predicted proteins | sample BlataG_FD_88682 | JGI IMG/M metagenome (GOLD analysis project Ga0114919, IMG submission 88682) | Deep subsurface microbial communities from Black Sea to uncover new lineages of life (NeLLi) - Black_00105 metaG | ecosystem: Environmental > Aquatic > Marine > Oceanic > Sediment | place: Atlantic... | reverse complement strand
TCTTGCGAGCGCATCGTCGCCAAGTGTTACCCAGGGCACGTGCTCTTCTTTGAGCGGCTGGAAGGCACCGAAAACCGGAGCGAAGAACTCACGCCACATCTTCTCGTCGTCGCCCAGTCTGGCGTTGCGTGCCCGCTCGCTGATGTGCAGCGCTGCCCAGCCGATGGGCCTTGCGTATGCCAGGTAAGGGGAAATCTTTTTGCCCATCTCGAAGCAGGAGCCGAAGAGCTTGCGACTTCTCTGGCCGTCGGCTTGTGGGTCGCGAATTGGGATGCTCATCGCTGCGACACAGCCATAGGTAACGGCGGCAGCAGCAGAATAAAGCGCTGTCTGTTCGCTGCGGATATGCGGAATCCACATCAAAGGCGGCCGGCCAAACGAGCAGTCCCGCACAATCGACCAGCCCAGCGCCAACTGGTCATCGTAAGCGGGCACGGCGAAATCAATATCTGCCTTCTGGCCTTTTTTATCTCTTCTTATCTGTTCCTTCCGCATCAGATTCCAGCCAAAGGGCTTGTGAAATTCCGTCCCCGATGTCTCGGATATCGCCAGCAGCCGCTCATCGATGTGCGCCCATTCAAACATCGGGTATCGGGAACTTTTTATCGAGAAGACGACATCAGGATATGCCGCGTGGACCGCTTGGTGCCATTGCTGAAACGTGCGGACCATCGTCCGGTTAACGAAGTCAACCGCCTCCAGATATGCCGGCGAGCCAATCGGGGCAGAAGTATCTATCTCGTGTCCCGTCTCTTCTCGAAACGCCTTCCTGCAGTACTTGCAGGTGCAGATGTCGGGCATATGCCAGGAGTCGAAGTAGATGCCGTCCAAACCTCGCTCGGCTAATTCCAGCAGACGGGTCTGAATAAATTGTCGATACGGCGAATTCATGCACAGCACGAACACATCGGTCGGTCTGCCGCGAACTTCCAGCACCCCCGAGCCGTCTGGGCCCCGACATATCCAGTCAGGGTGCTGCTTTTGCATCGCAGCGTCGCACATGTGCCGAAAGTATCCGATTACCTTCATATCCTCTCCGTGCACAGCCCGAACAATCTCAGCGGCAAAATCACGCCCGCCAATCAGCGGGTGTATCTCGCCGACCCTGCTTGGCCACCAGGCGCCTTCTTCACGATTCAGAAATATCCGCGTCAGGACATCGGCGCCTATCGAGCGGATGGTTTTAGCGTGCGCTTCGGGCGTCATTCGCAGCGCCGCCTCGATGCCGTGTTCGCTGTGGGCCTGTACACGCGAGCCCTCAAACCACGCCGGCAGCGTGTATGTCTCGGCCTCCCTGAGCCACTCCGCCGGCATAGAGTCGCTTCTGAACAAATGTGGATGAAGTTTTAACATTATGGCTTTTACAAGCGATGTCATTGAATAGGGAGCGGTTTCCGGCAGGGTCTCCTTCGGATATTCATACCAGCTTTGAACAATATATCGGGTCGGTCTGCCGTTTGCCCTGGTGTAGGCATCAACCATTTTCAATGTCCGCTCATAAAACTCCTTATCAGATATTTTGCCCCCTTTGCTTGAATTGACAATTAGATTAAATTCGAGATTCCTGGACCGACTGAATTCTTCGTAAGTGCGTATCCGCTTAATCCAATCGATTTTAGACGGGTCTTTCAGGTGCCTGGGCCGAAGCTCGCCGATGGCATATTCATAGGGATTGTCAACTGTAACGCCTTCAAGCCGCAGGCCGGCCGAGTCTAATTTATCGAGCACGACTCTTGCAATCTTGTCATAGTCTCCCCAGCCAAGCCCGGCCCTGGTGTAGGAAATATCGCCCTTGTAACCCCAATTGGGAAAGTTGGTCAGCAGGAAGAACCTGATTTCGGAATATCGCTTTTTTACCGCCCGTATGTAATCTACAAGTTCGTCCGCACATCGTTCAACTGATGTGAATTTTTTCTGCTCGTCTTTTCCCCAGCCGGAATGCCCGAGGAGCCGTCGCACAGGCCCGTCCAGGTCCAAGTAGTCAATCTTACCACCCGCCTGATACCATTTTTCCAGCTTTGCCAGTTCCGTCTCTGCGGACTTTTCGCCGGCCTGGTCCTGCCAATCGTGGTTCAGTGTCCCTCCGCATTCAACGGTAACCTTAAAATCGTTTTCTTTGACGACCGAAACCAGCTGAGAAAGTTTCTCAGCAGGTGCCTGATTAATAACACCAATGTAAAGTTTGATGCCGGTCAGTCGCTTCCGCACAAAACTCCAGTCTTTGCTGCGACCCAGTAAATCGAAAGTACTTTTACTGTTGACGCACATCCAAATCTCGGGGTCTTTTAACTTGCTGCGGATTTGCCGTCCTTCGATTGAGGATTTTTGTTTAACATTAGAAGAGACGGTTGTGCTCGTATTTTCTCCGCCGAAGGTTGACGCCACAGCTAACATACAAAAAAGCCCTATACCCAGAATGCATTTTGCCTTGCTCACGTTTTCCCCTGTTCCACTTGTTATATACATTTCGGTTCAGCCGTCTCGATTACTCTGTCCCGCCGATTTCTTTCTTTATGCATTATTATAGTTTTTGACTTGTCCTGTTCAATGACTTTTTAGCCCGCCGTCAGGATTGACGACGTCAGTCGATTACCAACGTTGGTTAATTGGTAATTGGTTAATTGGTTAATTATTTAACTACTCACCACCCATCATTTAACCACTCACCATTTTTTGTGAGTATTGAGCATCGAGTCCGGTTGTCATTCTGAGGCCGCCAAAGGCGGACGAAGAATCTGGCCAGCGAATTCAGCACAATACCGCATCATGTTGCACAAATCCCCATCGATACCCGGATGTTTCGCCTTTCGGCTCAGCATGACAAGAATTGGGCATCGGGTATCGAGCATCGAAATTTTCTTTTCGTTTTTTTGTCCCCCGTGAAAAATCAGTTATACTTTATATAGAACGGCTGTGTGGATGGGTGACTGTGGCTTCGTGAGGTTGGTACTAAAGCACAGCATCGAATTATTGTGCAAGGGAGACAGGCCGAGCAAATAACGCGGATATAAAGAAGGCCCATGTCTCCCTTTTTCTGCGCCTAATTTTCCACATATCTGGCCGCTTTTAATCATAAGAGAAAGACTTATCAAAGTTACATCTTATTAAACTTTCGTTTCATTAGCGGATTCTTATTAAAGTTTTTGGCCAAAAACTTTAATAAGCAGTGAAACTGGCCTGCTGAGGCCAAAAATACGCGGTTTAGCCATCATTTTTTTCTTCTGCCAGGGCTGCTAACAATCTGCTGGCGGTCTGTTCTGAAAGCTGGCAGGCCTGTGGCTCGTCCCTCGTCCCTCGTCCCTCGTTTACCGTCGCCCGCCGAGCATCGAGCATCGAGCTAATAATATCCAGGCAGGCCTTGCGGGCCGTCTCGGGGTTTTCCGATTCGGTAAGGGCGACCAGCTTTGCCGCCGCCACCGGAGCGTACCTGGCAATGATAAGCTCGCCCTGACGACGGGACGAAGCAATCCACTCGTTGAACTCGCCGGCGAAGAGCTCGTCGGCCAGCCATCTGTTATACAATCGCCTGCTTACCCCGTGTTTGTCCAGCACGGCCTGCTCATCGAGCTCGCCGCCGAAGACATCTTCTATCACGGTAAGCTGCTTTTTGCTCAATCGTTTTCTTTTGTCCATTACTGAGAACTCCATGGATTATTCGTTGCTTTATGGCTTGTCTTTTTCCTTTGTCCTTGGTTTTGTTTTGGGTTGTCGAGGAAGTATTGTGCTATGTAAGTCAATGCTGCTGCCCGTTTTGCCGCCTTTGTTTCGTGCTTCATCTCTCGTCCATCCTCCATCGTCCCTCGTCTCCCGAGGTTCTCTCGTGCAAGTGACAGTGCATCCTCTATGACTCGCTGCTGCGTATCGCTCACAAAGAACACCATCGGATTTGCAAAGATTCCAGCCTGTCGATTCTGGCCTTGTGATTTAGACCTATCGAGTATCGAGTATCCGCCATTAGGCGTCCTGCGGAGAGCATCGAGCATCGAGTTGAGTCGTTCAATCTGCTTTTTTGTTTGCGGCAGCAGTTTTGCAAGCTCGCCGCTGCCCAGTCTCTTGTTAAGACGTTTTAGCAGGACCAGCTTTTTGGCCAGCTCGTCCCGCCCACCAAGCCGGTTAAGCGTAGCAAGCAGAATATCGGTCTGCTCATCGTCGATGTCCCATATTATGCAATCGGCCCTGTTGTAGCCGAGCTTGGCCAACGCCCGCCAGCGATGATGGCCGTTGATTATCTGATAGATTGGCCCATCGCTTTCGCTGCTGGCTCTGCCCTCTGTCTTCTGTCTTCCGACTTCTGGCTTCTGTCTTACTATCAACGGCTCGTATCGGCCGGAGAGCTCAATGTTACGAACCAGCTTCGCAAAATTGGCTCTGCTCTGTCTGTTCGGATTGCCCGGATGAGCAACAAGCTTATCTATTGCTATTGATTGAATCTTATTTGTCATATCTGTCTCTCGCTTAATTTGTCATCCTTCGCTTTTTCTGTCATGTTGAGCGGAGCGAAACATCTGGCCATAGTGGAAGATAATCGCATCGCAGCGGTTTCGAGATTTTTCGCTTCGTTCAGACCTGTCCTCGAGCGAAGCGAAGGAATGACAAATTGTCCGTGCGAAGCCGAAGGCTCTGGCCTGCAAAGACGATTCGGTGTACAATGCAAAATATGCAAACAGGTAATCAATACTACGTTTACATTATGACTAACAAATCCGGCACGCTTTATGTCGGACTGACCAACAACATCAAGAAAAGAGCTTTCGAACATAAGAATAAGCTGGTTGAAAGCTTTACCAAAAAATATAACATCAATAGGCTGCTTTACTTTGAAACGTTTGGCGATATCTATTCGGCTATTGCCAGGGAGAAAACCATAAAGGGCTGGCTCCGGAAGAAGAAAATCGAACTGGTAAGAACAAGCAATCCTGATTGGACCGACCTCAGTCAAGATTGGCACTGATGAGATTCTTCGCTCCGCTACGCTGCGCTCAGAATGACAGCAAGAATAATTCACTTTGGGTTCCTTACGCTTTCCGCTATTTTTGTGTTAAACCATATGTAATAGACCGGCCGAAATGTCAGCTTGCTCAATATGTATCTTGTTCGCTCAAGACCCGCTGGCATATAACGCCTTTTGCCGTAGCTTTGCAGAAAGTTTTGAATTTGATGCTCAATGAACTCGGCTTCTTCTCCCTGAAGCTGTTCGAGTTTTCGCTGAACCTTCTTCGGGTCGATGAGCTGCTGCTTTTCGATGCCGACCAGACTAAGCGCCTCCATCAGTTGAACGCACCGGGCCGGCATCTTCGCCGAAAAAGCTCTCATCCCCGCTCTTTCAAAGAACGGATTGACCAGCCCCATCACCGCCATCGCCTCAATTACAGGGACATTCATTTCCGGCATCGTCTCACGCACCAGTCGACTCGCCAAACCCAGACCCCGGAACCTCGGCTCAATTATGACCCTGCCGATACAGCGGATGTTTTTATTGATAAGCGCTAATTGTGTCACCCTGTCGAAGCCGGCAAACAGATTACCCATTGCCACATTTCGAAGCTCCACTCCCGGACTCGGCATTGTATAGACGATAACGCCGATGGTCTTTATGCCGGAACAGCCGGATAGATGACCTTTCGGCTTTATGACAAAAATCGCCGCATAAGGTCCAAGCCGACTGTCACGATAGTGATAATGCCCAAGCTCCTTGTAATCGTCCAGACAGCCGGGGACAATCTGCATCCTTTTACACACACTACAGCTTCGCATATTCATTTCCAATATTTAGCCCCCGGGTTTTACCCGGGCTTCTTACCCGTTTGTAAATTACCTGCGTCGGGCCGGATAATTCCTTGACGACCAGCACATCCGGCGCCAAATCCAGCAGGATATCTTCCTGACTTGCCGCCAGGATAAATGTCACGCCGGTTCTTTTGGCGAACTTGTGTATGTTGTATGCGACCACCGCTGCGGTAATCCGGTCTAACTGGCAGCAGAATTCGTCTGCAAAGATGTATTTTTTTCCTGTTGCTATTGCCATTGCCAGACGAAACCGCCACTTTTGTCCGTCACTGAGATTGGCCGGCTGGTTCAGAATACAAAAGACATCGCTTAGCCCGGCGGTGCTCAACAGTCTCATCCCTGTCAGCAAATCGCCCTCGATGCAGTCGATCAGGCTTCTGTCGTCAGGTAGTTTCACCTCGTTGAGGTTCGCCTTCTCCGATGCCGGGATGCATTTTTCCAGCTCTCTTAATAGTACGCTTTTGCCCGCTCCGGAAGGCCCCGTGATATACACAATGTCACCTGCATCGATTTCAACGTTGCAGTTGTGCCTGATGTCCCTTTCGCTGAGCCGCTCGACCGTCAGGCCGAACATCCTGCATACCTGCGAGACCTTCTCGGTAATTTTACCATCCCAGCCAAAGCTTCTTGAAACACTGTATGTCGGCATAACGCTGTTTTCCTCAAATCGAGTATCAAGTGTCATTCAATCTTTTACATTTTAACTTTTGATTTTACTCCGCGTTCTCTGCGGTTAATCTATTTGCTATCTGCTATAGTTACGAGCTGTTGAATTCTTTTTAGAATTTCGCGAACGTGGTAGTAGGTGGTGCACCGCTTGTTCGCGACTTTTTTTATCGATAAGCCCAGCAGAAAGTAATCCTTTGCGATTGCCATCTCCGCCCTGGTGAATTGGTTGCGGCTCCTCAGGCAGGTTATATATTCACCGTCTATGAGTCGTTTTGTAATTTTATGTATTCTCCGCGCGATATTCGCCTCGTTGACCCCCGCCAGCCGGGCCATCTGCCGAAAGCTGTTGTCGTTCTTTAGATACATTGTCATTAACAGCTTGTCTTTTCCCGTTAGCAGCCCTACTCTGCTCCGCAATAAATCTATCCTGTCGCGATACTTGTTCTTGATTTTCAAAGTGCTTTGCGGAATGTTTTTGTGAATTGTCTGCATAAATCGTCCCCCTTCCCTGCTTAAATTGCCCTCGCCAGGGATGATTCTGTTTAATTGCCCGCCCCATTTCAGATTCGGTGTTTTTTCTGCTTCTGGCTATCATAATGAATTTCGCCTCTCGTTTGGAGGAATTCCCTGTTCGACATTCGATATTTGCCTTGCTGGGCTAATTATTTTGATGTTTACCTAACACAGTGCACATTTTAACATATCACAAAACAAAGTCAAGCATTTTGTTGTATTTTTTGTAAATATTTTTCAAATTTTGCTATTTAACAAACTTTTTCTCCGGCAAATAACCACCCAGGGCTTAAACGTGGGATATTTTCTTGCGATTAACAGGGTTTTTTGGTAATGGTAAGGGGGCCCTTGTCATCCTGAGGCGAAGCCGAAGGAACTGGCCTCAGAAGATAATGACCGGATCGCAGCGGTTTTGAGATTCTTCGCCCGCCTTCGGCGGGCTCAGAATGACAAGCTGACTTACGTTGTTTTAATAAGGCACTTATGGTTATTTTTGTAATCAAAGCGGCCAATTTGAGGTCATAGAGCGAGGTTGCAAACGGAGGTGTAAAAAATGAATGATATAGGCGATAGATTTCAACAGCAGACCAAGTATGACCCCCGCAATATGCCGCAGGGAGGCCTTATTCGGGGTGCTGAGCCGGCTTTGTACAAGGAATACCCCGGAGCCCCAAAGGTTGAGCTTGTGGCCTTTGAGCCGGCCAGTCCGATGAATCTCGACCGGGCTCTAAGGGCCAGAAAGAGCATTCGCAATTTCCAGCAAAGCCCCGTCAGCAAGGGTCGGTTATCCTATCTGCTTTGGGCATCGACCGGCATACAGCGGATCGATGCCGGCTATGAATTTCGCACCGCCCCCTCCGCCGGTGCACTTTATCCGATAGAGACCTACCTGATTGTCAACAACGTAAGAAACCTGGACAAGGGCCTCTATCATTATGCTGTCAGGGGCCATCATCTCGAGCAATTAAAGCAGGGCGACTTCGCTGCTGCTGTTGCTGCAGCTGCCCTGGGCCAGTCGATGTGTGCGTCAGCCGCTGTGGTCTTTATATGGACAGCCGTTTTCGCACGCTGCAAGTGGAAATACGGCCAGCGGGCTTATAGATATATTTACCTTGATGCCGGCCACATCGCCGAGAACCTGGCCCTGGCCGCTGTCAGCCTCAATCTCGGCACTTGTGAAATCGGCGCACTTTACGATGACCGGGTAAATGCAATTCTGGATATCGACGGCACCAGCGAAAGTGTCGTATGTATGGCTGTGCTCGGTATCCCCGCATGAGCCCACTTGATGTTCGATGCCGGACCGACAGGGAGAAAATGACTATGGCCACAGAAAATAAAAGAGAAAATTTTACTTGGACAAAATTAGCTGCCGTTTTTGCTATCGTATGCCTGCTTGCGGTAGGGGGGCTGGCAAGTGAGAAGCTCAAAATTTTTGATGGCACGCCCAGGGTCATTGTGGTAAACGGTTATTCCACCTCCTTTAAGTGGCCGGACATACTCCAGGACAAGCTGGACCGGTACTTTGATGGTAAACGAGTCTTACTGGTAAAGCGTGCAACTAAAGGGGGCACGCCGATAGCCAAGTGGCTCAACGTCGAGACCGGCGAGCCATTGGCACCCTGGCTTACCGTGTTAAGGCCGGCCCTTCAGGACGCCGAAGATAAGCCGGTCATTTTACTCGCCCAACAGTCGTTGCAGTGGGTATTCGGCGATCGCAGCGAAGGCATTCGGAATGCTGACGACCGGCAGCGCATCCGGCAGGGCGCCGACGCACTGGAAAAATATGTAACACTCCTGAAAAAAGATGGAACCGACCTCGTTTTTGTCGCAACCCACATTTATAAGCGCGAAATGGAGCCCCAGATTGGTAATGAGCGCTACGCTCTGGACGAGCTTATGCGGCGCAACATCCCCGGCCTCGAATGCGGGCCGGATGTATGGACACCTACAAAGCAGCTCTACCCAAAGGCCTTTGCCGAAGACCTTAAACATCCTAACGCCATCGGCGCCGAGCTGATGGCACAGAAGTGGTTTGAGACCCTGCTCAAATACGACGGCTTGGAAATTCCCGCCTGGAGCAAAGACCAGACGGCCCCAGCAACCCAGGACGAATCACTCAGGAAAGACAAACGCGATACGCAGCGCCGGCAGTCCCGGCAGCGTCAGAGACCTCAGGCCCCACCCAACACGCGTGTTCTGCGTGACCTGGAGTATGTCCCCGCTGGCCACGAACGAAACAAGCTCGACCTCTATTTGCCCGAGCAAGGCCAGACCTCCAGCCCGCTGCCCTTGATTATCTGGGTGCACGGCGGCGGATGGCGAAACGGCAGTAAAGACAACTGCCGCGCCACCCGGTTCCTGGGCAAAGGCTATGCCGTCGCGAGTATCAACTACCGACTGAGCAGCCACGCAGTCTTCCCTGCCCAGATTGAGGACTGCAAAGCCGCTGTTCGCTGGCTGCGGGTAAATGCAAAAAAATATAATCTCGACGCCGAGCGCTTCGGGGTCTGGGGCTCGTCTGCGGGCGGCCACCTCGTTGCTCTGCTCGGAACCGCCGGCGATATAAAGGATTTCGACAAAGGCCAGAACCTTAATGTCTCCAGCCGCGTCCAGGCGGTCTGCGATTACTATGGCCCCACCGACCTTCTCAAAATGGACGACTTCCCGGGCAGGATGGCTCACAACGCCCCCGATTCGCCGGAGTCGAAGCTGGTCGGCGGCCCGATTCAGGAAAACAAACAGGCGGTTCGCCGGTTAAATCCAATCTCTTATGTTACCAAGAACGACCCGCCATTTCTAATCCTCCACGGCGACAACGACCAGAGCGTTCCGCATAACCAGAGCCAGCTGCTCTACGAGGCCTTAAACAAAACAGGCGTCAAGGTTACCTTCTACACCGTCAAGGGCGGCGGACACGGATTCAAAGGCACTGACGAACCTGACTCTGTCCGAGAAAAGATGGTGCTTGATTTCTTCAATAAATACCTCAGGCCGGCCGGGCTGCGCCGTAAGCCCCGTTAGATGACAGAGTAGTTCAATATCTAACGGGGTAAACAAAAACGCTGAAAATTCTCTCTGTTTGTCGGCCTGCCAGTCGGAACATACAGAGAAAGCCCCGCCTGCCGAATTGCGCCTCCTCGTTACAGACCATATAATTCATACGACTGTATTCGTATATTCGTTCTTAAAGCACCTAAGTCTCTACTATTAAAGACCTTAGCACCTTTAACCCAAAATGCTTGGGCTGAAAGAAAGACAAAACAAAATTGGCAATTTAGGGAATTTGATTGTTGGCATTTAATAAAGAAACAAGTAAAATAACAAAACCTGAAAATATACAAAAAGAAAATTACGAAAATATGGGAATTTAGGCAATTTTTTATTGACTCGGCTATAAGGTTTGATACAGAATACAAACCTCAACTACCAATTCGTACTTAAATGAAGGAGTGCGGGTGAGAAAGGCTGCATCGGAGGCTCCACACATCTTTCTGCTCGTGAAGTTTATTTGCGCTAAAATTATGGAAATTGGAGGAGTAAACAGAATGAAAAAATTACTAATTATTTTTGTTGGAGCAGTAATGTGCTTATCGTTAGTTGGCATGGCACAGGCTGCATCGGTCAATGTAAGCCTGAAACCAAGCATAAAGATTGTCCCGGTCAGCAACACCTTCGAGTTGGAGCTGTGGTTGGAATCATCAGATGGGTCAGCAATTGTCATGGATGACGCCCACTTACTCTTGGAATGGGATCCCGCATACATCGGGTTCAGCGGCAGTGCCAGCACAGCCGATGGCGACTATGACTGGACTACGGCTATGTCTGGGCCTGCCCCGGGTATGGACTTTCCAATGTACCCCTGGGAAGGTTCCGCAGGCGAGAACGCAACCTACACCGACGGCGATGCCTGGATTATGCTTTACCCCGGTTTTTATTGGTTGCACGGGATGTCGGAGCCGCAGACCGACCTGCATGCCGTCACGCTGACGTTCACGGCCTTGGCTTTGACCGACAGCACTGTCATCAACATACGCCCGATGACGTACGCTGAGTGTGGTGTCAATAGCGGCATAATTGACCCTGGCGGCTACCCGGTCGGCGGCATTGGGATAGGCGCCAACGTTGAGATCGTTCCCGAGCCGGCGACGATTTGTCTGTTGGGTCTTGGTGGATTAGCTCTGCTGCGAAGAAAACGCTGATTCGTATTAAAAGTATTGGTTAACCAATGGTTTTGTATCAATTCGGGGACCGTTCTTGTCTTCGACAAGAAGACACGGGCCCCGTTGTATTTGGTGCGGAAGTCAATTTTAAGTTATTGTCAGTGACCTATCACCAGTATCCCGGATGCCGCAAGCACTAATATCACCACTTCGAGTGCTGCTATGACGACGTATATAGTATCATGTTTTCTGATAAAGATAGGGATTATCCTGATATAGCAGAGTATCGTAATAGCGGGAAGAAGTGATATTGCAATAAAGTTTAGAAAGTCGCCTTTTCCGAGCATATTCAGCCAACTCCAGCCGGCCCTGTAATTTGTCTGCTCAAGATAATCGGGCAGAGACAGGCCCCAGTATTTTGGAAGCTCCGCCAATGGTATATGAGGTTTAACAGTACCCGTTACGTAAATAGCAAAAAAAATAACTAACAGAACAAATGCTACCATCGTGCCAATATTAAGGAGTTTAGCGCACGCTAATTTCTCTTCTGTCGGCTTTATTTTATTCGTTTCCATATTATATTCCGAGACCTTTTAATAATGCCCTGCTGCCGGCAAACAGCAGCATCGCTATAACTATATATCTTATTGCTGCCGGCCTGCTCCTGGTCAGTATCTTTACACCAATCCTGGAGCCAAGCATTATGCCAATCACCGACGGAACAACCATAATCGGCAAGACCGCTCCTTTATTCAGGTAAATCCATGCGGCAGATGAATCCGTAACGGACAACAGAAAAATACTTGTCGAAACTGCGACCTTTAACGGCGCCCCCAGCATTAGATTTAAGACCGGCACATTGGCCCATCCCGCACCAAGGCCGAACATACCAGCCGCAAAGCCAACCCCAACAAACACAATCAGCGCCGCACCCGTACGGTGCACCTTCCAGCTAACCGCCTTATCCAACGATTCTTCATAGTATATTCCGCTTATGCTTAGTGCTGTTGAAAGGGCATCGGCTTTTTTAACAACAGGGTATTCGCTCTTTTTAGCCAATATCATAACCAAGACAATACCGAGAATAGCGGCCCCCAGCGCCGTTTGAATTACATTCGTTGGAAGAGCCAGCCCTACAATTGCCCCGCCAACAGCTCCGCAGGAAGTAACAAGGCCGGTTGATAAGGCCAATCGCAGATTTGCTATGTTTTTTTTAAGTAAGCTTGGCCCTGCAGCAAGCGCAAGTGCCAGGGCAACCAGAAGACCGGCGCCTCTGACAAAATCAAGGTGAAACGGGAAGAAACTGGAAACAATAGGCACAAAAAGGACTGCCCCCCCCACGCCGGCCAATACAGCTAAAATCCCAAGTACGAATGTCACCACAAATAAAATTATTGGCCAGGCCCACCACGGCAGCTCTGACTGACCAGACACACTCTCTACTGAGGAAGCTGCGTTTGACGGTTCTAATCCGCCAAAAGCGTTCGAAACAGCTATCAGGGCAAAACCTACAACAACAACCATCACAAGTAGATAGGACCTTTTTGAAATTCTATAAAGGGATTTTTTTGGTTTCTTCCCCGGCATCTTTGGCAACCTGCTTTTCATCAATAACTACTCAATTTAATATAGACTTTTATCATAGGAAAAATGTTTTACTAACTCAAACTGACCAATAGTAGCGAATGAATTTGCAACAAGCAACGAAATTTTCTTCTGGTAAAAATTTATGCTGATTCGGTGGTTTTTTTGAGTGATATCCTACCCTGTGGTCACCAGGTTACCTAACGGGAAAAATTTTTATACTTGACAGTGCCCTGTGAAACGCTATTCTTCATAGCCATTTTACAATTAGGTTGCGCCCAGACCTGCAATGCTTTGACGCAAAAGCATTTGTCAATCTGCTGGTATTAAGAAAGGAAAAATTAAAATGGCTAAAGAAGCGAGCAAACAGAGACCGACCGGATACGAGAAATATATCAACTATAAATGGTTCGGACTGGCCTGTTTTCTGTTCGCTGTCATAGTCCTTTTGCCAATCCCGGATAGTATGCTTGATGTGGGTGTAGAGTACAGTATGGGACGGACTTATTCGGTAGATATGATAACTGGCGAACTTTTCGGGACTTCTGCTACAGAAGCAGAACAATGGCAAATACTGTTGGCAAGGATAGTAACCGAAAATATGACTATGGGTGCGATTTCAAAGGACAGAGCACTTTTGAGAACTCTCAAATGGTGCGAGGAGAAAAACATTCCTGTTACTGAGAAACACCTGATTGCGGTTAAAGATTATCTACAGCAAATGACGGATGAGCAATATCACACACTTGCTACAAAAGCAAGAGAGCTAATGTATGACGAATTATCTTATGAGCAACTAAAAGATAACGAGAAGCAGCAAGCCACCACGCAAGCCCATCATCTTAAAGTATGTATAGCACTGGCGGTGTTTGTGGTAACTTTATTCCTGACCGAGGGCTTGCCGTTGCCCGGTGTGGCCTTTTGCATAGGTCTTATTTTGCTTTTCTCTGGAGTTTTGCCCAAAGACCTTCTGCCAATGGCCTACTGGTCGGACCCCTGTTGGTTTATTATGGGCAGTTTAATGTTTGCCGTTGCTTTTGTTAAAACCGGTGTCGATAAAAGAATTTGCTTAGCTATTTTTGGAAGATTTGCCCGGGCTAATCCGAGATGGATAACCCTATCACTGATTTTAGTAATTGCGCCGGCGGCAGCCTTTATCTCCGACCACGCATTAGCAGCTATCTTCCTGCCTATAGGCATCCTTCTTTATCAACGCAGTTTAACCAAAGAGATACCTATTGACCCTCAACTGGCCAAGATGTTGATGATTACTATCTGTATGGCCTGCAACATCGGGGGCTTCGGTGCGCCAAGCGGGGGAGCAAGAAACGTGGTAATGATGGCGTATATGGAAGATATGTTTGGTATATCTATTGGTTACGGACAATGGATAACTTATTGCCTGCCCTTTGTATTCATTATGATGCCCATAACCTGGCTGATGATTAACTGGAGATTCAAACCAGCAATTAAAGACCTGTCTCCGGCGATGTCCGGCTTAAAAGAAGAAATTAAATCGATGGGACCGTGGAGTAAAAGTCAAATAACCGTGCTGGTAATATTCTTAGTAGTGTTGTTTGGCTGGATAACCGACAAAACTTTGGTCAAAGCAGTTTTAGGATTCAGCGTCGGCATTGGAGGCATAGCGGTCGGCGGTGCAGTTGCCTACCTGATTGCAGGCGTAGTAAACTGGAAGGATTACCAGACCAAAGTAGATTGGGGAGTTGTTTGGCTTTACGCCGGCGCTATTGCTTTTGGGAGGTCGTTATTTTCCACCGGAGCAGCTTATTGGTTGGCCAGGACCATAGTAGATTTTTTAGCCCAATTCGGGTTTGGAACGGGCCTGTGGTTGTGCTTAACGGGAAATGTTATTACTGCTTTTATGACCAACCTGATGGCTGATGGGCCAGCCGCCGCCGCCGTAGGACCGATTACCTTGAATATGGCTGCAATTGCAGCCCCGGCTTCGGTACTAATTCCATTTACGGGACTGGCTACCGCCGGCGCAGCATCAATGGCCTATCTTCTAATTATCGGCACACCGCCTAATGCAATAGTTTATGCCAGCGGCTATTTGGAAGCGAAGGATTACCTGAAAGTAGGCATACCGCTGTTTATTATCGCCAATCTAGTTTTGATGTTTATCGTGGGGGTTTATTGGGTATCGAGAGGGTTTGCTGGTTATACAATGTGGTAAAAACGCAGGGCACACAGCGCCCGGCCCGGTGACGTAAAGATATTCATCCCCCAAATTTATTGGGGGGTTGTTTAC
>Ga0114919_10002461_pt1 | contig 15002 bp, 14 predicted proteins | sample BlataG_FD_88682 | JGI IMG/M metagenome (GOLD analysis project Ga0114919, IMG submission 88682) | Deep subsurface microbial communities from Black Sea to uncover new lineages of life (NeLLi) - Black_00105 metaG | ecosystem: Environmental > Aquatic > Marine > Oceanic > Sediment | place: Atlantic... | reverse complement strand
ATCATGTTAGTTTTATCTGGATTAATGGCAGTTACTTGGATATTTTATGAGGGTAAGCGACGACGCAGCTTTACTAAAAGAAAAGTTGATGAATATGAGTTCGATGTTACTAAATTTTTAAGAATATTAAGTTATCTAGGAATTATACTTGGAGTTTTTTGTATTTTTGCTGGAGCTGTAAGCTTGCTTCGAAATCTCCCTCCAAGCTTTAAATATGAAGAAGTCTATGGTCCCGATGCAGGAGCTAATATTTTTACTTCAATATCTTTAATAATTCTCGGAATTGTTATGTTCTTGAAGCCAATAAATGATTTGCCTTGGGCTGGAATAATTGGCTTAATTGTAGGAAGTGTAGTAACCTTTTTTATAGCAATAGCTGTTCCAGATATACTTGTGGAGTTTATAGCAGCTTATATAGACCCGCGGTGGGTGCTAGGGATCATATTTCTTATCATGGTAGCAATAGTGGCGCTAACAGTAAAATTTTACATTTCTGGGCTGATGGCAATATCGAAAGTGCTTTCTTGGCCTCCAGTAGCCGTAATAATTGTGCTGTACTGCTTCATACAGGGTGTAGCTTTGTGGGGATTTGGATTTTCAGTAGTTCCAAACTTTTTTTAGTCATAAAATCAAAATTTATTTTTTCTTTTTCCTATTTATAATGGTTTAAGTTTAATTTAACTTCTATTCAAATTCCGAATAAAATATAATTTTATAAATCCATATCCAGATTCCCCTTTCCTACATAATCCTCAAAATCTTCAATATCTACATCAATTAGATCTTCATCTGAACCCTGTTTTTCCTTGGAATTTGATGTTTTTTCTTGAAATTCTTTATCTTCTGCCTTCTCAATTTCTTCATCAAATTCACTCTTCTCTTTCTCTTGTTCTGTTTTAGTATTCATAACGTCCTCAAATTCACCCTCTTCTTTCATCTCTTCTGTTTCAGTATCAATAACGTCCTCGAATTCATTCTCCTCTTTCTCCTCTTCTGTTTCTGTATCTATAACATCCTCAAATTCACCCTCTTCTTTCTTCTCTTCTGTTTCAGTATCAATAACGTCCTCAAATTCATTCTCCTCTTTCTCCTCTTCTGTTTCAGTATCTATAACATCCTCAAATTCACTCTCTTCTTTCTTCTCTTCTGTTTCAATATCCAAAACGCCATCAAATTCATTCTCTTCTTTATTGTCTTTTATATCAGAATTGACGACTCTCTCAAGTTCTTTTTCTTCTTTCTCATCACTGTTTACCCCCCCATCAATTTTTTTTTCCTCTTTTTCTGCAATATCTATAACATTTTTATCAGATCCATCTTCAACATTCTCTTTCTCTTTTTGCTTTTCAATATCAGCATTTAATTCTCCATTAGGTTTCTTTGCTTCCATCTCTTTTTTGTTCTTATCTATTTCATCGTTGAAAAGTTCCTGTATTCCTGTTTGCCTTTTACTTTCTTCACCAATTAATTCTTTATTTTTTTCGGGCCAGTGCCTTGGTGTTCCTCCTTCTTTTAAATCTTTAGTATTTTCTTGAAGTTCGCTTTTAATTTTTTCTCTTTTCCAAGGATTTGCATTACTTATCTTCGAATGAGTATTACCAGACACCCAGCAATGATTATCTGGATTATCATTTTTCTTGTCATAATCAATATGATGATAGTCATTTTTTTTATTTGGACCTAACTTATTGCCATTATATAAATCCCTTTCATATTGAAATTTCCACTTTTCACTCCTTAAAACAGGATCAGCATAATTTGGACCATATGGTGCATATCTCTTTTCCCGATCTGGCTCCCAACTAGGATTATTTTCTCCCATCCACCTTTTGCTCTGTTCTTGTTTCCTTCGTTTTCCTTCTTCAGAATCCCAAAATTTTCTACTTTTTTTGGATTGTTCTTGTTTTCCTTCTTCAGATTCATAATATTCTTTACGTTCTTTACTGAGTCTCTTTTTCATTTGTTTTCCTTCTTCAGAATTCCAATATTCTTTACTTCCTTTGCTCTTTTCTTGTCTGTGTTCTTCAGATTCATAATATTCTTTCTTTCTTTTACTCTGTTCTTGTCTGTGTTCTTCAGAATTCCAATATTCTTTACTTCTTTTGCTCTGTTCTTGTCTGTGTTCTTCAGATTCATAATACTCTTTACTTTTTTTGCTCTGTTCTGCTCTTCTTTCTTTAGTTCCCCAAAATTCTTTACGTTCTTTACTGAGTCTCTTTTTCATTTGTTTTCCTTCTTCAGATTCCCAGAATTCATTGATCTTTTTGCTCTGTTCTTGTCTGTGTTCTTCAGATTCAAAATATTCTTTCTTTTCTTTACTGCGTTTCTCTTTCTCTTGTTTTCCTTCTTCAGAATCCCAAAATTTTTTACTTTTTTTGCTCTGCTCTTCTCTTTTTTCTTCAGTTCCCCAAAATTCTTTACGTTCTCTAGATTGATTTTGTCTGCATTCATCAGTTATCCTTGGACCTTGATTTTCTATGAAATTTTCAAGCGTTTCTTTAGCTACCTTCTGATTTTTTCCTTCTAATTTTTCATTAATATAATTTTCAATTTTTTTAATGCCTCGACTATTGAATTTTGAATTATATCTTAAAGTTTCATAGATTTTAAAATTTAACTCTTGCCCTAATTTATTGTTAGATAATTTTTCTTTATTTATTCCTAATTTATTTGCAATTATTTCACGTAATTTTTCGAGAAGATCTCTTTCCGGTTTATTAAAATCTTTATTTCTTAGGAATTTTCTTTTATGAGACGTTTTTTATCACCATTATTGCCCATCTACAAATACACCTTCTCTCTTTTTTTAATTTGTAAGTATTTAATATCCTACAAATTTCTTCAAAAAATCAAATAAGTTAGAAGATTCTTTCGCAATTAGCTATAAGATAGGAGGAATTAGTTAATTTTATAGGGGTCCTATAGTTCCTAATCTTTTTTTTCATTTAAGAAAGGATTGTATTACTTTAAATTTGCTTTAACAATTATTCATTATCATCTTTCTTTATATCACTTATTAGATTAATAAGGTTAGAAAATTCTTTACCACTAGATTTTTCTTCTTGTTTTTTTTCAATTTCAAATACTTCATTTGTTAGTTGTGAAATTGAAATATTTTTTGTCTTTACTAGATATTTTTCACCGGTTGGTCCAGAAATGATGATCGCCAAACCTTTTTTTAATTTTCTTATGATTGTTCGTTCTTCTGGGTCTTCGGAAAAGCACTTGTTATGTGGAGGATCTAATCCAAATATTACTTTTATACGAGGCATTGTTACAGCAGCGTCAAATAAATCAATAGGTGTCTGGTCGATAATAACAATGCCTACTCCTCTTGTTCGAAATTCTCTAAAATATTTTGAAACAATTTTTCCAAATTGCATTTTCTGAATAAATTCTTCGTCATCTGGGTCTCTTGTGTCAGGTTTTTCAAAAATCTCATGGGCCTCATCAATGATTATTAAAAACCGGAGTTTTTGCTCAAAATAATCTTTAGTTATTGTTTTAATGAGGTGAAAAATGATATTTACAATAAGTTGTTTAGAAAACTTATCACACATCTTGATGTCTAAGAATATTGTTTTTCCTTCTAACCATTCTTTAATCCAAGATGGTAATTCTGGGGATAATTTTAACGCATTTTGAAGATATGGATCTTCAAAAGTTCTTATTCTATTTTCAACGGCTCGGAGCATATTCGTTTGTAGTTCTTTAGCGTATGGATGTTTTTTTATGTAATTCTTAACAGCTTTAAGAAAATCACTTAAGAAAAATGGTAAATTTCCTTTGATTTCCATAAATCCCGTTGCTACTCGAAAAATAATCCTTTCTATCACATTTTTTAATCCTAATGATGCACAAATATATGATGCCATTTCCTGTAAACTTTTTCTCAAATATTTTCCAGACATGTAGTAAGGTAATTGAAAATCATTATCATAAAATCGAATTATGCGATCATAATTATACCATCTCTCTTGGCCCTCTTTTGCAACATTTAAAATTAAAATCCCAACACCTTCTGTTTTCTCACGTATCTCCCTAATGATGTTAGAAAGAAAAGTAGTTTTTCCGGTCCCCGGATTCCCACATATTATCATGTTTTCAGGGAGATAATCTATAGGAATAAAGAGATTGTGTTTAGTAATAACCCCATTTTTAATATGTTTGCCAACTGTAATAGATTTTTTTATATAATCTCCATTGACATCAATGTACCTCACGTTTTCATCCTTCAATATGGGCAATTGGGGAAATGGAATATTTTCTGGTATATCGAAATTAAGGTTCCATTTGTTATACACTTTCCAATCATAATCTTTTTCATTAAACACATTACAATCATACAGATTAAGCTTATCTATTGTAATATTTTCTATAAGCTTAGCTCTTTCTCCCTTACGATTTTCTATATCTGTGTATAAATTTTTTATTTTTCCTTTAATTTCAGATAATTCATCATGATTCGGAGCGTCTATATCATAGGAGATAAATATTCTCATTCTATATACATCAGCTTGTTCTGCCCTTATATTGTCTTGGGGTTCTCTTTGCCAAAAAAGATATAATCGCACTTTTGGTTTCACTTTCTTATAAAAAAAATTAATGAATTTCTCAATAATATTAACTTTATACCTATGAATTCCTGATGCCAAAACAATTTCAGAAAATTTTTTAGTTTTTTGTATTAGAAATTCTTGTTTCTTGATTGGTTTTGCCTTAACAATTCCATCAAGTCCTATAAATTTATCTTGCAGATGTGAGAGCCACACATAACCTCGCTCTATTGCCTCATCTCTCGATTCACACTTCATAAAAAAAATTAATTTTAAGCGGTTAGACGAAATTATTTCAAGACCGTATTGAGTAGGATCTATAACAGAATCTCCAAATATATCAACTAAAAACGTTCGTATATTCTCTGGATCTTGATAAAAACGATCTTCTGGGTCTAGTTCATTGGGAGGCACAAATGGAATTGGCTTTTGTGTGATAATTATTCGGGCTTGCCAAAAAAATATCTCTTCATGTATCATAATCACTTTTTTTTCTTTATTGAACTTTAAAAATTACTGTATTTTTTTAATTCAATTTCTTTTCTAATATTTTAATTCCTATAAAAAGGGAAAAAAAACAGAAAATAGCTTGCTTAAATCTAGTGAGGCATTGCCACAAGACTTCAAAAACAAGATAAGATAGATCGGTCATTTATCTTATTCTTTAAAGAGCTTTATTTTGGAATCGAATCATAACCAAAATAATACTTTTTTTACGATTAAATTTAATTCAAATTATGATTGTGGAAAAGAATTAGATGGTAGAATGTTTTAATTTTTATTATTTAAAAATTAGGGAAAAATGAAAGTAAATTTCTTAAATCTATTCTTAATTTTTCATTCAATCTTTGTAATTTTTGTTGTTCTAGATTTATTATTATTTACGTTTTTTAATTTCTGATATGTATTTTTGTGCTTCTTCGATCAGTTCTGATTGTGGAAAATCTTCTTGAATTCTTTTATCATCATCAGTTAATACCATTTTTTTAACACTATGTTCTGCTTGGTATTTACCTATTTTAAGATTTTCTAAAGCTTTTTCGTTCTGTCGAAGTTCATAATAACATTTTCCTAATTGAATATATGTTTCTATAGGAGTAAAATGAAGTTTTTTAGCTATTTCTAATTGCTTTCTTGCTCCTTCAAAATCATTAAACATCATTAAAATTTCACCATAAGTATGAAAAAAGTTAGCCTCATCTGGTTCAAGTTCTATTGCTTTTTTAATTTCTTGAATAGCTTCTTCTTTTTTACCCGAATGCATTAGATTATAAGCCTTTGTTTGGTATAACTGAGCTTCAATCTGTTCAGCTTGAGGATAATACTCATTTTCTGTCTTGAATAATTCAATTGCATCATCAACTCTATTTAAACTCTCCAAAATATTAATCTTGTCTTGAACATAAACATGATCAAGAGGAGAGAGCTCAATAGCTTTATTAATGTTATTTAACGCTTCATTGAATTTTCCCATTGTATAGAGGATTTGAGCCTTTTGATAATAATTCCACTCATCATTATCTCCACCATCAATCGATTTGTTAATTTCACTTAAAGCTCTTTCATTATCCCCAATATGTTCATAAAGTTGACTCTTTAGTTTATAAAAATTATTTATTTGAGGAAATTTTTCTTTATAACTTTCAGAAAAATATCGGAAATTTATAATTGCTTTTCAAAAATTTGACTTTTCAAAATATAAATATCAGAATTTAGGAAAGATAAAGCAGTCCTGATAAATAAAAATTTTGAAAAATGAATGATTTTGAAAATTGAAAAATTCAAAAATCTCTTAGGAAATTAAGGAGTTTTAATACTCGGCTATAAGATTTTATGTAATGGTTTTTAACTCGATTGAAATTAATGCCAGATTTTAAGAATAAAAAAGTTGATAATTATCAACTTTCTTGGGGTTCTCAATTTATTAATAAACTTGAAAAACTCTATTATAAAATATTTGGGATAATAAAAAATTTCTGAGAAATCATTAAATCTCTTAGGAAATTAAAGGGCTTTGAAAGTTGGGGCTGAACTTTTATAAACAAGTTCCGCCGAGAATTTTAACAATTTAATTCTTTTTTTTGCAAAGTAAAATTTTCTTTCTCATCCTAATACACATACAGATATGATAGAGTAAGATATGGAAAATCCAGAAAAAAACACCCGACAAAATTCGAAATTGAAGTGATTTTGATCTTCATAGTATGAAAATATCAATTAAAGTTAGAAAAATTGCAAAAAAAACGATAATTTTCTTCTTATTAAAATAATGAAATGAATAGACATTACAGAATTGTAATGTATTACAGAGAATTACAGATACTTTCGATTAGATATTACTAATTCATTACAGTTATGATTTTTAAATATTTGAAAAATAAATTATAATTTATTATGGGATATAAAGAACAAATATTGAAAATTCTGAATGGAAACAAATTAACAGTAAAAAAATTAGCAGAGAAATTAAATATAAGCGAATCGGATATAAGAGTTTATATCAAGCGAATAAATAATTACGATACAAATACACTTAAAGTTGTCGGAATTGAAAATAGATATAAAGTCTATACTCTTAACAAGAGAGAGCAAGAAAATGATTTAATATTTTTAATAGAGTTATTTGAAAGCGGAAAGGTAAAAGTGTATAGACCAAAAATGACTATAGAAGATTTAAATCATTTGGAGGCGCTGTAATGAAGTTTCAATTTGTAGAGGATGAAGTCCAACTAGAAGAACCAATTGTTCAGGAAGAGATAAAAACTCCTAGAATCGTAAAACCAAAAGTAATAAGAAAAGATTATAGTTATCTCTTAGACGAATTAGAGCAACTAAAAACATATTTCAGAAAAGGAAAAAGACCGAGCCAAACCAAAGCAATTGAGATTTTTGAGAAACACTTAAAAGAATTAATAAATAGAGAGTAAATTTGCCCGAAAAAAGAGATAGATATTATAATAGGGATTTAATAAAATAACTCTTTAATAAAAATATTTAAAAATATGAAATTGGTGGAAATTAATTAATGGTTAGTGAATTACATAAGGAAAGGACTGAATATGTAAAGAAATATTTTGAGAATTATAATAATGGTAGAACTCCATTTAAGGAAGCTCATATAGAAAAATTTCAAAAGGAACTTATAAAATCAAGTAAAAAAAACAAACGTATTAAACCAGATTTATTAATGTTGTATCACCACGACCAAGACTTAAACCTTTCAATAAATACAAAAAAGATACCACTTAATATTGGTGTTAAATGGATTGAAGTTATTGATAGTAATTTTAATGGATTTCCTAAAGTAGAAGATCTAGAAGAGGCGTTATGTCGAAGTATAACTTGGAGAGATTTATATGAACGAGAGAATCTACAAAAAGGTTTATCTGGAGAAAAAATAAATACAAGAATGAGCCTTTATGATGTCTTAAAAGAAAGGTGTACTTTTAAAATAATGTTTTATCTTGTTTAAAATGATTCCATTTGGAATTGTGAGCAAATAGATAAGAATGAAGATTATCTCAATTTTAAATTTTCATCAATTATGATATAGTTATAATTAATAGATTCCATTTATGAAATTATTTAACTTTATTTAATTAAAGTTTTAAATTTATTATCGAAAAAATTGCTAATTTCTTCTTCTAATCCGTCACGGGAAAGTTCTATTAGTTTAATTATATCTACATCACTCAAAATAATAATGTATTTATTTAGTGTATGTAAAATATTTTTACATCGTTTCAGAGTAAGAAAGGCATTTTTTAAATCCCTACATGCTAACATTCCAAAATTTCCAATATTTCTCGTTAATCTACTCGTAAAGTGGTAAAAATCCATATTATCTAATTCTGAAGAATAATTTTTTGTTTCCAATAAAATATGATTACAATTTATGTTTTTGTTTTTTTCTGGAAGATCTTTAAAGAAACCTTTCTGAGCTGAGTTAGTATAAATAGTATCAATAAAAATCATTCCTTCAAACGATCTTTTATCCATTTCCACATTTTTAAATGAAGATTTACATACTTCTAATAATATATTCGAAATTAATTTATGATATCTATGTGCTCCTTCTTTTCCTTTTGGTATTGCTCTTAATTCTTTAAGATATGAATTTAACTTATCCTTTCGTTGATTCTCTAATTTTTCAGACTTCTCTGTAAAAAGTAGGTTCCTTATTTTCACCCTATCTGTTTCTATCATCCTTCTTGTATGCGAACCGTCTCTAGTAAACGAGGAACCTTCATAATAATATTCGACACCTAAATTGGGATTACCAAATCTTTTCTTAATTTCATAGACAGCTCCGATATCATAAAACAATATTATGATAATATTTCTATCATATCCAGTTTCTTTATAAGTTTTAATTAAAACATTATTGTTATCACCTGAAATGTAATACTCATCGATTTCAACATTTAAGTTGGGTTTAATATTTTCATTAATTAACCGAAGTAAGGTTGCATAATCCGTAAAATCTATATTTCTATGGTTACCATCATATTTTTCATTTTCTTCGCTGACGCCAATTAATAAGTAAGCTTTGCCATCATTATTTTCAACTCGTTTGTTATTAATGAGCCCTAACACATCTTTTAGGAATTCCTTTCTCTGTTCCAACCCGCTGGGTGTATTTTTGGGAAAAATATTATACATTGCTAGTTTAAAATCCAAAAATTCGCATTCTTTAGTTCCCAGCAATTTTTTGATAAAATTGATTTTATCGTCGTTTTCTATGCTTTTCTGAGAAAGGTAATAATTTTCACATCGGTTAATCTCATTTTCTAAAAATACCCATAAACGGTCAAATTGGGATTGAATTTGAAGTATTACATCATTCATTACAAATTTTTCTAAGTCTATAGATAAGTCTTGGTTTGGAAGTTTTTTTTTTTTTTTATTCCAACGATGATAATTAATTTCATAATGATTTTGTAGTTCTTCTACGAGATAATCGCCATATACCTCGTCGGTGTTATACACATCGTTTTCGAGTAAATAAATTATCGATTTCTTGTTCTCTCCACTTAAATCTATAATCTTGATTAAGTTTGCAAATCCATCTGGAGAACATTTCTTGAGGTGAAGATTTATGTCGTCAATTAATTGGACGAATTTTTGTTTTAATTCTTGAGGGATTAATTCGTTTTTAGGTTTAAATCGTGGTTTATAAATCCATGTTGGCGGATTAAATTGAATTTCCTTAAAAGAACAAGTAAAATTCCGTTGTTCTGGAATTTCTCGTAATTTACTCTTTATGTTTGTTATTCTATCTTTAATTTTCAATATTTTTTCAATAACATTATCCGCCATACATTATTATAATGCGATTTAAGTTAAATATTTTAAGATATCATTGACCGAATAACCGTTTTGATTGAGCTTTCCGTTGAAATAATGAATAGAGGCGTTAACGCATCCTATCAATGAATAGCAATTTGAATTAATGCACGCCTTTTCAATTTCATATCCTTTAACTAAATCTCCAGTGGCCTTATAAAAGGCATATTTAGCTAGTTTAATGGCGTCCCGTTTTACTTGCGGAACCCGTCCAACATTTTTATCTGCCTCGTGTTCTTTATCGAATTGATTTTGAGTGAGATACACCACATCAATATTGCATCTTGGACTCTTGAAGTGAATTTGAACGGCACTTTTACTTTTACTTATGTCTGCCACTTTTCCATAATTCTTTTTTGCTTTATCTTGAATGGTATTAAGGACATTATTCACATTTTGATTGGGGGAACTAGAGAATATTATATCTAAATCGCTATTGCGGCTTTCCGTGTGTTTTGCTTGTGAACCTGCTTTTGCTACTTTTGCGATTTTATATCCAAGATTGTTATGCAAAAAATGTACAACGCTATGCCACTTGGATTCGTATTGATCCTTCATCTGAGGATTTTGATTAATATTTCCGAGAAGTTGCCTAAGTCTATTTTCATTCAAATTTACCATAATATTAACCTTGAGTATAGTGAAAAATTTTGTCTTGTTAATCAATTATTGATAGTAAAATTTAACTTTTATAATTTACTACATTATTTATCCTAGAAAATCAAAACGGAGTTATTTATTTTATAAATAATTTTGATTTTCATTAATAGAAAATAATTTTTTTTAAGTTTAATAAAAATCTTTTAAAATATAACTATAAAACACAAGTGAGAAAAAAAATGAGAATTGAAAAAATTGTCATTTCTCCTGTTAGAGATTCCATTAATCCAGAATTATTATTTGAAATAGAATTTTATATTAATAGAAAATTCGAAGTTCCCTTACAAATTTCTGGAACATTGTGTTCAAAAGATAATAAAAAAATAGCAAATTTCCATCAAGATTTATCTGATACAAATACGACGCTAGAACTTGCTGCTCGTAATAGTTCAAATGAGGGTGAACAAAAATTATCAATAAAATTATTTGCTCCTTTAAGTGAGAAGGCATTAAATTTTATACAGGATATAAGGAATAAAACTCCTACTGGGGATATAGATTTAACTCTTAACTTATATTTTCAAATTATGCATTCAAAAACAACTCTTTCTTACATGCATATTCAGGATTCAAACGAATTTCCTTCTCAATTTAAAGCAATTTTTGAGGATAGAAATCCAATTACTTATCAGTTCCAACGGGATTATTTTGCACCAGCATCAAATATGTGGATATTATCTGGCGATGGTAAGCCAACTTTTCTAGAATTTAAAAATTATTGTATTAAGAGGATAGTGAAAATTTTTTCAAGTCAGTGGATTAACGACTATTGTCCCGTTTTTCAAATTGGAAAATTCATTGTTTATGAATTACCAATATTAGAAGAACTCGAAGATTCGCAATTAAACGAAAGACTAGTCAATTCAATTGATAAAATTAAAGAAATGAAAACCAATTTAATGCGTGGAGAATGGGAAGATGTGATTGCTGATTCTCGCGAAATATGGGAATTAATTAAAAACACTGATGAAATTACAGATATTTTGATAGAATCAGGATATACAGAAGAAGCATCTAAAGACTTAAATAATGTATTTAGAGGATTTTTTAATTTATCTTCAAAATTTATCCATCGATTGAATAGGAGCAAGACTGATATAATCCTTAGGATACCAGTTTCAAAGGAGGACGCGTATTTAATATACACAATTTCACTAAACATTATTAATCTTTTAGCAAATAAATTGAAACGACTAAAACCATAAGATTTTGAATGAAATATCCTTAATTTAAATTATTTAAAGTGAAAAATAATGAAAATCAAACAAGGCGCTGGAAATACAGAAGGTGATCTTTATCAATTATGGTTAGGTGTATCTATAATAAAGGATTGGATATTATCTGGAAATAATATCGATGGAAGAGAAAATTTTTGGTTGGAACAAGAAATTGGAAAATCGAATGCGGGTATTTTTGATGATATTCAAGTTTTTGGGAATGATGAATATCAATTTTATCAAGTAAAACATACCATAAATATTAAAGGAGATTTAATCACTTATGATGATTTAATTAATCCTGAAAGTAAAATATCTGTTCAGAAAATTTATGATAGTTATGTAAAAATTAAAAAACTCGTTGGATGTGCACCATTTAAACTCATTATATTTTCAAATAAAACCGCGGGTAGTAAATTGGGAAATAAAATTAAATCTAATGGGCAGTTCATTAATACCATAAAATATGTAAATCCTAGAGCGAAATCTGAAAATAAAGAAATTATAAATAAGTTTTTAAATTTATGTGAGTGTACTGAAACTGAATTGAAAGATATCTTAAATCATTTATATTTTAGTCTCGGAGAAAATGATTTGGAAGGTTTAAGCAGTAAAGTTAAACAAGACTTAGATGATCCGAAATTAGCGGGGTATATATATGAATTAGTAAGGAAATCTCATAAAGAAAAATTCAAAGTATTCTATAAGACGATTGAATATTATCTTAAAAATAAAATGTCAAATTATAAAAGATTTAATGTAATTATGGAAAAGACTTATCCCCCAAATTTATCGCTAATTAGGGAAGACATTGAAATCTTGAAAACGGTTGAATTAAGGCAGAAAAATATTGAAGATTTGTTATGGGAAATACGAAGAGAAGTTTATAATATTATATACAGCAACCAACCTATAAATCAAGAAAAACTAATATTAGTTAATGAATTAGTAGAATTTTTATACTCTTATATGAAAGATAAAAATGCGAAAATTCAAGAACCAATTTATAGTAGCTTATATCTATTAACATTGAAACTAAAGACTAAAGATAGAGTTCTTGAGTTTTTTTACGATTATTTTATCGAACTTTACGAAAATAATAAAATTAACAGCGATCTCGTAAAAATCTTAGATAAATGTAAATACTTTGGGAATAGAATTAATGAGATATTAAAAGCAATTAAAAACAAAAACAGAATCGTAATTAATGCTTTAAGTCTAAATTTAAAAAATGATTTGATTTTTTCTAAGGTAAGTTTTACATCAAGAGAAAAATTTAATTTTCGGAAAAATATATTGATTGCCAGCCAAAATTTAAAATTTGATTCCGATCAAGATATTCTAAGCAATATAAACGATTTAATCAGAATTTTAAATAAAGAAGCTAACATTATAAATAATCAAAAAAGTCTTAATAGCAATAACTCAATTAAAGAGAAAAAAGTAAATAAAATTGTTGAATAAATTGTTCAGATTGAAGAAAATAAAAAGTTCAATGAAGTCTTTGATGAAATCCATGAGATTTTTAAATTATTATTTGATCTGGAAATTAATAATGATTTATATGATATCAATAAAGGTTATATTTTAGATTTTTTAATGAAAATAAATACTCTGATGCTAAAAGAACGAATTAAAATGACAAAAAATGGTAGAAATGCATTTGATTTGTTAATAAAAGAACTAAGAGACGATGTATTTAATTCTAAATTTTTTAAAATTTATCTTGAAGAATATTATAGCAGTATAAATAAAAGTATTGAGAAAAATATTTAAAAGGGAATATTTTTTCATATAACCATTTCTTTTCAATTAAATACAATGCCTTTATTCGGCTCCAACTTTATAAATTTTATTAATTTCATTGAAATGTAATAGTCATTAATGTATACTTTACTTACAAAAAGTAATTACATATGATTTCACTGATATAAAGAATAAAGGCTCATCTCTTTATTCTCTCATTTGTATTTGAGAGTAAAATGCAATAAAAAGATATATTTTGATCTTTAATAATATATTCCTGTTGATATTGTTTATATCCATAATCCCTTAAAAGATCAAATAAGGATTTTATCCAAGATGAATGATTTTGTTTGAATATATTTAGATCTTCATTTTTTTCAAACTTTAGGATTAGAAGTACTTGTCTTTTTGAAATTATTATAGGATATCCAATCTCTAATGTAGAGTTGAATAGACTTTTTAAAATTCGAACTTCAAATTCATTGAATTTTACCTTTATTCTATTAAGATTTTTAAGATTAATATTCCATTTTTCTAATTGAATTATGAGATCTATAAATAAATTATAAAAGAAACTTTCAGGTATACATCCTACTGTCTCGTTTTTTTTATAGTCTTCATAATATGTTATAATTTCCCAAAAATTAAAGGTTTGATCGAAATCTCTAAATAGAGCTCTTCTATTTTCATTTGAAAATGAACTACCCGAATGATCAAAAACCTTTCTAACGAATCTTGCAAAAAACCAAGAAAAAAATAGATTAATACTCGAATTATTAATAATTCCATCACTTTTAACAAATCTTTCAAGATTTTCTTCAATTTCTGTTATTTGATCATCTAAATCTTCTTTTGTTTGCCATCTTATGCTATGATAGTGTTTATTAGAAGGTTCAATAGTTAAAAATTCATTTGATTTTAGTATAACTTTATAATAGTCGAAATATTTCTCATAAAAAGGAATTCTAAATATAGCTACGACTCTTCCATCAAATATATTATTTTCATCATCATAAATTATATTATTTAAAATCCGCTGAAAAATCTTGAAAATAAACTCTTTTTCCTTATTTGTCATATTCATATTTTAAAAAATTGTTTTAAACTAATTCCAAACTCACTTTTTATATGATTAATTAAAATTTGAACTTGTTGTTCATATTGTCTGTATTCCAAAACAATAATTGTTTAGATAAAAAATATTCCTCGTTTTTATTGACCATTCTTTCAGCCTTTGTCAAAAATTTTTAGGCAAAAAAATTATCCTTGAAATTGTATTAAACATTTCAAAAAAATATTTATACAACTTGAACTCTAAATATTTGCTTGGTATTTCAATACTTCTATTAAAAGGTATATTGACGCTTTCATATCCCTTTTGAGGTATAACTTCATTAATTTGATATCCTAAAAACTCAATAAGAAATGGATATATAAATTTCTGTTCCACTGAACTTTCAGATGTGAGTTCAACCTT
>Ga0114919_10002460_pt1 | contig 15002 bp, 12 predicted proteins | sample BlataG_FD_88682 | JGI IMG/M metagenome (GOLD analysis project Ga0114919, IMG submission 88682) | Deep subsurface microbial communities from Black Sea to uncover new lineages of life (NeLLi) - Black_00105 metaG | ecosystem: Environmental > Aquatic > Marine > Oceanic > Sediment | place: Atlantic... | reverse complement strand
TAACTGATGAACGAGCGGTCTGGGCTTGGCAGACAAAAGCAGGGCTTGATGGTGGAACTCTCCTGATCGGGCACCTGGATGTTCCCCTGGATCTAAACACGCCTTCTCCTCCTTTCAGACGCGATCCTGAATGGATTTATGGAGAGGGCATCGGCTCGTCGAGAGCCCCCCTGGTATGTCTGCAATTCGCCCTGCGTGCTCTTCGCAGTATGAGACGGCTCAGGAATATCCCGCTTGGTCTGCTTTACTACTCAGATGAAGGCCGTGATTGTCGTTATAGCCACAGGCTTATTCAGCAAGCAGCATCTCGTACAGGACAAATGATTGTTCTTCGACCCGGGAGTATCGAGAGTAACGTCATAACGCAGAGGCGAGGCTGGCGAAAATACAGATTGACAATCTCCGGCAGCCCGCGCAGGCTTGGCAAGCAGTACAAGAAGCGCGACGTTCTGCGTTGGACAACTTCCTGTCTGGATGAGTTCGCCAAGCTAACATCAAAAGAGAGTCGAATCGCGGTAGCCGCTGGAGAAATGAGAACTGAAGCTCACCCTCAACTATTGCCGCACCGCACTCTGGCAACGGTTCTGGTTAGTTTCCTTGACTCTCGCAAGGCAGATGTCGTTGAACATGAAATGCGGAACATCCTCAAGAACAAAGACTACCAATGCAGGCTCGAATTAATCTCCGACAGACCCCCGATGAGGAGAGCTAGACGCGGAGACAGGTTGTACAGGGAGTTGAAGGAGATTGCTGATGAGTGGGAGATTCCGCTGGATCGAGAATCTTCCCTGCATCCCTCCGTTGGCGGGATGGCACCGAAGTCAAAAGCCGTTGTGTGCGGGGTGGGACCGGTTGCACGTGATATAGACACTCCTCAAGAGGCAGTACTTCGAATAAGTTTAATGCAGCGCACGCTGCTCCTGGCCCAATTCCTGGTGCGGCAAGCGAGGAACCACAAGAAATGAAGCGGACAGTTATCCCGTTCGTTGACACGGACTCTTTGGAGCTTTCCTCTCCAAGAATCAAGAAACCTCAGAGATATGCGGTTTCCCGATTCGGCATGGTCTCCACTCAACACTACCTCGCCACTGAAGCCGGAGTTGAAATGCTGGCGGATGGTGGAAATGCAGTTGATGCGGCGGTGGCAGCCGCGTTGGCTCTTTGTGTATGTGAACCGGCGACCTGTGGGCTCGGGGGACAATCCTTTTTGATTGTGCACCTAGCTAAACCTCGGAGAACATTCGTACTTGATGGATCATCGTTTGCCCCACACCGTGCCATCCCTGGTTCGCTATCAAAGGAGGATCGAAGGCGGGGATACAAGGCTGCTACGGTGCCCACCACCCCACGAGTGCTGGCGTACGCTCTTGAACGTTACGGCACGTTGCTGTGGAGGCGAGTTCTGCAACCTGCCATAGTACATGCGGAAAGAGGATTTGAGGTCTCAACTCTGCTTCGCTCTCTAACTAAGAGAGAATTAAAATTCCTCCGTACCGGAACTGCGGCGCAACACTTCCTAAAGCATGGCAGAGATCTGTATCGAATCGGAGAGCGCCTCCGTCAACCGGCGCTGGCAAATACCTTGAGGCGGCTTTCATTGCGTGGTATCGATGATTTCTACACGGGTGCAATCGCCAGACTGATTCACCGGGACATGGTTCGACATGGGGGACTTATCCGACGTGATGACCTAGCCCAAGTTCAGCCTCCTATTGAGAGACGGCCGGTTGCCTGCTGGTGGGAAGGCAGAAGAGTAATGACAATGCCTCCCCCAGGCGCCGGCCGTACTCTTATCGAGATGCTCAACATCAGCAGTCAGCTGCCAAAGAAGTATCTACGCCTGGAGACCCCAGAATCGGCAGTGATGATGGCCAGAATCATGCGCCAGGCCTACAGGGATCGGCGAGATCGGGCTTACGATCCGAACTACTATGCACAGGTCTCAGACCGCAAGATGTTAAGCCCGGATTATGCCAAACGGATTGCCAGACGGATTCGCACGTCTGGTGACACAACACATCTATCAGTCATGGATGCTTGGGGCAACATGGTAGGGCTAACCCAGTCAATAGAACGCGTCTATGGTTCTTGCTGTGCGTCGGAGGAACTTGGGTTTCTATACAACAACTATATCACGGCATTTGAGCACGAGGATATCTCTCATCCGTACTATCTCAGACCTGCGGCTGTGCCATGGGCGAGTGTTGCTCCAACGATGGTGTTCAACGGCAGAATACCTTGGCTCGTCCTTGGATCTCCCGGCAGCGAACGAATAACTGCCTCAATACTCCAGGTGTTGCTGCGGTTGCGAAAACAAACGCCAATGCAAGCCGTCGATGCTCCGCGTCTCTACTGCGATGTCAATGGTAGGGTTTCCTTGGAAACGCCGCGAATGCGTAGTGACATCCCAGTGGCGCTCGAGGAGCATGGCTTCGAGACAGTTCACCGTGATTCATACTCGTTTTATATGGGTTCCGTTCAGCTGGTTATGCGAGATAGCGATGGTTTCATTGGAGTTGCCGATCCCCGGCGTGACGGTGCTGCCGGAGGGCCAATACTATGAATCTTCCCTTGTTGATCTCAGTTCCCCATGGCGGCGTGAGAATTCCGCCGGAAGTGGAATCCCTGAACGCGCTGACTCTGGAGCAGATAATAGAGGACAGCGATGAGGCCGCGACGGACATTTACCCCTTTCGGGGTGCCGTAACCGCCTTTGTGGCAACCGATATAGCCCGTGCCTATGTTGATGTGAACAGAGCAGAGACCGACCGAGGTAAGGACGGCGTTGTTAAGACACACACGATTTATGAAGTGCCGATCTACAGGCAGCCCCTGCAAATCAAGCACATTCACATGCTCCTCACTCGCTACTACCGACCATATCACAGCAAGCTCACGCTTCTGTCTGGAGGAGTCAAGCTCGGCATCGACTGCCACACCATGGCCGCCCTAGCTCCGCCGATGTCTGCGGATGCCAAAAGCAAGCGACCGTCGATTTGCCTTAGCTGCGCGGATGGCACCTGCCCGAAGGATTGGTTCGACCTAATGGCTGAGTGCCTCGCGGGCTCCTTCGGATGCGAGGTCTCTCTGAATGACCCGTTCAAAGGTGGTCACATCATCCGCCATCACGCGACAGAGCTTCCCTGGATGCAGTTGGAGCTTTCAAGAGCAGAATTCACAGGCCTTGCTGAGAAGCGGGCACGGGTTCTGCAAGCTTTCAAAGAATGGTGTGAAAACGTGATCTAATCAAAAACCAGCGTGGTATCTTTATCCATAGGTCCCGAGTCAGGCAAAGCAGGTGATCACTCCAACAAGGAACGTTACGAGACAAGACCATTTAGGAGAATCTTCAAGAGGACCAGCACGAAGCCAGGAGCGGTCGTCGATGCCGGTGACAGAAAAGACTAATAGGAACGAGATCGGCGCAATCGACTATGATTAACTCGAGATTTGCTCATCATGAAGACAACGCAGCATTTTGGCTTGAAACCCGGCTTAACCCTGGGGCGCAATTACTACGTGGTTGAATTTCTCGGTAGTGGTTGGGAGGGGGAGGTCTACAAAGTAGAAGAACGCCGGAGTGGCATCGTGCGTGCCGCAAAGATCTTTTTTGAGGGGCGAAGGTTGTCTGATCGACAGTTGCGGCGTTACGTAAGGAAGCTTCATCGACTGCAGCAGTGCCGCATCGTAACACAATACCATCACAGGGATGTAGCCAGGGTCGGTCGTGAGCAAGTCGAAATACTGGTATCGGATTTTGTCCGTGGTGAAATGCTGTCGGATTTCATCAGCAGGCAACCTAAGAAGCGACTGACCTCGTTTGAGGCCTTACACTTGTTTTATGCGCTTGCCTCAGGCGTTGAGCAGGTTCACCGTCTAGGGGAATACCATGGCGACATCCACTCCGAAAACATACTTGTGGGCCGTGTCGGGCTTGGATTTGAAGTGCATTTGCTGGATTTTTTCGATCTGGGCCGCTCGACACGAGAGAAAATCCAGGAAGATGTGTACGATCTAGTTTCCCTTCTCTATGAGGTACTCGGCGGCTCTTCCAGATATAGCCGTTGCGGAAAGGAGATACGCCGAATAGTGCTTGGTCGGAAACGTGGTCTCATTCAGCGGAAGTTCAAGACTGCGGGGCAGCTTCGCGTGGCGCTGGAGAATTTAGAGTGGTGACTTCCCCTTGGCATTATTAGCTGAGGAGGAGCATCATGAGACGCATTGTTTCACTAACAGCCAGTTCAATTGTCACATTTTCGGCGAAGGCATCAATTACTACAGAAACGTCAATCGCAGAAAGGAGGGACATCATGAGACTGGTTGTTTCATCGATAGTTGCTCTGGCTGCTGTGCTTCTTGCGCTGACATCCACTGCCACAGCTGATGTTCCCAATCTGATGCACTACCAGAGACACTTAACCGATGAGGAAGGACGACCTTTGGATACCGCCGCAACATAAAAGAAGGCCTCCCTCCAATGAGAAAGGCCTTGTCCACTCGCGTGAAGAGAAAAGCCTAGTACATATCGCCGTATCCGCCGCCGGGTGGCATGCCAGGAGCGGCTGGTGCTTTCTTCTCCTCCGGTTTATCCGCCACCAAAGCCTCAGTGGTAACCAGAAGCGAGGCAATAGAGGCAGCGTTTTCCAACGCGATCCTCACCACCTTGGTGGGGTCTATTACTCCTGCGGCGATCAGGTCCTCGTATTTCTCCGTCTCCGCGTTGAAACCATAGGCGCCAGATTTACCCTGCACGTTATTCACCACGATCGCCCCGTTGACTCCTGCATTCTCCGCTATCAGTCGAATCGGCTCCTCCAAGGCTTTCTTCAGGATAGAGGCACCTATCATCTCTTCCCCATCGAGTTTCAGTCTATCCAGGGCAGGGATGGCCCTCAAGAGAGCCACACCGCCTCCGGGGACTATCCCCTCCTCCACGGCCGCTCGGGTGGCGTGCAGAGCATCCTCCACCCTGGCCTTCCTCTCCTTCATCTCGGTCTCGGTTGCCGCGCCCACGTTGATGACTGCAACTCCGCCGGCCAGCTTGGCCAACCTCTCCTGGAGTTTCTCCTTATCGTAGTCGGAGGTGGTCTCGTCTATCTGCCTCTTGATTTGACTCACTCTTCCCTTGATGTCTTCCGTCTTTCCGCCACCCTCCACGATGGTGGTGTTCTCCTTATCGATGGTCACTCTCTTGGCCTTTCCCAGATCCTGAACCTGAACGTTCTCCAACTTGAATCCCAACTCTTCAGAGATCATTCTCCCGCTGGTCAAGATTCCAATGTCCTCCAGCATGGCCTTTCTTCTGTCTCCAAAGCCGGGGGCCTTGACCGCACAAACCTTAAGAGTTCCTCTCAGCTTATTCACCACCAGGGTAGCCAACGCCTCTCCTTCAACCTCCTCGGCGATGATCAGAAGAGGCTTGCCCATCTGAGCGATCTTTTCCAGAAGCGGCAGAAGATCCTTCATTACAGAGATCTTCTTCTCATAAATCAGGATCAAAGGCTCCTCCAACACCACCTCCATGGCATCCGGATTGGTGACGAAATAGGGAGAAAGGTAGCCACGATCAAACTGCATCCCTTCTACCACTTCCAGTTCGGTCTTGGTGGTCTTGGCTTCCTCAACCGTTATCACACCATCTTTTCCCACCTTCTCCATGGCATCGGCGATCAAGTCCCCGATGGACCTGTCGTTGTTGGCGGAGATAGTTCCCACCTGGGAGATTTCCGTCTTGCCCGGCACCGGCTTGGACATTTTCTTGATCTCTTCCACCACTACCTCCACTCCTTTTTCTATTCCTCTTTTCAGCGCCATAGGATTGGCTCCGGCGGTGACGTTCTTCAGTCCCTCACGGACGATGGCCTGGGCCAGAACTGTGGCGGTGGTAGTGCCGTCTCCTGCCACATCCGAGGTCTTGGAAGCAACCTCTTTCACCATCTGGGCTCCCATGTTCTCGAAGGGATCCTCTAACTCGACTTCCTTGGCTACGGTCACCCCATCCTTGGTTACGGTGGGAGAACCCCACTTTTTGTCCAAGGCCACGTTTCTTCCCTTGGGACCGAGCGTAACCTTTACCGCATCTGCCAGTTTGTCAATTCCGTTCTTCAGCTTCTCTCGTGCCCTAGCATCAAATTCCATAATCTTCGCCATATCGATCGACCTCCCGTTATCTCAGTTTTGTTCAGAGAACTGTTTCACCTCTACGCCCGACTATCCAATCACGGCCAGTATGTCGCTTTCCCGCATTATGAGATAGTCCACGTCATCGACGGTGACCTCGGTTCCGGAATACTTGCCATAGAGAACCTTATCACCCTTCTTGACCTCCATGGCAACCTGCTTCCCCTCATCCGTCATCCGGCCCGGACCCACCTCTACGACCTTTCCCTCCTGGGGCTTCTCCTTGGCCGTATCCGGGATGATTATGTCGCCCTTCTTTTGTTCCCCCACCTCCAGGGACTTAATCAACACTCTGTCTGCCAAAGGCTTAACCTGCATAACACAACCTCCTTTTTAAAGAGTTTAACATTGATTGTTGTTATTCTCAGAAGCCTGTTAGCACTCTACGCCGGAGAGTGCTAAACAGTTTGCAAAAAAAATTCTGCGCCCTTTCGGCGATTCCGGCTTGGCGCCTGCCAATGCCGGAAAGGCCCTCAGGCGACGGTGTGGGAATATATAGGCGCAGACTTTGCTTGTCAACTACTTTTTTGGGATTTTTTCACCTGCAGATATATTCTTCTCAACCCCTCCAGGGTCAGGGTCGGATTGACCTCTTCGATTGTCCTGGATTCTTTTGCCATCAAGGCTGCCAGCCCACCGGTGGCAATAATCTTTGGTCTTTTCCTTATCTTGTGCTCCTTTTTCAACTCCTCCTTTATCCTGTTTACTATCTCATCTATCTGCCCCACCGATCCGAAGATGATCCCGGATATCATGCTCTCCTCGGTGCTGCTGCCGATGGCCTTCCCGGGCCTCTCCAGGCTGACCTTGAAGAGCTGCGCCGCTCTCTGGAAGAGATGCGAAGCCGATGTCTCCACTCCCGGCGCGATGGCTCCGCCCAGGTATTCTCCCTCATCCGAGATCACGTCGAAATTGGTGGAGGTCCCCAGGTCCACCACGATGGCGGGGCCTCCGTAAATCTGGTAAGCCGCCACCGCATTGGCTATCCGGTCGCCCCCCACCTTGGAGGGGTCATCATAGAGGATTTTGATTCCCAGAGGGAGCTTCCAGCCAACCAGAACAGGATCTACTTTCAAGAACTTCCTGCTCATCTCCTGATAGATCGGGGTAAGCGGGGGAACCACGGAGCAGATTATCACGCCGTTGATTTTGTGGTGATTATGCAAAAACTGCCTCACCAGGATTCCGCACTCGTCCACGGTAACAGCGTGATTCGACGTCACCCGAAAATGATCGATAAGCTTACTGCTCCGGAATACTCCCAGCACCGTATGGGTGTTCCCAATGTCAATTGCCAAAAGCATGATTAGAATCCTTTCTATGTATCTATCTTAATAATGACCTTACCCAAGGACCTGCCTTCGCATTGGGCTACAGCTCCGGCGATGCACCGAAGCAGCAGAAGGGTGTTCTCACCCATTCTTGCTCCAGTGTTCCAAAGAGGGGCTAAGTCGGGATACCAAGAACCCGGAGGCAAGAATCGAAAGGATGGGAATCAATGGGAAATGGAATCGATCGATGCCGAAGAAGATGAAGTGAATTCCCATCCAGTAAATGAGGATCCCCCACAGAAGATAGAACCCCGGTCTTCTTCCCCATCCACCTTTCAGATACAAAAGAAGTCCTCCCGCTGCAAAGACTAAAATTATGAGATAATACACCTGTGCAATAACAGCGAAAACGACGAATTTGTCAACTCTTTTGGATTGCGCCGCCAAGTTCAACTCGGCGGAGAGGGCGGAAAAGTCGGTGACAAAAAGATATATCTCCTTCTTTACTCCTCGCCAGATAAATCCCAACGGGTCATCCATGATGAATCTTGTGGCTAACCTATAACCCAGCCTGTCATTTTCCACTTCATTGGGCGCGGAAGGACCCTTGAAAGGATTCTCTTCCTGCCACACCCAGCTTCCGGTGGAGATGGGGTTGTTTCCGATATACAGATTTATCCCGCCGCTGGTGGCGACGGTAAAAGTGCCCAGAGTCAACTTGTTTCTCAACATCCAGGGGAGAAGCGTCAAGAATGCCACCACCATCATTATTATCGCATTTCTCAGGATCACTCCAGTTCTTCCCGCCGATTTGAAATAGAAAAGCGCAATCACCACCGGCAAAATCAATGCTACCGCTCTCACCAGAATCAAAAGACCTAAGAGAAGGCCCAAAAATACGGAAAGATACATTCTGGGATATGCTTCGTGTTTTAGCGAAAAATAAACGACCACAAAAAGCAGGAAGGTGAAGAGGATTTCAGAAGCTAAGAGGCTGGTGAAGAAGATCTGGCTGGGGAACAGGGCGAGGATTAACAGGGTTAGACGTGAGCAGACGGGACTGGCCAATCTTTTGGCAACCAGATAGGTGAATACACAGGTACCCAAGCTCAAGAGCACGTTGATAAACTCCACCACAAGATAGCGGTGTCCGAATATCCAGTAGATTATGGCCAGGAAGAAAGGGTATCCCACAGGCTGGTATGCCGTGGGTACCCCATTCTCCTCGTATCTCCACACCTGCGACATATGGTGAGCCATCTCATCATAGCATTTCCAGTCGGAATACAACTGAGTGGGAACAAGGGTGATCCAGGCTATCCTGAGAATGAGCGCCAATCCCAATGACAAAAGAAGAAAATGCGATTCTTTTATGTCTGCAAGTCTTCGTAAGGCGTTTTTCAAGACCTCCCTGCGCAAAAGGAGGAAAAACACAAGACAGATTCCCACAAGTCCAAAGGACAAAAAGGAACTCCTCAGAGTCAGCACGGTGATGGGCATAAAAGAGCGATCGGGGCTCAGGTGCAGAAGGAGCTTTTGTGCTTCGTCAAAGCCAGCAAATACGGAAAATCCCAAGACTATAAGAAACAAGGCTGCGATCGCAATGAAGAGGCCACCCTTCTCTTGCAGATTACTTTGATGTGACATAGCTTAAGTAAAGGAGTTTCTTTAGCTTACACGCTGTCCCTGCGCCTTTTTCAGCAGAGGGTGAGGTTGGCAAAAAATCGTGCCAACGTCACCCCGCCTGCCCTTACCGCTTTTTCTCATTTTCTGATTTCCTATCATCGAGAGTCGTTGCCATCTAAACGGCCTGTTTACCCTCCCTTGAATCCCCCTCCTTACAAAGGAGGGGACCTCCTCGCACCCCTCACCTTCTTAAGGAGAGAGCCAGGTTGAAAATACCGCCCTTCGACGAGCTCAGGGTGGTGAGCGAAGTCGAACCACCAGCGGGGTGCCCGTACGGGCTCCCCAGCGGCAGGGATGAGGTTCTCGAAGATGCTTTCCTCAATCAGTTGAATCAATCTTTTTAAAGATATCATATCTGCATACGTTCAGTTCCAGATCCTCTAAAGGGATTTTTGCTCGACTGACGTCCACGGAGGATGCATCGAAGGTTGCCATTCTCTCGTAGTTCTCCTCTAACCATTGGCTCTGTATCACCTGGGAAAAATACGGTCCGGCAAATCCTATCACGAAATAGGCCGGCTTGTATTCTTTTAGAAAGCCGAGGCGGTCTCTGCTCTTGTTAAAGGGAATCACTTGAGGCGAGATGAGCCCGTCCTGATCCAGGATATAGCGTCCTGAATAGTAACCCATGTAGCCGATATCCTCCGCGCAGACCGTATCTGTTGGCTGGGTGTTCCCCAAAAGCCACAATCCAATGCTTTTGTGAATGTCCTCTAAGGCTATCTGTTCCACAGTCACCAACCTGAAGGTACGCTTCATCTGCTGAAAGTAGATGAGCCCCGCCAGGATGCAAACTGCAAATATAAGAGCTATTCTCAGAGTCTTAAGGCTCGGAACAGTCCTCCCTCTCTGCCTTAAGGAGCCAATTCTCCTTTTCCAAAGTCCGTCCGCCTTCTCGAACATTAGATCAAGCCCCAAAGCGACTAAAATCAGGTAGCCCAGATAAAAGGGAACGTAATACCACATGTGCATCTTGGTTCCACCGAGGAAAAAGAAGACCAAATACAGGACGGTCCACAGAGCTATGATGGCGTGAGATTTGGCCCTGGTTAAGACCGTGTAGACTCCGGCCAATGCCAGCAACAACATGGGCCAACCTATTTTGATCCTCAAAAACAAGAATTCCCAGAAGATCCTCCACTTGGGTGTCTCCCACACCGTAGCGGAATACAGGGCCTTCTTGCCCGGCACTGAATTGGGAATGGGCGAGCCGAAATACAAAAAGGAGAAAATAAGCCATGGCAACACCACTGCCATGGAACCTAAAACCATCTTAACCGGAAATCTCCGATGTTGCCAGATGAAGTGGATTACAATGGCAAGTCCAAGAATAACTCCATCCACCCTGGTCAAGATGGTTAAGCCCAGAAACAGAGCGGTCAAACCGAGATTCTTCTTGTAGTAGCAGTACAGAGAGGCGGTGATGAAGAGCACGTACAGACTGGTTTCCATGCCGGAGATGGACCAGACTATCACCCGGGGGAAAAGAACGTAGAAGAGGGCCGCAAGCGTCGCCACACTTATCTTGAACTGTCTCAGCAAAAGAAAAATCAGGATTCCACTGAGACAGTCCGCTCCGATATTTATTATCCGGGCAAGCAGCAGAATAGGCAAACCGAGCTTTACCAGAAGGGCCAACAGCAGCGTGTAGAGAGGAGTGGAAGTCCCCAATACTCTCTCACCCTGGTTATAGACAAATCCCTTCCCGGAGGCAATGTTTTCTGCGTAGCGAAAGGTGATGAACGAGTCATCTGCGAAGTGGTTGGAATAATATGTTAGAAGACCCCGCGTCAAGATGGTCACGAGGACAATCAGCACTATAGTCGCTATTGTCTTCCCACTGTGCTTGTTCATCTGAGAGAATGCTCCTGAGCCTTTTCGTTCTATTGAGGAAATGAAGCCGGATGCGAGTTGATAATTATTGCCTCCGAACCTCCCTTGAATCTCCTCCTTGGGAAGGAAGGGACTTAGCGTTCCCTCTCCTTTCTTAAGAAGAGGGCTTAAGGTGAGGTTCTTGGAAAATCACACCACCGTCACCTCGCCCGCTCTAACGACTTTCTCGCCCCTTGCAGTTCTTATCACTAAAGATCCATCATCGTCAATGTCCTGGGCCAGTCCCTCTACCTTCTCTCGTCCGAATTTCACAGTCACGCTTCTGCCCAGAAGCGAAGAGAACTTCTTTATCAACTGGCGCTGTGGAGACAATCCATTCTTTTTGAAATCCAGGTAGACCGATTCAAATCTCCGCAGAAACGAGGTCAACAGCTTCACTCTGGAGACTTCCTCTCCCCACTCTATCCTGACCGAGGTGGCCCGTGCGGAGAGCTTCCTGGGGAAATCCTTAGGTAGGTGGTTAACGTTCACCCCTATTCCCGCGATCACGAAGTTGGTTCTGTCCAACTCCGCGGAGAGTTCGAGCAGTATACCGCCCACTTTCAGACCGTTTATCAGACAATCATTGGGCCATTTTACCTTAGCATCCAATCCGGTGAGTTTTCTGATTGTTTGGGCCAGGGCCAATCCGGCACAGATGGAAAGTCCGGGGGCCTTAAACGGCGGTATGTTCGGACGCAAGATAAGGCTCATCCACAAACCCAGCCCCGGCGGGGAATACCAGTTCCTCCCCATCCTCCCCCTTCCCTTGGTCTGTTCGTCTGCCACGATCAGAGTTCCCTCCTTGGCTCCGGCCTCTGCCAGACGGAATCCCAACTGGTTGGTCGATCCCACGCTGCGGTAGGACAGGACGTCCTTTCCCAGAATCTTCGTCTTCAGCTTTCCCTTCACCTCTCCAGCCAAAATGAGATCAGGGATTTTCAACAGCCGGTAGCCCTTTCCCTTCTCGGATAAGATCTCAAAGTCCCACCTTCGGAGTTCCTTGATCGCCTGATAGACCACGTAAGGATGCACCCGCAGCTTCTCCGAGATCTCTTTTGTGCTCAGAAAGGTGCGCCGCTTCTTTTGTAGAAGTGACAGCACCTCTTCTCCGGCTGCCTGCATGCTTCTTTTCATACGATGTCCGTCGCTCTCCTGGTCATGTGGGTGAAACCCAATCCCTCGCCGAACGAGCTAAGCATTCGGGCGGGATGAATACCCGCCTCCATATGTTGGGTGATGGGATTTGAAGTCCTTACTCAAGTTTCTGACTACGGTTTGATCAGCATCAGGCTCATGTCCAGCGCAGGGGCGGAATGAGTCAGAGCCCCCGCCGAGATGAAGTCGACTCCAGTCAATGCGATCTTTCTGACATTCTTCAGGTTGACGCTCCCCGACGCTTCGATGTTGATGGCCCGGCTGGCGGAGCGGATCATTCGCACGGCCTTTCTCATCCGGTCAATCCTCATGTTGTCCAGCATTATCCAATCCGGCTTTGACTCAATTGCCTCCCTCACCTCGGCTAAATTTCTGACCTCCGCCTCGATCTTCTCTTTTGGGCACTTCGATCGCGCCAGCATGATCGCCCTGGAGACCCCGCCCGCGGCCTTGATGTGATTCTCCTTAATCAGGATCATGTCGAACAGCCCCATGCGATGATTCTCGCCGCCTCCTGTCTTCACCGCATACTTTTCGAGCACCCTCAGGCCAGGCGTGGTCTTTCTGGTATCCAGAATCTTTGTTTTGGTTCCTTTTATTTCTTCCACATACTTAGCAGTCAGGGCGGCAATTCCGGAGAGTTTTTGTAGGAAATTCAATGCCGTCCTTTCCGCCGAGAGTATTCCCTTCGTCTTTCCCTGAATCAAAGCTACCTTCTGACCCTTCTTGATCCTTTCCCCGTCTTGTTTGAGCATTCTGAAAACGACCCTCGGATTCACCGTCCGGAAGACCATCTTGGCCACAGGCAGTCCTGCCAGAACCCCTTCCTGTTTGGCTACGATAACAGCTTTACCGGAAGGTTCGTTCCCCAGAAGTGCTTCTGAGGTCACATCCCCACCACCGATGTCCTCTGACAGCGCCAGGTGTATCAGGTGTTTTATTTTCGGATCCCTAATGCGCATGAGATGAACTCTCCAGAGCATAGCAAGTTAACACAAATTGCCCACTTGTCAACGGAAAACAGGCAAACCACTTTTCATTCTGAGTGCGTCAGAAAGATCGATGAAGGGGGTAGGATCGATCCTATCCGCTGGTAGACGGCGGCAGACATCCAAACCGGTAGCCGCACCCTTTAGGGTACTCTTCAGAGCGCAGGTTGCCGGGCCAAGAACAGATGCCCCTCTTGAGAGTGCCAAAAGCGGGGTACAGACAAGAATCACCTCAGCCTGGTGAGAGACTGAGGTGATTCATCTGCCGCCAAAACCAGGGGGGAATACGTTACTTCAGCAGCAACATCTTCTTGGAGTGCACGCTGGCATCTGCTTTCAGTTTATAGAAATAAACGCCGCTGGTTACGTCGTTCCCTTCATCATCCTTTCCGTCCCAGCTGACCTTCTTGGGACCGGGGGTCTGACGCTCGTCCACCAGGGTTCTGACCCTCTCTCCTAAGACGTTGTAAACTCGAAGCTGCACGTCGGCCTCTTCGGACAGAACGTAGGAGATGATCGTCTCCATGTTGAACGGGTTGGGATAGTTGTCAAGGAGCTGGCAGACCGAAGGCAAGGAGGGCGTATCCGTTTTGTGCTGCTGCACATAATATCCGCGGGATCTTAAGACGAAGTCCCTGACGACGTCCGGCGCCGGGTGTCCCGGGGAGAGAAAAGCCAGCTCGATTTTCTCACCGGGCGAGAGCACGACGAATTCTCCATCCTCCTGCTCCAGCCGGCTCAAGACCCGAGCACTTGCAGAATGGGATGCCCGAACCGGAAGATTGCGGTAAAGCTCAGGCTTCTCGGAGTTAACCAGAAAGTAACTTATCTCGTCCGCCGAATAGAAGCCTGTCCAAGAGATCCTGATTTTCATCTCTCCGTTTTCATCCACGTATTGAGGATCAATGAAGCAAAAGGATTTCTGTGGACTATCTCGAGGAGGAAGATCGGATAGTTCGATCCAGCTCCCATCCTCTGCCTGGATCTCGATTTTGAGCATGGAAGGCTCGGGCGAACCGGCTGTCTTCGGAATGTTCTTTGGTGGGGGACCCGGGCCCACCCCGGAAACGACAAAGGAAGGTAGACCGTCCGAGTTTACCTCCTGTCGCAAGGTCAGCACCAGATGACCAGCCTGGTCACAGGTATAGAAGACTCCGTCCTTTTCCCTGATCTTGTCCAATTGATCAACTCCGTTATGGTCGATACAGGAAAGCGGAGCGACTTGGTTCTCATACAGGTGAATCTCTCCGTCGGGAGATACCGCCACCTCGGTTCCCAGAGCATGATCCACCACAATCAACTCGAGATTGTCCAGGTAGGAGACCTCCTGCTCGAACTCCCGGATCTGCAGCCGGTACTCATCCTGCACCAGGGCCGGCTTTTGCCTCAAGAGCAGATGATCTGTGACAGAAAGCTCAGACCTGTACGGATCCTCTGATTGAGTCAGGATGGTGTTGTCCTTCTCGAAATGATCTCCCGTCCAGGCAAAGACAAAAGGACAGCCCGGTGACGGCCGGCGTTTGACCTTGATGCTTCCGTGATCCCATTCCGGAAGGAACGTGGAGTACATCGGCTCGCAGCCGTTGGCCAGAGTGAGAATCAGGTTGCAGGTGGTATCGGTAAAGGTTATGGGAATGACCGTTCCGACCGGGGTCCCGGACTGCACCTTGAAGGTGATGTAGAATCCGACTCCTCCGGGATAATCGGGATCAGCCAAGATGCAGTGACCGTTGGTGGAGAAGACCGAAACATGTGCGGGATCGTCCCCGCAGAAGAGGGTATTGGTGACAGCAAAGCGAGCATCCTCCACGGTTTGGTAGATCAGCTTGTCCGGATCGTAGGCCAT
>Ga0114919_10002459_pt1 | contig 15004 bp, 13 predicted proteins | sample BlataG_FD_88682 | JGI IMG/M metagenome (GOLD analysis project Ga0114919, IMG submission 88682) | Deep subsurface microbial communities from Black Sea to uncover new lineages of life (NeLLi) - Black_00105 metaG | ecosystem: Environmental > Aquatic > Marine > Oceanic > Sediment | place: Atlantic... | reverse complement strand
GTGGCAACTAAACTGAACAATCAGCAAAAGCTGAGGTATCACCATGCCCGAACTGCCTGAAATATCCATTCTGGCTCGGCAGATGAGCGAGACCATCGTCGGACGAAGGATAGAATCCGCCGAGGTAGTCCAGCCCAAATGCCTAAACATCCCTCCGGAGCAGTTTAGAGAAGAGGTCACCAAGCAAGAGATAGTTGGAATCCAACCTAGTGGCAAGTGGCTGGACCTGAGGCTCTCCCAGCGACACCTCCTGCTCAATCTGGGCATGGGCGGGGACTTATTATACTTCCCTTTGGGCAAGGAACCCGCCGAAAAGCGCCGAGCCCTCTTCGCCTTAGACGACGGCTCAGGCTTCACGGTGAGCTTCTTCTGGTTCGGATACATACATCTGGTCAAGGATATAAGTGAACACCCCCAGGTGGGTTCGCTGGGGATGGACCCCCTCTCCCCCCAATTTACCGTTGAATCCCTAAAAAATCTGCTCGCCGGCAGGCGGGGCAACATCAAATCCCTCCTAACCAATCAAAGAATGGTCGCCGGAATCGGCAATGTCTATATTCAGGATATTCTCTTTTCCGCAAGGCTCCACCCCAAGCGCAGGGCAGGCTCCTTGAGCGAGGAAGAGGTGCGCGCATTGCAGCGGGCCATCACAAATGTCCTTCATACCTCCGTCAAAAAGGGCGGTCTGGCTTACGAGCGGGACTTCTTTGGAAACTCCGGGCGTTTTCGTGTGGAGGACATGGCTGTCGGCTACCGGGAGGGAAAACCCTGTCCGCTCTGCGGCTCTGCGGTGGAGAAGATTAAGACCGGAAGCACCTCACAGTATATCTGCCCCCACTGCCAAAAGCTTTAAAAACCCGGGAGGTAAAAAAATGGCTAAAGGCGAAAGGTCTCGGGGTTCCAGAGCGTTTAGAACTTTCTTCAGTGACATCAATATCCTCACCCTCATTGTAGCGGTTGCGGTCGGCGAGGTGGCTCGGGATTTCGTCCTCTCATTTGTCCACGGCATCATCATGCCCCTAATAAACCTCATCTGGCAGGTGGAGAACTGGAAGGACTGGAAGGTGCCCCTGGCAGGGACCTGGCTGAGAGTTGGCGAACCCCTTGCCAACCTCATCGTCCTTCTGGTCACCCTGGGTCTGGTCTTCTTTGCCGCCAAAACCCTCCTGGAAAGAAACATCAGGGGCTAGAACTCCGAAATGACTCATCAATGACCAAAGATGAATATGAAGTTGCCTGGTGGATGAGGATTTCCGCAAGCCTGAATATTTATACCTAAAATCTATTGGACATGCTTAACCATTCATTTTAGAATCTTCTCATAATTTTTTCACCAACACCTACCGGGAAGTCCTGCAAGCCGCCCAACTATACGACCCCCCCTACGATTATTCTCTCAATGTCCAACCCTCCAGCCTGGGGAAGATTCGCTCCCTCTACCACTAACAGAAAACAAAATTTGGCACAGAAAAGCCGCCCTTTTGTGCGGCTTTTTATTTTTTTTAATAAATCCGACCTTTTTTCTAAAAAAATTACTTGACAAGGTGGACTATTCATGTTAAATTATATGTAATAGTTGTTTTAACAACAATCCAAGGAGGTGAAAATGAGAGGGAAGGTGAAACTGATCTGGGCTTTCATGATCCCATTGACAATTGTCGCTTTGTCCGCTCCTGCTGGGGGCGCCGACAGGTGTGTTCTCACCGAGCTCTTCGGAACCACCACTTGACCGTACTGCCCTGATGCTGTAAATGCGCTGGTTCAGCTGCATGAAAACGATTTCACCATAGAGGAACTCACCACCATCTACTATGTCAATGGTAGTCCCTTCACCCAAACCTTCTGGAACGAACGCTGGGCTCTCTACTACGGGGAAGGATACATTCCTGACTGCTGGTTTGATGGAGTATACAACCATATCGGCGGTGGTAGTCCCTACAGTTACTACCTGAGCTACATACAAGCCCGCATAGCGGTGCCCAGCCCCATGACCATAGACATCTATGAAACCAAGGGTAAAGAAGAATTTGATGTCACCATTGACATCTATCTGGAGGATGATGTCCCCTCAGGAAGCAAAATCTATCTGATTGCTTGCGAAAATTACATCTACTACGGCGGGAAGACCTACCAGTTCTTGTATCGCTGTGAAAACTCACAATACCCCATCATCCACGGCGAGTCCCTGGGAGTCTACAACGCCGGGCAGAGCACCACCTTCTACGCCACCGTGGACTTTGACGACCTGGCTTACGAGAACCCGTTGATGATGTATCTGGTCTGCTGGGTGCAGGATATGGACTCGCAATCGCCCACCTACCGGGAAGTCCTGCAAGCCGCCCAACTATACGACCCCCCCTACGATCACGCTCTCAACATCCAGCCCTCCAGTCTGGGGGTAATTCGTTCCCTCTATCACTAGCGAAAACCAAAGCTTCTTATTTAAAAACGCCGCCCCTGAGGGCGGCGTTTTCATTTGGTGAAGATTTAGTTTTCCTTGTTTTGTTATCTCTTAGCCTTACGCCTGAGTGCAAAGAGGAAGAAAGCAGTGAAGATGGCGAAGAGGCCTCGTTGGAGAGATGGAAGCCACGACCAATTTTCAACTAATCTATCTACTAAAGAAGTTTTAACAGGAAGACAGGCTTGAAAACTCAAAGAAATGGCTTTTGTAAAACATATGTTTGTAGTTACAAGACCATTTGAAACATCAACAAGTTCTCCAAAAAAGAAATAACAAAAAGCTGGGATAAGCCATATAAGAAGTAAACCGACTAAGGGCTTTACCACACTCTCTCCAATAGAACTGAAGAAACGGTATGCCCGAAGCACAAATTTCCCAAGAATGGTAGTGCTATTCATTCTTTTCCGCATATCGAACTCGCCAACTTTAAAAGGTCTTGCGGACCCATATCTCTGGCGTGATTCATAGCTAGTTGCAACTGCCCTGTACATTTCAGCTAAAGTGCCCAGTTTCTCCTGACGCTCTTTCTCTTTTAGCTTATCTCTGTAGTGTTTTTTAGGTTTTGGAGCGAGGAAAGATTTCGATTCGAAATCCCAGTTATCTGGCAGTTTAATCCCGAATATTTTTAATTCGTCATATAACGCATTTAATTTTCTCAGTGAGCGTATGAAAAAATTTCTATTTCTTTTAAAAATAGGCCATGTAACATTGATAAAATCAATTCGGCGTAGGTCTGAAGTCCCTTCAAATGAAGCTCTTGTAAGATCGGCATCTCTTAGAATTAATATATCTCCTATAACACTGTTAGTTATGTTATTAATCTTAACTTTGTTTATCACGGTTTTACTCAATATATTTACTCGTTCAAATTGCAATTCAGGAAGTTCACTATTATTTTCTTGCTTTATTGTCTGGTCAATTATTAATATTCCAGTGAATGTGCATCTTTCACAATTAAAACATGAAAGTGGTGAACTAACAAAAAATTCACCACCATAGCTACCTCCACGAACTGTAATATTAAGTGGTTCCTCTATGTCATTATCTTTTTTATCATCTTCGCTCGTTTTGTATCCCTGGCTAAATTCTATAGATGTATCACATACTAAGTTAATAATTGCTATATCTTTTGAAAGTGCGTTTAAGTTTCCTATTGATGGCTGAATAGCGAAGGTGGAACGATCAAAATCAATTTTCTTTACATAAGCACCCTTGAAACTTACTGGAGCACTAAAATTTGTTGAATGAAATTTTACATCTTCTAATTTTGCGTCAGAAAAATATACTTCACCTGAAAATTTTGTATTTGTAAAAACAACACGGTCAAAAAACTTAACATTTTTAAAATTTGATCCCTTTAAAAAAGTGGGGCCCCAGAAGTCCACCTTTTTTTCAAAAATAGTTCCATGAAAAGTAGCATAACTTTCAAATATTGTTCCTTTAAAATATGTTTCTCCTAAAAATTTAGCATCTACAAATTTTGCCTCTCCCTGCTTATTTAAAAATTTCACACCTGTGAAGTCAGCTAAACCTGTGAATTCAGCTTTATTAAATTTAGCAACTCCGGTAAATACAGCACGATTGAATTCAACATATGAACCATTTAAAAATTTTGCCTCATTAAATTTTGCTTCAGATTCTTCAAGGAATTCCGATTCCCTGAAATAAGTATTTTTATAAAACTTTGCTCCACTGAAGTCAACATTGCTGTGGAAGTATGCATTCAATATATAACTAACCCCTTTAAACTCAGTATTAGCAAAGCTTGTTTTTACATAATAATGTGCATTACTTAGCTTAGTTTCCCCTAAGAATACAGCATTACTAAAATCTACTCCTCCTAAAAAATGCGTTTCATTAAAACTAGTCTTATCCTTAAAATGCGCGTGGGCAAAATTTATCTCAATATTTTTTGGAAAAGTTTCTCGTTCAAAAATTCTTCCTGTATCAGGGAACACAAATCCTTCAAAATCCCAAACCTTTGAATCATTTGCTTTGAAATCCTTAACAAGTTTATCAAATTCTTCCCAAAATCCCTTTTTATCAGGATCAGGAAAATGAAAAATGCAGTACTTCTTTGAATTGAATATCACTTGTGCGTAATTACTATAAGGACATATGTCCCCTCTTCTTTCTTTACTTCTATACTCATAATCACACATATCCCAATCCTCCTTTTTTAGATACCCAAATTATACCATTATCAACTACATAAATCAATGTAAAAACCATTTCACTTTTCCCCTTGCATACTCCCAAAATATTTTGTAAATTTACTAGCGACAAAAAAACAGTCATCTACCCATATAAACCGAGGTATTTAGTATGAAAACCGCCTTTCGCCTGTTCAGTTTTCGGGGCATCTCCATCCGCATAGACCTCTCCTGGCTCATCATCTTCCTTCTGGTGGTCTGGTCCCTAGCCGCCTTCTACTACCCCTCGCAGGGGGGTTTCGCCGGCTGGTCCTGGGGTCTGCGCATTGCGGTAGCCATAGTAACCGCCCTCATCTTCTTCCTCTCCGTCCTTCTCCACGAACTGGCTCACAGCCTGGTAGCCCAGTCCCGGTCCATACCGGTCACCTCCATCACCTTATTTATCTTTGGAGGGGCGGCGGCAATAGCCGAGGAGCCCAAGCGAGCCGGCGACGAGTTTCTTATGGCTATAGTCGGTCCCATAACCAGTTTGATAATCGGCGGGATATTCTGGGCTATATACTTCTTCTTCGGCAGTTCCTGGGCGCCGCTTGCCGCCGTGTCTTACTGGATCGGCTTGGTCAACATACTACTTGCGGGCTTCAATCTACTGCCCGGCTTTCCGCTGGACGGAGGACGGGTGTTGCGCTCCATCATCTGGGCGGCGACCAAAAATCTGGTCAAATCCACCCGCATCGCCACCTACATCGGTCGCCTCGTCGGCTATGCCATGATCGCCTACGGCATCTTCCTCATATTCGGCGGTCTGTGGTTCAACGGCATCTGGCTCATCTTCATCGGCTGGTTTCTGGAAAACGCCGCCACCCAGAGCTTCAGGCAGCTCACCCTGCGCATTATGCTCAAAGGCTACAAAGTCTCCGAGTTGGCGAAAAAGGAATGCCCCGTCGTAGCTCCCCACCTCACCATCAAGGAACTGGTGGAGGAAAAAATCCTCCCTTCCGGTCTGCGCTGTTTCCCGGTGCTTGAGGGAGGAAAGCTGGTGGGCATCGTCACCCTAAAGGAGGTCAAAAGCCTGAATAAGGATGCCTGGGCTGACAAAAGAGTATCCGACATTATGGTGCCGAACAAAGATGTGCAGGCGGTAAGCCCCAACGACGAACTGGGGTTAGCTCTGCAGAAGATGGTCAGGGCTAATATCAACCAGCTACCGGTTATGGAGGGCGAAGAGTTTGGGGGGATGATCAGCCGGGATAGGGTGCTGGAATTTTTAGGGATTTTGATGGAGCTTGGGAAGTAGGAGCTCCTGCAATTGAGAAAGACTGCTGGTGACGAAGCCCGCTACTGTTGCATCTTCACCCACCGGCAAACGAAAGCCCCGCTCAACTTCTGAGCGGGGGAAAATTTCATAAATTCCTGCAATTTTCACCTCACCCCACATACTCCTCCTCTCGCTCCTTAAGATTGATGGACACCATCTGGGAGATGCCGGGAACCTCCATGGTCACCCCGTAGAGCACATCAGCCACCTCCATAGTCCTCTTGTTGTGGGTGATGAGGATGAACTGCGTCTCCTCCTTAAAGCGGTTCAACAATCCGATAAACCGGTCTATGTTGGGGTCATCCAGGGGGGCGTCCACCTCGTCCAGGATGCAGAAGGGAGTGGGCTTGACCAGATAGAGGGCAAAGAGCAGGGCGATAGCCACCAGCGCCCTCTCCCCGCCGGAGAGCAGTGAAAGCGAGCGCATCCTCTTGCCCGGGGGCTGAGCCTCAATTATCAAGCCGGCTTCCAGCGGGTCTTTGTCCCCCTCCAGGCTCAGGCGAGCCTTTCCTCCACCGAAGATGTAGCTGAATATCTCCGAGAAACTCTCGCTTGCCTGATTGAAGGTGTTCATAAAAATAATTGTGGACTCATGGTCAATGTGCTGAATGGTAGCCAGCAGGTTCTCCTTGGCTTGTAGAAGGTCCTTCTCCTGACCGCTAAGGAACTGCTCCCGTTTGCGCAACTGCTCATACTCCTCGCCGGCGGCAAAGTTGATGTTGCCCATAGCGGAGAGTTCCTGCGTAAGCTCCGCCACTCGCTCTTTAACTTTGGCTTCATCTTTCAGCGAGGGCAATCTGGCAAGCTCCCCAAGCTGTTCGTCCAGCGCCTTTCCATATCTGGCCAAGAAGGTCTCCTCCAGAGAGTTCAGGCTCCCCTCCCTCTTCTCTCTACGCACCCTGACCTCCGATATCCTCTCCGAGAGCCTCTGCTCTTTCTCACGCAGTTCTCTTATATTCCCCTCAAGCCGGGATACCCTCTTCTCTAAGGGTTCCATCTCCTTCCGGGCATCCTGGCGCATCCCCCGGATGGCTTTGAGGGCTTCTCCCTCCTCGCCAATCTTCCCTTTAAGGGTCCCTTCTCTCACCTGCCCGTCCTTGACCAGTCCATCCAGCTCAGCGATGCGCTGTCTGCGCCCCTCTATCTGACCCTGCACTTCCTCAATCCGAGCCCGAATCCGGGCAAGCTCCTCAGTCGCTCGTTTCAGGTCTCGCTCGTTCTCAGCTTGAACTAGGGCAACATTGGACTGCCTGCGCTTGGCGGACTCCACAGAGATGGTCAACCGACTGAGCGAAGCCTCGCAGTCCGCAAGCTGTGCCGAAAGCTCCTCCTCCCTCTTCTCATCTAAGGCGAGGCTCTTCTCCTGCTCCTTCAGGCTCTCCCGAAAATCCTTGATGGCGCCCTTCAGGTCCTCCTTCTCCCGCCGGTCCACCTCCTCCCTGCGGGCAACCTCCAAAGCATCCCTCCCCAAAATATCAAGCTCCACCCGCAAACCCTCCAGGCTGAGCTCGGCCTGTTTCAACTGCTCCCGTGCCTCCTCCACCCGCACCTCCAGTTCAGACTTCCTCTCAACAAGCCCAACCAGTTCTTTTGCCAACTGTCTCTGCCTGCGGTGCAAATCCTTCGCCTTCTCTTTCTCCAGTTTCAAAGCCCGCTTGCGCCCCACCAAAGGACTGTCCTCCTCGCCAGAGCCGGCGACGACAATTCCTCCCTCCAGAAGCACCTCGCCCTGCAGGGTGACCACCCCGCCGGCGGGGAGTTTATCAGACTGCATCAAGGCGATGCCCTGCGCCAAGTCCTTGACCACCCCCACCTGACCCAGCAGATAGCTTATCACCCCGCCAAACTTTCCCCGGGCGGAGACCGCCTCATCAGCCCAACACAGCAGTCCCCTCTTTCTCCCGTCCTCTTTCGCTTTCGGTATATCACCGGGAATGAGGATGGCTCTGCCTCGTTTAGCCTTGGTCAGCCAGCTTGCCTGACTCAGTGCTGTCCCGCGGTTGCTCACCACCAGCGCCTTCCGCCAGGGCTCCAGAGCGGAGGCTATGGCAAGTTGGTAGCCCTCCTCCACCTCTATGGACTCCAACAGGGAGCCCAAAAGCCAGGAGAAACCAGCCTTATCCTTTTCCTTTCCCAAAAGCAGAGCACGGGCACCACGCCCCAGACCCTCACGTTCGCCAACCAAGCCCTCCAGCCATCCGATTCTGCTTTCAGTGGTCGCCAACTTCACCTCCAGCTGCCCCAGCTCCCACTCCAGTTTGTGCTCCTCCTCCTGGAGGGAGGCAAGCTCCGACCTCCTTAAAGCCACCTGTTTATTCTTCTGGACGATATCGGCTTGCGCTGAACTTATTCGCCCCTGCAACTTACCCACCACCTTCTCCATCTCCTTGCGACGGGTGGTAAGTTTGGAAAACCCCTCGTCCAACCTTTCGGTGGAGATGGAGGACTCTCCCAGCCTCACCCGCAACTCCTCCAGCTTACTGCGCCCCGCCGACTGACGGGCATTGATGTCAACTATATCCTCCTTAAGCGACATGACCCGAATCTCCATAGCCGACAACCGCTCCTTGCGTCCCTCCACCAGCAGGTTACAACATTCGGCTAAGGCACTTATCCGCTCCTGGCGCTTCCCCAGGAAACCGAAGTTGTCCGAAGCAACGCCCTCTTCCTTGCGCAGACCCTCCAATCCCTCCTCCAGACCTACCAGGTCGGCCTCTTTCTCAACCCGCTCCTGCCGGTAAGCCTCTCGTTTGGTATTTAGAACCGCTATCTCCCGCTCCAGGTCCTTGAGCAACTCGCTCTTCTCCTCAATCTTGCTGGTGAGGTGCACCATCTTCCCGGAGCACTCTGCCCCCTCAAGGCGGAGTTGACCACTCTCCTCCTCCCCGGCGGTGAGCTTCGCCGATAACTGCTCCCGCCTCAGCTCAAGCCCCTCCAATTCCTTATCCAGCTTAGCCAACCTCCCCCTCAGCTCCTCACGATCCCGCTTGGCTAAAGCGGAAGCTAACTTCACCAGCTCCCAGCGCTGTTCGCTGAAAACCCTTGCCTTCTCAGCCTGCCTCTTCAGTCCCTCCGCCTGCCGGCGCACCTCATCAATTATATCGGAGAGACGGAGGAGGTTATCCTCCGCCTTCTCCAGCTTGTGCATGGTTTCCTCTCTCTTCTTTCGGTAGCCGGTGATGCCGGCGGCTTCATCAATAACTGTGCGCCGCTCCTCCGGTTTGGAGGAGAGGATTGCATCCACCATCCCCTGCTCCAGAACGGAGTAGGCTGACTTGCCAAGTCCGGTGCCGACCAGAAGGGATTGAATATCTTTTAGGCGACAGGATTGTTTATTGATGAAAAACTGGCTCTCCCTACTGCGGAAGAAACGGCGAGTGATGGTAATCTGGTCGTCGCCGCCGTCCAGACCGCCGCACCCATCCAGTGTCATCTCCACCTCTGCCATGCCCAAAGGGGGCTTATCACTGGAACCTGAGAAGATTACATCCTCCATCCGCTCGGCACGGAGGGCTTTGGTGGACTGCTCACCCAGCACCCAGCGCAGGGCATCGGCGATGTTGGACTTACCACAGCCGTTGGGTCCCACTATGGCGGTAACCCGCTCGGGGAAGGCGATCTCCGTGGTATCCGGAAAGGACTTGAAACCGGTCAACTTTATCTTGGATAGATACATCTTCCTCTCCTTATGAACACTCGCTGTGTCCACAGCTCTTACATACCTCACAACCGCTCTCCATAATCAAAACCCCGCCGCAGATCGGGCAAGCACCGGCAATTTCTACAACGCTCTCCTCTCCATCAACCATAGCGGGAAAACTTTCCCCTTCAGCTAACCCAATTTGTTTCTTAGCCTGAACTATGGATTCTCTAATCTGATCAATAACATTAGTATCTAATTCATCAAAATGCTTCATTAAATTGTCAAAATTTCCGATAGCAGGTATATAACCAATGCCATCAAAAATCTTCGTTATCCTTGCATTTGATTCTTCAAAATTCTCCATAAAATCCTCAAAATTCCTGAGAGTAGGCATGTCACCAATGCCATCAAAAATCTTCATTATCCTTGCATTTGAATCTTCAAAATTCTTCATAAAATTCTCTAAATTCCTGAGAGCAGGCATATCACCAATGCCATTAAAAATCTTCATTCTCCTTGTATTTGATTCTTCAAAATCTTTCATTAACATCTCGAAATTACCGAGACCAGGCATGTCACCAATACCATCAAACATCTTCATTATCCTTGCATTTGATTCTTCAAAATCTCTCATTAACCTCTCGAAATTACCAAGAGCAGGCATGTCACCAATACCATCAAACATCTTCATTATCCTTGCATTTGATTCTCCAAAATCCCTCATTAACCCCTCGAAATTACCGAGAGTAGGCATGTCACCAATGCCATCAAACATCTTCATTATCCTTGCATTTGAATCTTCAAAATTCTTCATAAAATCCTCTAAATTCCTGAGAGCAGGCATATCACCAATGTCATTAAACATCTTCATTATCTTTACATTTGAATCTTCAAACTGTTTCAGTGACTTCTCGAAATTACCTAGAGTTGTCAAAACCCCAGTGTCCGCGATCTGTTTTTGCTTCTGATTAAACGAATAACTATTGTCACTACCTACTATGCCCACCTTCTGTTCCAAAGCCTGAGCGAGGGCGTCGGCGCAGGAGAGAACCCGTTGGGGACCGAAACCGATGGGCTTGTGACAGCGAATTCCCTTCAAGTGCTTTATAATGGTGCGGGGGTCAACCCCGGCTCTCAGAGCCATGGAGACCAGCCGACTGACCGCCTCGGTCTGAGAGGCGCTACAGCCCCCGGCTTTGCCCATATTTACAAAAACCTCAAAGAGACCCTGCTCATCGGAGTTGACGGTCACATAGATACTGCCACAGCCGGTCTTCATCTTGCGGGTTTCGCCGACCACCAGCTCCGGACGCTCCCGTTCAAGCAACCGGGTTCTCTGCTCCCGAAACATCTGCAAAAACGCTTCATCCTCCACCCCGGCGAAAGCAGGTCCCTCCTCCCCCCCATCAGCTTCCAGTTCAGCACTGCCCACATTGAGAACCTGCACATCGCGACTCCGGTCCCGATAGACGGTCAGACCCTTACATCCCTCCTTCCAAGCCATCATATATGTATTGTGCACATCCTCCACCGTGGCATCGTTGGCGAAGTTGATGGTCTTGGAGACCGCATTGTCTGTATAGCGCTGGAAGACGGCCTGCATGCGAATGTGCCACTCCGGGGCGGTGTCATGAGCAACCACAAAGATGTTTCGCACCTCCTCGGGAATCTCCTCCATATCACGGATGCTTCCCTCCCGGGAGATCTTCTCCATCAGCTCCGGGGAATAGAAACCATGTTCCTTGGCTACCTGCTCAAAATATGGATGCACCTCAAGCAGTCTGTCGTCGTCCAGGACTATGCGGTAGAAGGTGAGAGCAAAGAGAGGCTCCACGCCGGAGGAACAACCGGCGATGATGGAGATGGTCCCGGTGGGGGCGATGGTGGTGACGGTGGCGTTGCGCATCGGCGGAAAACCCTGCTGGTCGTAGGTGGAGCCTCGGAAATTGGGGAAAGGACCCCGCTCCCTGGCAAGCTCCATGGAAGCCTCCCGCCCCTTTTTCTGGATGAAGGAGCCCAACTCCTCAGCTACCTTTAGCGCCTCCTCACCATTGTAAGGGATGCCCATCTTGAAGAGCAGGTCTGCAAAACCCATTATCCCCAAACCAATCTTGCGGTTGCCCTGAGTCATCTCCTTAATCTTGGGCAGTGGATATCGGTTTACGTCCACCACATTGTCCAGAAAGCGCACCGACCAAACCACCATGCTCTCCAACTTCCCCCAGTCCACCTCCACCCGACCGTTATCCTCTCCGGTCATCTGCGCCAGATTGATGGAGCCCAGATTGCAGGATTCATAAGGCAGGAGGGGCTGTTCCCCGCAGGGGTTGGTAGCCTCTATCTCCCCCAACTGCGGTGTGGGATTGTCGCGATTTAGCGCATCCAGGAAGATGATGCCCGGCTCTCCGTTCCGCCAGGCGCCTTTCACCACAGCATCAAAGACCTGGCGGGCGGGAAGCTCCCCGCATGGTTCGCCGCTTCGGGGATTTATCAACTCATACTTCCCTCCTGCCTCCACCGCCTCCATAAACTCATCGGTCACCGCAACGGAGATATTGAAGTTGTTGAGCCGCCAGTTCTCCTCCTTGCAGGTGATAAACTCCATTATGTCCGGGTGGTCCACCCGTAATATGCCCATATTGGCGCCTCTGCGGGTGCCCCCCTGCTTGATGGTCTCGGTGGCGGCATCAAAGACGCTCATGAAGGATATCGGTCCCGAGGAAACCCCCTTGGTGGAGGCGACCACATCATTTTTGGGGCGAATTCTGGAGAAGGAGAAACCGGTGCCCCCACCGGACTTGTGGATGAGGGCGGTGTTCTTGATGGCTTCAAAGATGGAGTCCATGGAATCCTCCACCGGCAGAACGAAGCAGGCGGAGAGCTGACCCAATTCCCGTCCGGCATTCATCAGGGTGGGGGAGTTGGGCATAAACTGGCGCCTCATCATCATCTCATAAAAACGGTCCTCCACCCCTTCCAGCTCTTCCCCACTCAAGTTACGGTTATAAAGAAGCTCGGCTCTGGCGATGCTTCTAGCCACCCGCCAGAACATGTCGCCGGGTTCCTCCAGGATATTGCCCTTCAGGTCCTTGCGCAGATAGCGCCGCTCCATCACCGTGACGGCATTCTCGGAGAAATCTCCCTCAAACTCCAGCCGGGGAGGGGGAATCTCCTGAGGGGGTACATCCTCCTCGCTTACCGCAATCAGTGGCAAGGTCTTACTATCCCTGCGGCTCCTTCCCGCAGACATCTCTTCCTCCTTCTTCCCTTTTTCTCAAATCTTAAATTTACACCGTATTCCACAGCAAAAACGGGCTCTTTTCCACTGAAGCCCGTAATTCGCTGAGATTAAATAACTTACATTATGCCCCCATGTTGAAAATATGTGGCATATCTTGTTGCTCTTAGCATTATAATACACAATATATTGCGTGTCAAGGGGAAAAATCCACTTTTTGGCAAAAAAAACAACTTTCCACATAAAAAAACCCCCCAACATTTGGGGGGTAAATTGGGTAGGTCAGGACTATTCCGCCTTCTCAAAATTTTCCTTATCCGCCCCACACTTGGGGCAGGTCTTGGGTCGGCAGCGACCCTCAACGGTCTCACCGCACTTACCACATTTCCAGAGCACCATCTTCACCTCCTTTTATAACGCTATATTGAATAATCGGTTCTATTCCAAAAAAGTTCCCGGATACACCTATTTCAAAGAAAAGAATACCATAATTCCCTCCATATTTATCAGCCTTCCCACTCCTTTTCATACGGTTTCTCCTTGGGCATGGTATATACCTCCACCATAAATCCAAAAGAATCCAATGAACAGTGTTATAATCTCTTGCCACTTATCATTTCACAATCATTGAAGGCATTATGAGCCTGGACGATTATAGGCGAAAGAGGGATTTCTCCACTAGCCCGGAGCCTGCCGGCGGTGAGGAGACGGCAGAGGACAACAGCCCCATCTTCGTCTGCCAGGAGCATTACGCCAGCCAGCACCACTTTGATTTTCGCCTGCAGTCAGGCGACCTCCTCATCTCCTGGGCGGTCCCCAAGGGTCCTTCATTTGACCCCACGGTCAAGCGATTGGCGGTGCGCACCGAGGACCACCCCCTTGCCTACGCCTCCTTTGAGGGGGAGATCCCCCAGGGTGAATACGGCGCCGGTCGGGTGACCATCTGGGATGGAGGCACCTACAGAATGGAAGACTTTCCCACCATTGAGGAGGGGCTTGCCCGGGGCGCCTTCCGCTTCACCCTATACGGGCAGAGGATGAAGGGGAGCTGGAAGCTGGTTCATATGAAAGAAAAGAACTGGCTGTTGATAAAGGGGAGGGACGAACATTCCCTGGCGGAAGAAGGGGGTAAAACTAATAGGAGATAGTGCAGGGGGGAGAGTTCAACTCTCCCCCCTCTTTTGGTTACTTCAGGTCCTTCAGACGCTCTCTGGCGCCTTCCAGTTCCTTCTCCAGCATACCGATATACTCCTCAAGTCTTTCCTTGCGCTCCGCCTCGGTGGAGTAACGGCGGACGAAGCCCCCTGCGGGCACACAACAACTGGAGGACTCCACAGCCGGTTCACAGCAGTATGCGGAGTATCCGTGGTGGGTGGTGCAACACATCTCTTCTCTCCCTTCGTTTAGTTGAATGTTTCGCTTCTTCTTCCCTGCAGGGAAATACCTATTAATCAATGAACTAATTAGGCATATAGTTAATTAATTACTTAAAAAAATTTATCCCTTTTCTTTCTCCTCTTCCTCTTCCTCAACACAGCTCTTAGCGTTACAGGAACAGACGATTACGAATATGTCGGAGAGTTCGCCCAGCTTCTCCGGGCAAAGGAAATAGTGAATATTACAACCATCTCGCCGGTCCTCAACCAACCCCAGCGACTTGAGAATACGCAGGTGCTGGGAGGTGGCCGGCTCGCTGATGGAGAGCTTCTTCGCCATGTCGCCCACACAGCAGGGACCTTCCTTGAGCATCTCAATTATCTCCACCCGCTTCTCAGCGGAGAGGGCTTTGAACAGCTCGGCTATCTCCTTTGGCTTCACAAACAACCTCCATAAGCGTTTAAGCAATTAATTAATTAGCATAGAATTTCCATCTTGTCAAGTGGAAAAGGAGCAAAAATTGCGGAATTTTTTAATTTATTTTCGGGTTTTTTCACGCCCTCCATAGCGGTCTAATATGGTTGAAATGGGGGCGATGATATGTTATTTTAGGGGTGGAGAGATGTCCGAGCGGACTAAGGAGCACGCCTGGAGAGCGTGTGAGGATGGCAACACCCTCCGTGGGTTCGAATCCCACTCTCTCCGCCAGCGTTATATTAGTGATAGCGACCCCAGTGGGGTCGCTGTTGCTTTTTCTAAATCCAATCATAGAAATAAAACTTGAAGTTAATAGAACAATATGGTAATGTTTATT